>Ga0105046_10013535_pt1 | contig 12630 bp, 9 predicted proteins | sample MAT03_FD_78385 | JGI IMG/M metagenome (GOLD analysis project Ga0105046, IMG submission 78385) | Freshwater microbial communities from Lake Fryxell liftoff mats and glacier meltwater in Antarctica - MAT-03 (megahit assembly) | ecosystem: Environmental > Aquatic > Freshwater > Ice > Liftoff... | reverse complement strand
GCCGGATTGATCTCCTCCGGTTTGCGAAAAGCGTCCGTGAGGGAGTCCCCTTGAAACAAAATCCGGCGCACGTCTGTCATTCTGGATTCCGTGATGAGAGTTGATGGTTGAGAGTTGATAGGTTGAAAATCAGCAACTGGCCTTGAGCCAAGGATTCACCCCATGGATGAGGAAACCACCCGTCGCAAGCCGCTGAATTCGAACACTCAACAATCATCTTTCAACCATCAGCTTCCTTTCTCGTGTCATGGCCTTGGATTTTCAGGATGCGGCTCAGCGTAGGCTTCGCCAAAACCTCACCGAGGCCTTGCCCAGGCTGTCCGCCCCGGATTTTCCATCCCTTGAAAGACCATTGGCAGCGGTTAGCCCTCTTGAAAAACCACAACCTTATTTTCCGTAAAGCAAGAGGTCCATCGAAACTCCGGCTGCGCCCCTGTTACTGGCGGCGCCGCCGTGATCCGTAGAGCGCAAAGCAGGTTCCCAAGCCAAGCATCATGACGGTCGAAGGCTCAGGAATGACGAACAGATAGATGTCGCCCAATGCACCGCCGTTGCCCGCTGTGCCCACATAGAAGTTGGCCGTTGGACCGCCGGTAAAGTTGCTGGCGGTAAGGCCTGCGCTGACGAGCCCGGACGTGCCGTTAAAGGTCAGGCCCGTCCAGGTGTTGGCATTGTTACTGTCAGTATCGAAGAGCCTATACCATCCCGTTCCCGTTCCAGTGCCCAGGAAGTCCATGTTGTTTGCATTGAATGCGAAATCGCCCGCACTGGCTCCCGCGAGGGCAAGCAGGTCGCTGCTGCCTGCGGCAATCGTTCCGATAGTGGCGTTGGCGGTTCCCAACTCGAATTTAAAAGCTGCTCCGCCGGTCATGGTCACGGCGCCAGTCGTATTGCCAAGATCAAAGGTGAGGGTGCCAATACTCGCACCGGGCGCAAGGACACCGCCGCTGGCAACGGAGATGCCATTCGAGCCAGTAGGCGCAATTTTGCCTGTGCCGCCGAGCGTGGCACCGGAGGCCACCGAGACCGCGCCGCTACCGACGCCGGAACCGCTGACGTTATTGACTAAGAGTGTGCCCGCGTTAATCGTGGTGCCTCCCGTGTAGGTGTTGCTGCCAGTCAATTCCAAGATGCTGGTTCCGAGTTTTCTCAGGCCGACGCTGTTCGCGCCTGCGTTGGTGTTGGCAATGACGGTTCCGTAGGTAAAGGTCCCGCCGCTGGCATTGGTGGTGTCCAAGCCAATGAAGGAAAGGTTATTAAAACCGGTGCCGTTCCCTCCCAGAAGTTTGAGGTGATTGATATCGGAGGTGGTGAACTCACCGCTGCCGCCCACATTAAAGGCGGTGGTGGCTCCGGTTCCTGTATTGACGGTGGTGGTGGTCCAGCTCGATGTTCCGCCATTGTAAAGCGAGACTCGCTGGGCCAACTGGAGAGTGCCGGCATTGATGGACGTGTTTCCCGTGTAGGTATTGGTTCCGCTCAAGACCCAGGTGCCAACGCCGTTTTTGGTGACGCTTGTCGCTCCTGCTACATTGTTGGAAAGTGCTGCAGCCAAACTGTTGTTATCGGTGTTGGTTCCGGTGAGGAACAGAGTGCGAGTTTGACCGGTGGTTCCATAGGCCAGGCTCCCGGTGTTCGTAAAGCTTATAGCCCCGCTGCCGGATGCATCGAGCGTCGCATTATGTCCGTTGTTCGATCCGTTGATTGTGAAGAGCCGGTCGGTGCTGTCGCCGCTGCCGACGTAACGAAGAGTTGAATTGTTTGGCAGGATCAGGTTGGTCACCGCGCTTGAAGATGCTCCAATGCTGCTGTTGCTGCCGCCGTTGGCCAGTTTGGTGACGGCTAATACCGCGCCTGCGGATGTTGATGCCGTCGTGGTTCCAGTGTAAGAACTGGTCAAGCTTGTCAGCGAAACGGTTCCTGTATTCGTGACAGTCAAACTCCCCGCAGTGCCGACCCCGTTGAAATTTGCGATCGATCCGCTGACGGTCAGCGCTTGCGCACCAGCCAATGTAAGATTGTAGCCGGTTACGGAAGTGCCGGAGAGATAGATGGGACCGGACAAAATGGTTGTGCCTGTGCTACTCGCCGTGATCGTGCGACTGTTCGTCTGCGTCATCGCTCCGGAGAGAGTCAGATTATTGGTCCCGCTGATGGCAAAGTTGGTAAACAGGATCTCGTTGGCTATCGCATTAGATCCACTGAGATCTATCGAGGCCGCCACAACTGCGCCAGATCCCAAAGACAGGTTGTACAAACCGGTTCCGAGCGCAGATTTGTTACCTAAAAGCACCGTTCCACCATTGTGAACGACACCTCCTTGAAAATTGGATCCCGCAGCATTCGTGATCGCCAGGGTGCCCGCGCCAGCCTTGGTAAGAACACGCGCTGTGGTATCTGCATCAATGGACCCGATCGTGAGCGTTCCGCTCGTCGTTGTGATTTGGCGGTTAGTGCCGCTGAGCATGGCCGTTCCCGATCCAAAACTGAGGTTGTTGGAGCCGCCGAAGGTCAGCGTGCTTATGAGAGTGATGTTGTTGTTATTTGCGAGCGTGATGGCCGCTCCACTTGAGTTATTGATAGTGGTATTGGCCTCAATCACCAAAGCCCCCGAACTAATGGCCGTTGTGCTGTTGATATTGAGAAGACCACTAGTAGTGGTCATTCTCGTCGTGCCCTGATAGGTATTATTGCCAGAGAGTGTCAATGCCCCACCGGAAGCAATAGTGATATTTAGCCCAGTGATGGCGCTGGTGCTGGAGATGTCTCCTAAAAGTTCAAGCGTGCCATTGGTAGACTGGTTGATGCGGGCGGTTTGTCCCGCAGCATATCCGATGATAATCGGAACATTGATTGAGTTAGTGCCGCTGGTGTTCCTGGCATCCACAAAACTCGAATTATCAACACCAGTACCATTCAAAGTCAGCGACCCTGCGGTACTCGTAAAACTGTAGCCAGAAGTGGTTGCTGCCGAAAAAAACAGGGATTGCGTGGTCAGGTTTCCGGTTAGCTGAGGCTGCGTACCAGCCGCAGGAGTGAATGTGGCAATGTCATTCGCTCCCGGAGCGGCCAATCCCGTCCAACTCCCCCCGGCATTGAAATCTGTCGCCGTGTTATTCCAAGTAACCGAGGCCGCTTGCGTCCCTTGGCCGGACAAACAAAAGCTCCCAAACGCAAACAAACAACCGAAGAATTTTTTATTCATAATCGTATTTTTTTGAACGCCTTCAATGTGGCTGGTCGCCGCACAACTGTCAATCAATTTTTCGAGTACTTCAAAAGTGATTAAAAAGTGGACATATTGAAGCCAACAATCAACGCCATTGATGGAGTTTCTGCGTCGTCAGCACTACGTGGTGTTCAATTTCAATGCCATCGCGTCAGTCTCCGGCGTGGCGTTCGATGATCTGCCAGGCGGTCTCGATATAAAACCGGTAGTTTTCGAGCGGGGTGCCGTTGGGGATACGGGGATCAAGGCCGAGGACGCAGCCGCCAGTCCGCACCATCGGCGGGATTTTGTATTCCAACTCGGCGACGATATCCGCGCGGGTCTTCCGGAGAACATGTTTGTCGATGCCACCCATGAAGGCCAGCCGCGATCCGTATTCATTCCGGAGCCGCCAATATTTAGGATCATCGTTACGCATCCCCGTAGTTCAGTGCGATTCGCCGACCTTCCTGCAACGCCGATTCCTCCGCCGCCAGACACACCAGATGCGTGCGCCACGCGTCACGAATGTCCTGCAACGGCGGTTCGCGCACAGCACACCGTCGGATGAAATCCAACCGCATCGCCGCGATGTCGTGGAAAAGATGATCGCCCAGCGCGCTGAGATCCTCCGTGCTTTCAAAAACGGCACGCGTTCCGGCAGTGCCGACGGGATAGGGTTCCAGACGATTGAGTAGCAGTTTTTTGCGCAGCAGATCCACGGACACACTTTGTTTTGTTCCGGTGAAAACCCAGCGCATTTTGTGGCCGCGCTCGATCCACTCATCAGGCAAGTCAGTCTGCGCACTCAACGTGCGACTGCTGAGCAAGGTCGCCGTTACGCCGCTTTCCAAAAAGACATGGATGCCCGCTTTTTAAAAGCGGCATGCCATTTCGCAATGAAAAACATTCGGGGTCGCAATGACCACAAGGTCCACACCCGGATGCCCGAGCAACTCGCGGTAATCCGTGTAGCCGGCATTTCCCGGCGCAGAGGCGCACCGCTTCTGCAACCGAGCCGCATCCGCATCGCACCAGGCGACGGTTTGTGCATGGTCATTCTGATCGTTGGCAAGCCATCCGATATGGCCGATGTTAAGTATTTTCATGGAAAACGCATGGCAACATTCCGCTCCAGCCGGTGAGGGGCAAGAGGAAGCGAACCATGCATGCAGCTTGATAAAAACCAAACCACTGTCAAATCACTTTTTATCTTGTTCTGCACAGTTCCACGCCTTTTATTGATCACATGCTCCTCTCACGAAAGCTCCCCCTCCTGCTTGCTGTTCTGCTGTGTTGTTCCGCTCCGCCGGGGCGTTCTGAAGAGGCTGTGATCCTCTCTCAGAACGGGCAACCGGTTCGCGTGGTTTTTCTCGGTCTCGACAAAACAGTTTCCGACCCGATGGAAAAACCGTTCAACGCGGTGTTGGAAAAAATTACCGGCCTGCCCGTTGAATTCACGACGCTCCCTGCCGATGCCGAGCCACCCGCAGCAACGCTTGTTTTACAACTGCAGAACGAACCGCAGGCGACCGACGACACCTTCCGGATTCGCAGCCAGAACGGACGGATCACCATCGCAGCCCGCTCACCGATGGGGCTGCGCTTCGGGTTTTACGAACTCATGGAACGTCTCGGCTGCCGGTTCTGGGCGTGGGACGAGGATCTGATCCCCAAACTTTCGGAGGTTCGCGTTCCCGCCCTTGATGTGAAATGGACCCCTCCGTTTCGTATTCACGACATCATGAGTCAGGAGGCCACGACGACGAAAAATGATTTCGCCCATAAACTGCGCGTGGTGAGTCCTCTGAAATTTACCGGCAATCACAACATTCAGCCGATGCTGCGCAAATTCGCCGACGCCAATCCGAAGGAAGTTTATCCCCTCGCCAAAACCCGCGACAAAGCGACCAAGGCCATCACTAAGGAAGTCCGCGAATTCAACAACGTTCACTACTGCTACAGCAGCCCCGGAATCGGTGAGGCGCTCGCCGTGGAACTCGAAAAGGAAGTCGTCAAACGCAAGGGCAACGTGCGCGACTTCATTTATTTCGCCGGCATGGGCGATTGGTATGGCGGCTACTGCGAGTGCGAGCGCTGCACGAAAATCTACGAGGAGGAAAAGTGGACCAATCCCGATGGGAAAACGTTCCCCGGACTCAGCTCAACGCTCCTCCAGATGGTCAATCGAGCGGCGGAAATTCTGGAAAAAAAATATCCCGGCATTCAAGTCGGCACCTTTGCGTACATGAGCCTGGAAGCCCCTCCGGGAAAAACGGTGCCGCGCGACAACGTCTCCGTTTATGTGCCCCGCCTCCGGCACAGCGCATCCACCACGGCGGATGATCCCAAGGGACACAACCGCACGTTCTGGCTGAACGTCCAGCGCTGGTGCGAACTCGCCAAAGACCGCGTGGACATCTGGGAATACGGCGCCAACTACTCCAATTTCCTCCTGCCGTATCCGGTGCTGTCCATCATGGCGCACAACATCAAGGCGTACCATAAAATCGGGGTGCGCGGGCTGATGATTCAGGGCAACTACGCCAGCATGGGCAGCGACGCTGTGGTGATGAACAACTGGATCTGGAGCCGCCTCATGAGCGATCCTTCGCTCGACACGGACAAGGTCATTCAGGAGTTTACCGACGGCTATTACGGTCCCGCCGCACCCGAAGTGCGCGAATACATCAAGGCCCTCGAAGCCTCCTATCAGGCACCCGGCTGCCCGAACATTGATGAGTTCAGCAAGGCGCTCGAAACCTATCTCACGCCGGACGTTCTGGAAAAACTCACCGCCCGGATCGCCGCCGCACGCAAACTTGTTTCCGCGCCGGAGCATTCCGAGTTTCTCACCAGAATCAACGATCTGGCCATGGGCGTGGAAACGGCCAGGCTATGGAAAGAGGGCTCGTTTCGCGAAAAAGACGGGCGCTACATACGTTCGGATTTCGGTTACGACACCTTCCCCGAGGCCATGCAGCTTTGGAAAAATAATCGCCGGGGAACCGCCCCCAATGAGATGAGTTCGGGCAAAGTTAAATGGCTGGAGTTTCTCTCCATGCACGGAGGCCGGGTAACGACCCTGCGCGACGGCGAGTTCAGCGCGAAAATCTGGCCCGCAAAAGCCGGGGGTATCGGCCCGGTGATGCTCGGTCATACACCGATCATCACCCGGATGCACGACACCGCGTTGCGCTATGCCGAGTTCGAAGGCGAACCGACCGAAAAGACTGCTCGCCTATCCGGTGAAGGCGGCATCGGCGGATGGGATCCTGATACGAAATACCTCATGCAGCAGGCCATCAGTCTTCCCGACAACCGCTCGATCCGGATCGATTTCTACGATCAGCGCATCACGAAGTCGAAAGCATGGAGTTCCGCCCCCCACGCCATCACCACGGTTTATCCGGCTAAAAGCGCCTCGAAGGACATCCAGTTTGCCTACCGCGACAAAGCCGGGAAATGGAACGACGTCGCGACGCTTCCGGCCAGCGGCAAGGAAATCCTTTTTCCCGAAGTCACCGCATGGCGTGTGACCCAGCCCAAGGCGATCATCACAGACGAATTCGACCTGCACAAAACCATCGATGGCACTCTGGACATCAATCCCAAACGTCCGCAACTCAGCGGGCGCCTCGGCATCAACGCGGAAGGCAACTTTTACACCGTCAGCAACGTGCAGATCGATGAAACAAGCTACGACGAACTTGTGCATGGGCTGAGTCGCATCATAAAAATTCAGGACCGATGAAAATTCTCAGCGGCATCGCCGCAGGCCAAGTCCTTTAACGCCTTGGAAAACGCGGTGCCAACGCGCTTGTCGCGGGGGAAAGCCGGGAGACTGGTGCCGTGCTCGCAACGCTCGTCGCAAAAGGCCGGACTGTCAGGGGATGGAACCGTCGCCGGGTTGGCTCGGCGCGCGCGGCAAAATTTCAGATTCAACTCCCGGGATTGCCGGTGGGAGGTCCATTTCGCCTCACCTTGGAATGCGGAAAAGCGAAGGTCGCCGTGCCGTCCTTTTTCGTCGGAGACGTCTGGGTGCTTGCCGGCCAAAGCAACATGCAGGGCGTAGGCAACCTGGATGGCGAGGCGAAAGCCCATCCGTTCCTATCGGAGCCGCATCGCCAACGAATGGAATACCTCGCCCCGGCACCCGGCGAACCACGATAAACGCCGCACTCCCAGCGCACCAAATCCGCTGCGTGTCACTCGATTTTGAGCAACTTGTTTTCCTGCCGCCGCGTGGTGCTGCCTCCGATGAAATTCGCCGGGAGATAAACCCCTGGAACGGACGCGCCATTGTTCTCTATGCGTTGGAAAAGCATGCCCATCAAGTGCGCGCTCAGCGCCACAGCGGGCTCGTGAATCAGCGTGTCGCCACCATCCCCCACCTGCCGGGCGGCGAGTTTTTCCGTCGAGACGAGGCTCACGTCTTTCGGAACGCGCAACCCGTGTTCCTCCAGTGCGGCCTTGATCCCGGGGATCGCGTTGCGCAAGGCCACAAGCATGGCATCAGGGACCGCGTCACCTTTTTTCAGATGCTCCTTCATCACGCGGTACGCTGCATCGCCCCCGGGCACTTGCGGCGTCAGCACCTGCAATGAGACCGATTCACCCAACGCTTCGCCGATCCCGCAAGCCAGTCCCATGAGGCGGAGTTGCGAAGAAACCGCATATCCATACGTCTGCGCCACGGCAAAAAGCGCGATGCGTTTCCGTCCGGTTTCGCGCCACACCTGTCCTAGGCGGCGCGCCGGTCCCAGGTAATCTGTGGCTACGAAGTTCGATGTGGAATTCGGTTCGGGCGGATTCAAATGCACTACCGGTTTTCCTTCCGCCTCATACGCAGCGGTCACACGATCCCGATCCTGCGGCATCAGTGCGTAGGGCATAATGATCAGGCCATCCGCACTCGGCAGCTCTGCCAGAAGTGCCGTGACACTTTCATCGGTTCCAAACTTTTCCGGGGCGATTCCAACAAACGTCGTCGGATGCGATTGTAACGCCACAGGCATGAAGCCCGAAATAATGGCATTCAGCCACGGGTCATTGAGTTTTTCATCAGGATGCAGCAGAGCCGCAATGACAACGCGCAACGGTTCTCCGGAAACCTGTGGTTGGGAAAGCAGGTAGGTTCCGCTGCCGTGGCGCGTTTGAATCCGCCCTTCCCGGCTCAGGCTTTTGAGCACACTTTGCACAGTTGGCACGCTTACCCCGAGACGGCGGGCCAACTCCCGATTGCTCGGCAACCGCGCCCCATGTTGAAGCTCCGGACGATCAAATTCCTTGAGTAAATACCGGACCACGCGCTCACTCGGGCGCAGCTTGAGTTCATCCAGTCGCGCGGGGGAAGTTTCAGGAGAACGATTTGACATAGCAGGGTGCTTTCCACCTAACGAATTGCTGAAGCTTGGTCAACCACCACCTTCCTTTCTAGGGTTACAACTCAATCATTGCCTTGATGACGCCGGTCTGGGGTTTGGTCCATGTGGGAAACTGACTCACGACGTCCATAAACGATGCGCGATGGGTAATCCACGGGGTGGTGTCGATTCGACCCGACTCGATCAGTGAGATGATGCGCGTGAAGTCTGCGGAGAGTGCGTTGCGACTGCCCAGGAGGGTGAGTTCGCGGCGGTGAAAATTGGGGTCGTTGAAAGTGACGTCGCCTTGAAAGAGCCCAATGAAAACGAGCCGTCCACCGTGAGCAGGAAACTCGAAGGAAGCGGCCATGGAGTGCGGGTTTCCGGTGGCGTCGAAGACGCAGCCCGGCAGATCACCGCTGGTGATGCGTTTCAGCGCATCGAGCGCATTTTCATTCGCACCATTGATGATGAAATGCACGCCAAGCTGTTTTTTGCAGAATTCGAGGCGTGTTTCGTTAATGTCGAGCACGATGACTTGCGCACCTTTTTCTATGGCAAACTGCATCGCCGCCAAGCCTATGGGGCCCGCACCGATGACGAGGACGACGTCGTCAGGCTCCACTTGCGCGCGCTCGACGGCGTGGCAGCCGATGCTCAGCGTTTCAACCAGCGCGGCTTGATCGAACGTCAGCTTTGCACAGGGATGGAGCTTGCGTGCAGGCAGGGTAAACTGCTCGCGCATCCCGCCATCGGTATGGACGCCGAGCACCCGGATGTCGGTGCAGCAGTTGGTTTTTCCGCGTCGGCAGGCGATGCACGTTTGGCAATTGATGTACGGCTCGACGGAGCAGCGGTCACCCACGCGCACGTTGCTCACGTCATCGCCCACAGCGATCACTTCGACTCCCAGTTCATGGCCGAGGATGCGCGGATAGCTGAAAAATGGCTGTTTGCCGGCGAATGCATGGATGTCCGTGCCGCACACACCGATGCGATGGACGCGCACGAGGGCCTCACCGGGTTGAGGCGGTCCGGGTGGCTCGGACTGGAGCAAGGTGAGCCTTCCGGGTTCGTCGAGTCGTATGATGTTCATGACTTTGAAATCGTGTGACGCACGCGCGCCATGAGATCGGGGATGCGGGGATTTAAAATGCCGTGTTTGATCATGATCAGTTGTTTTCTGTGCGGCCCGATGGCCAGGTCTGATTTTTCACGGGCGCGAGGATTTTTTCCACCTCGGCCAAGAGGTTGAGGTCGCAAGGTTGCAGCGCCTCGCGGATATTTTGAACGATGCGTTTTGAAGTCGCTGCGCCGACGATAGTGGTGTGAATACCGGGGTTGGCGACGGAGAATTGAAGCGCGAGTGTGGCAAGATCGGTGCCGTGTTCGTTGCAGTAACGCGCGGCCTTCGCACACGCGGCGCGCAGCTCCGGCGAGGCGGGATGCCAGTCGGGCGCGCCCGTGTCGCTGAGCAACCGCATGGAAAGCGGTGCGGAGTTGAAAATGGCAACGCCTTTTTCATGAAAATAGGGGAGGTGATCCGCGAGTGAGGAGTCGTTCAGGCAGTAGTGGCAGTACGACTGGATTTGGTCCACGTCCACGCGATCCATGATCTGTCGGAAAAGCTTGAGGGGCAGGGCGGTGATGCCGACGAACCGCGCTTTTCCGGCAGCCTGCAGCTTGCGAAGGGCGGGAAGTGTTTCCTCCACAATCTGGTTCAGCGAACCAAACTCCATGTCGTGCACCTGAATGAAATCAATGTGCTCAATGCCGAGTCGGGTGAGGCTTTCATCCACACTGCGCGTGACGCGTTCAGCGCTGAAATCGAAGTCCGCCTCTTTGTAGCCGTAACGCGCGACTTTTGTGGCGAGGAAATACTTATCGCGCGGAATATCCCGCAAGGCCTTGCCCAGCACGGTTTCGGCGGTCGTGAGCCCGTAGAACGGCGCGGTATCGATCAGGTTGATGCCGTGTTCTATCGCGGTATGAACCGTACGGATGCCCTCGTTTTCATCAATCGGCTCGAAGACGGAGCCCAGCGAAGATCCGCCGAGCGCGAGGATGGAGACGTCGAGTCCGGTGTTGCCGAGTTTGCGAAGTTGCATGGTGGATGATTGTGCGTTGCGAAAAGTGATTGGTGTGCCGGTGGTTTCAGTACGTCTCGACGGGCGAGCGTTTGCCGTCTTCGGCGCTGCGTTGTGCGGCCAGGTCCTGACCTAGCGTTGCGACGCGCAGGTCCCACACCAGGCTGTCGCGGCGGCGGAATTCTTGTTCGTCCCACGGATCGGGTGGCGACATCTTCTTTTTGAAATCGGCCACGGATTGCAGCGCGCGTTCGATTTTTGCCGCAGGCAAAGCCGCGAGCACACGGTGCGCTTCGGCGATCACCCCAATGCGGTGGCAGATCATCACGAGATCGTTGCCTGCGGCCACAGCGAGCTGCGTCATGGTTTCCACGCCGTAGTGATTCACGATGGCACCCATGTCCAGGTCGTCGGTCATGATGAGGCCGGGAAACGCGAGTTCGCCGCGCAGCAGGTCGGTGATGATCGCCGGCGAGAGCGACGTCGGCAGACCGGAGTTGTCGAGGTGCGGATAAATGGCGTGGCCGATCATCATGCTGTCCGCGCGATGAGAAAACGCGCGGAACACGGCGAGTTCATAGGCTTCGAGTTCCGCGCGGGTGAGCGGGATTTCCGGAAGTTCGTGATGCGCATCGAGCGGAGCGCGGCTGTAGCCGGGGAAATGTTTGCCGCAGCTCAGGATGCCGCCCGCCTGGAGCGCATCGTTGAAAGCGCCGGCGTTGCGGATCACTTCCTCGACGGAACGCCCGTAGCAGCGGCCTTTCAGCGAGTTGTCGGCTTCGTCGTCGAAGGAAATATCCAGCACCGGACACAGGTCGAGATTGAACCCGAACATGCGGAGTAATCCGGCGGTGATGGTGCCGTGCTGTGCGATCAGATTGATCTCCGCGCGATCCCGCAATTGCTGCGCGTTGGGCGGTTCGTTTCCCACGAGCTTGAGGCGGGAGACGCGTCCGCCCTCCTGATCGATGGTGATGATCGGCTCGACCTCCGACAGGTTGCGCAGATCGTCGATCAGTTTGCGGAGCTGTGGCGCCGACGTGATGTTGCGTCCGAAGAGGATGAAGCCGCCGGGTTGCACTTCGCGAAAAATCGCGGCGGTTGCCGCGTCAAGTTCCGTTCCCGGAACGCCCACAAGCAGGAGCTGGCCTGGTAAAAAAGACATCCCCGCGTGCTACCGGAGAAAGTGTGGGAGCGCGAGTCTGAAACTGCGGGAACGGCGTGATGCCGCTATCTTTCGCGGGGCGCGCGGCCTTTAAATCGGATCACGAGCGGAAGTCCTTCGAAGGCTTCCTCAGCGCGGATCGAGTTTTCAATGAAGCGCAGGTAGTTCTGCGCGAGCAGCGTGGGGTTGTTTACGAAAAACATGAAGACCGGGAGCGGAATGGCTTCGGTGATCCGGGACGCGACCTGGGTTGCGTAAAGGATTTTAAAACGTTTGCCGTTTTTCGCGGCGGACGGAGTCTGGGTGACGAGCGCCTGGATGAGGCGGTTGAACGGCCCGGTGCCGATGCGTTTCCGGGAAGCTTTGCGGATGTCGTCCACGGCGTTAAACAGGCGGGCGATGTGCGCGCCGGTCTTGGCGGAAAGCAGCAGGGTGGGGGCGTAGTTGAGGAAAAACAGATTGGCCCGCATGTCCTCGAGCAGGCGCTGGATTTCCTCCTTCCGTTTCTCGGCACCTTCGGGTTCGACGAGATCCCATTTATTCATCGCGAGGATGCAGGGTTTTCTCGCCTCCTGAATGAGCCCGGCGATCTTGCGATCCATCGCGGTGACGCCCACGGAAGCGTCGATGACCAGCACGCAGAGGTCGGCGCGTTCGATGCTTTTTTCCGAGCGCATCACGGAGAACACCTCGACGGACGAGGAAACCTTGCGACGAGCGCGGATGCCGGCGGTGTCGATGAGGACGTAGCGTTGCTTGCCGCGGGTGTAAGGAATGTCCACGGCATCGCGCGTGGTGCCGGAG
>Ga0105046_10013533_pt1 | contig 12631 bp, 7 predicted proteins | sample MAT03_FD_78385 | JGI IMG/M metagenome (GOLD analysis project Ga0105046, IMG submission 78385) | Freshwater microbial communities from Lake Fryxell liftoff mats and glacier meltwater in Antarctica - MAT-03 (megahit assembly) | ecosystem: Environmental > Aquatic > Freshwater > Ice > Liftoff... | reverse complement strand
TGAGGGACTTGCGGTAGGCCGTGAGCGCAGCGATCTGCGATTGGATGGTCACGATGATGGCTTGGAACTTACGCTCCTTTTCGTCCAAGAACTCAGCGATGGTGGCCTGCTCCGGCAACGGCGGAAAAGGCGCGAAGTTTGTGCCGATGCGAACGTAGTTCAAGTTGAGTTGCGTCCTCAGCACCGCCGATCTCAGCAGGATGCCTCTCATCGCCCGCATCAGATAGTAGAGAAAATCGAGGTTCGTCTTGTGCCCGGGAATCATGCCAATCATGCTGTCCGGGAAGCAGGCTTCAAAGTCCAGGATAGCCACATCGCCGATGTTGGCCGCGATCGACATCACGAGCGTGCCCTTGGGAAAGCGCTTGCTGACGCTCAAGCCCACTTCGTTCAGGGTCTGGGAGTAGGTGCGGATGTACTTGCCCGCCGCCGTGATGTCGCCGGTTTGAATGAAGGGGTACGGCCCATCGTAGAGCGCAGGGTCGTTTCTGGGGCGGTGCGTGAACTGACCGCGCACCAAGCTGCAATTGCGCTTGATTTGCTGTACCTGCCAATGAGACGGAACCTCCTGGTGCCAGTCCAGACCAGACGGTCGCATCTTGGCGCCACGATCCAGTCCCAAGGTCACTGCTTGAGCAATGGTTGTCGTTCGAAGCTCGTCGAGCATTTTGAGTTGGAGCCGCTTGGCCGAAACTGCGGCATCGATCGCCAAGCAACTTTCATCCAGGAATTTGCCGATCCGCTCCTGCTCCCCGACTCTCGGAACGAAAAGCCGTGTGTCCTTCAGAAATCGAGACGAGACCCGCTTCTGCCCGGCTGCGCCCACCATGTTTGCGGCCGCGAAGGCGCGGTACGTCGGATTGAAAGTGTAGTAGTAGAGGAACTTCGGCAGCACTTCATGCTTTGAACGAAGAACATGGAACTCGGTGCTGCCGAACGCGTATCTTGTGGGAAGCCGTTCGACCAGAGCGCCCTTGCCGTTCTCCATGCACGGCGTGATCTTGGCGAATAGAACGTCACCGCTCTCGAACCGGGTCAAGCCGCTCGGGACATCACTGAACGCCAGCGAGTCACTCGCATCGAGCTTTCCGTCTTCAGAGACAAGCTCCATCGGCACCACCGTGCACAATTCGTCGTCGGCGGGTACGCCGTAAGAGTAGCCGGGCGACAAGTGCGCCACGTTCCGAATACGCTTGGAGCGCCAATCAGAAGGTACTTGCCCCAACCACGGTTCATCGGCCGATCTCATCATCTGGCCAACCCCGCAAGCATCTGTTCCGCTTCTTTCTCCAGCCGCCAGAACTCTTCCAGCAACTCCTTCGCAGGCGTCGGCGGCTTGTAGCGGTAGAAGTACTTGTTCGGCAGGATTTCGTAGCCGACTTGCGGGCTGTCCTGCCACCGGATGATGGGCTTGGCGATCTCGCGCTTCAGGAACGCCTCAATGTCCTCGCCGTGCGGGACGTATTCGTCGTCCTTCACGTAGTGCCGGTGCGTCCATTCCACCGCCAGCACCTCGGGATTGCCCGCCATCAGTTCTCTGAACTTCCTGGCAGCGTTGTCCTTGGGGCCGAGCGTCAGGGTTTCGGTTTTCTCTGCGCCGCCTGACTTCAACCGCACGCGGAAACTCAGGTCGCTGTCGTGGAACTCCTGCTCCTTCTTCAAGTTGACCGCGGTAAAGGCCTTTTCGTAGGGCTCGGTCAGCGTCGCCGGCTGGTCGTGCTCGTCGAACTGCCAGAACACAACGCCGACCTTGTGGTACGCGAAGTCTTCGCGCCGGTAGATCTTGACCTGCTCATCGCTGAAGCCGGCGGCCCAGCCATCACGGTAGCGGGCTTCGATCCAGCCCCGGTGCGCATTGGCGATGCGGTTGCGCTTGTTGCCGAAGGACTTGGGTTCCTTCTCGTACTGCTGGCGCGCGTCGATCAGCATCACCCGACCCTGGTGCGTCTCGGGCTTGTCGTTACGCAGCAGCCAGATGTAGGTGAAGATGCCGGTGTTGTAGAACAGCTGGTCGGGCAGCATGACGATTGCGTCGAGCCAGTCACTCTCCAGAATCCAGCGGCGAATCTCGCTTTCGCCTGAACCGCAATCGCCGTTGGACAGTGGCGAGCCATTGAACACGATAGCGATGCGGCTGGCGCCCTTCTCCGGCGCCTTCATCTTGGCCAGCATGGTCTGCAGGAACAGCAGCGCACCGTCGTTGACGCGCGGCATGCCAGCCTCGTAGCGCTTCCCCTTCCCCTCCAGCTTGCGCGCCTCGGTCTCGTAGCCGTCCTTGCCGCCCCAAGTGACGCCGAACGGCGGATTCGACAGCATGAAGTCGAAGCGGAACTTCGTCTCGGGCAGTTGGTCACCCGGCTCCCTGCTGTGCGAGTCATGCGGGATCAGTGAATTGCCCAGGTACACCATCGCCTGCCGGTCGTCCTTGATCAGCAGGTCGGCCTGGCAGATGGCGTAGTTGGTGGGCGACAGCTCCTGCCCGTGCACGGTGACGAACTTTTCGACCTGCGTGCGCTCTGCCGGCGTGGCCGCGCGGTCGAGCAAGTGCTCCTTGGCCACCGACAACATGCCGCCGGTGCCGCAGGCCGGGTCGTAGATCGAGAGGTGCCGATCGGGGATAGGGATGTCGAGCAACTCCACCATCAGGCGGATCACCTCGCGCGGCGTGAAGTGCTCGCCGGCCTCTTCGCCGCTTTGCTCCGAGAAGCGGCGCAGCAACTCCTCGTAGATGTAGCCCATCTCCAACGGCGAGAGCTTGTCGGGCCCGAGTTCCAGCTCTTTGTACTGGTTGAGGATCGGCGCCAGGCGGTTGTTCTTCACCGTCTGCCCGATGGTGGCCCGGTAGTTGAAGTGCTCGATGATGTCGTCAACGTTCTTCGAGAAGCCGTTGATGTAGGCGCGAAAGTTCTCTTCCAGCAGCGCGTGGTCTTCCTCGTACACGCCGCGCAGGGTCCAGGTCGTCTTGTTGGAGAAAGGGGCGTTGGAGGTCTCCAGGTCCTTGATCAGCTTGGCGAGTTGCGCTGCATTCAACTCGGGCCGCCGGGAATGCACTTCGGCCGCCTTGCCCTCACGCCACTTGATCAGCACGCACTCCAGGCGGCGGATCACGATGATGGGCAGGATGACGCTCTGGTACTCGTAGGCCTTGAATTTGCCGCGCAGTCGCTCGGCCGACTTCCAGATCTCGTCGGCCAGGTTGTCGAGTTTGGGCTTGTTGAGTGAGAGGGTCATGAGAGCTGTTGAGTCTTCCGTCGCTTATTTGAGTTGATACCAAACCCCACGCCCGCCGCCTTGCTGGGCCAGCGATCCACGCTCAACCAGGGCGCGAAAGTGCTGCTTCAATGTATTGCGGTTGCTTCCCGTGAGCCTGATGGCATCGGCCATCGTCACCCGTCCATGCTCGCGCGCAAATTCGACGATCTGCAGCGACAGCTCGGGCAGCGCGGCCAGCACCCGCTGTTCGCGCTCGATCTTCCGGTTCAATCGCCTGACCTGCTCGGCCAAGGACCTGAGGAAGAACTGCAGCCAGGGCTGCCAGTTCGGCGCCTCGCTGCGGATCGTGCCTTGGGTCTGGCGCACGGCGAGGTAGTAGGCCTCCTTGCTCTGCTCGACCACGCTTTCCAAGGAGCTGTAGGACACGTAGGCATAGCCGGCCTGCAGCAGCAACAAGGTGGTCAGCACGCGGCTCAGGCGGCCATTGCCATCCTGGAACGGGTGGATTTCCAGAAACACCACCACCCACAGGCCAATCAGCAGCAAAGGGTGAAAGCGCGCGTCTGCGCGCGCCTCAACAAACCAGGTCACCAACTCGGTCATCAAGCGTGGGGTGTCGAACGGTGATGCCGTCTCGAAGACCACGCCGATCTGCTTGCCGTCTCCGTCGAACGCGACCACGCTGTTGGTCGATGTCTTGTAGTTGCCGCGGTGCCAGGCGTCTTTCTCGCTGTGCACCAGCAGGTCGCGGTGCAACTGCTTGACATGGTTCTCAATCAGGGTGATGTCCTGCCAAGACATGAACACCCTCTCCATGACCTTGGCGTAGCCCGCCACTTCCTGCTCGTCACGGGTACTGAACTTCTGTAGCTGCAGGTTCGACAGCAATCGCTCGACATCGCGGTCGGACAGCTTACTGCCCTCGATGCGGGTGGACGAGCCGATACTCTCGATGGTGGCAACGCGCAGCAGCGCGGACAGTCGATCAGGCGCCAAGGTTCCCAAGGCACGCCAGGCACCCTTGAACTCGTCGATGCCAGCGACCAGGCCGAGCATCTCGGGCGTGATCTGGATGGTGGCGGGCTGGATCATCGTGCTGCAGGGTACACCATTTCTGCACCCATTTACACCCATTTAAGGCGCCGCTGAGGTCAATGCGAAGATGGCCCCAGCGGGTGGGTGCGCCAAGGCTCAAAGTCAATGGTTCTGGCGTGCTCCCCTCCAGCCATACCCACCAAAAGTTGCCACCTCAAGTCCGCCGTCGACCGGTTCACGCCGGACAGCCAGCCTGATCACCCCCGTTCGAGCGGGCTCTCCGTCATGCGCCGCTCAGGTTCCGCTCGCCAGGAGATCAACATAGGCTGCGTAGCTGAAGCAGCGGTTCTTCTTCTGCCCGGTCAGCTCGGTAACGATGCCGAGTTCTTGCAGCAGTTTCACCGCGGCCGTTGCCGTGGGAAAGGTGGTGGCCAGCTTCTGGCGCGCTTGTTCGATCGTGAAGCGCGGCATCAAGGGCAACAACTCGAACAAACGCAGCGCCACGGCACCCACACGCGGCGCCGCCAGCAATCGTCTGCGGTCGGCCGCCACCAGGCTGGCGACGGCGACGATGCCGCGCTCGGCATCGGCGGCGGCGGTTGCCACGCCGTCCAGGAAGAAGGCGATCCAGCCCTCCCAGTCGCCTGCTGTTCGCACTGCCCACAGACGCCGGTAGTACTCGCCCTGGTTTTGCTTGAGATAGCTGCTCAGGTAAACCAGCGGCTCCGGCAGCAGACCCCACAGTTCCAGCAACGCAGCGATCAACAAGCGGCCGATGCGACCGTTGCCATCCAGGAAAGGATGGATGGTTTCGAACTGCACATGCACCAGCGCGATGCGCACCAGCGGAGGCAGAGCCAGCGAGTCAGGTTCAGCCCCGTGGATAAAGCGCTCCAGGTCGCTCAGCAGCACCGGCACCTGCTCAGGCGGCGGAGGTACAAAAACGGCCCGACCCGGCCGCGCGCCGCCAATCCAGTTCTGCGAGCGGCGCAGTTCACCGGGCTGCTTGCCCGCGCCGCGCGCGCCTGCCAGCAGCAAGCGGTGGGCATCGCACAGCAGGCGTGTCGAGATCGGCAGGCCTTTTGGGCTGCGCAGGTTGTCGCGCACCAGGCGAAAGGCGCGCAGGTAGTTGCTCACCTCCTCGACATCGTCGGTATTGGCCACGGTCAGGCCCGCCTCGTCGTCGAACAAGTCGATCAGAGTGGCCTGCGTGCCTTCGATCTGCGAGGTCAGCAGCGCCTCTTTGCGAATGGCGCTGTACAGCAACCAGTCCACCGACGGCACCAGGCCCGCCATCGCCGAGAGGCGGGCCAGTGCCATCTCGGCGCGGCGCGCGGCGGCGTCGTAGCACTCGGGAGCCAATGCCGGCTCGGCTGGCGGCAGCGGGAGTGGCACAAACGCACGCACCAGTTCGCCCAGCGTGCTGGTGGTGAGGTAGGTTCCGGTGGTGCGCATGGTGTGCCATCGGACTTGATTGACTGCGCTACATATTAAATCATTCTTTAATTCACGACGAGTCTATGAAAGAATGCTTGCGTGCACCGGCCTTGCGCAGCCCGCCGCCATCGCGGCGAGCATTGCGCTCAATCCTTGATCTCGATGCGCCGGTCGCTCCATCGTTTCACGGCATTACAGGAGTCGCGGTTCGGGAGCAGCCGCAGCCCTGCTGGCACCAATTCCATCCCCATTTACCCCATTTCAGCCGGCTATCGGACGATCAATGTGAAGAGAGCCTGATGGACTGGGTGCGCCAGGGAGCGACTCGATTGCACGAGGCCAGAAGCAGCAGCACCGCCCGAGTCGATCACCCCGCGACGCGCGCGCCACAAAGAAAAACGGGCTAGCCCTTGTGGAGCTAACCCGTTGTTCTAGAACCGATGTTCTGGTGCGGCTGGCAGGAATCGAACCCACGACCCCTTGGTTCGTAGCCAAGTACTCTATCCAACTGAGCTACAGCCGCGCAGCCTCGCAGTATACATCGTATTTTCCAGTGTTCCTGCGAGTTTTAGAGACTCGTCGTCTCGGTTCGGCCAGCGTTGCAGCAGGCCGGCTTTCCGACAGCGGCATCACTCAGTCAATCGCCGCCGCTTGCCGCAGGTAATCGGTCGCCTTGCCTTCGTCGCCCTGCTCGATGGCCAGTCGCGACAGTGATCGCAGCGCCTGGCGGCGTGCGCGCGGCATCAGCCGCAGATCGGCTGCGGCCAGTTCCAGCGGCCGCCTGGCCTTGCCCCAGAGTTGCTGCTCGGCCAGCACCGCGCCCGCTGCTGCCTGCACCGCCGGCTCGGCAGGATGGTCACGCTGCGCGGCCTCGACCCGCGGCAGCCAGTCGCTGCCCAGGCCGCCGACGATGTCCACCAAGGCCAGCGCCACCTCGGCCCGGCCTTCTGGGCTCAGCGTGTCGAGCTTGTCCCACAGCGGCCGCAACCAGGCGCGGCCTTCGTCCGCTGCGGCCAGCTGCCCGGCCCGTGTCGCGGCGCGCGCCGCGACAAAGGGATCGCGGTGGTCGGCCGTGTCGAAGGCCAGCCAGGTGCGGCGCAGTTGGTCGGCGTCGTAGGCTGAATCCAGCGCGCTGATCGCCAGCGAGCGCAGCAAGCCTTGCGCAGCGGTGCTTGAGAATGCCTGGTGATTGGCCAGCAGCCGCGCTGTCTGCAGCGCGTCGACCGGGCGCTGTTCCAGCCGGGCGGCTTGCAGCTTGAGCCGCAAGGCCTGGGTACGACGCGCCACGCCGGGTGGCAGTTCGGCCAGCAGGCTGCTGGCGCGTGGGCCGTCGCGGTCGTCCAGCGCCCATTCGGCGGCCAGCAGCCTGGCGCCCTCATCGGCCGCAGACGCCACCATGCCGCGTGCCGGCCGCAGCGCCTGGCGCAGCATCTCATCGCGGCGGCCACGGTCTTGCAGCCGGTGCAGGCTGCCCGCAGCCAGCAGCAAGGCCAGCGTGCGCTGCTCATGGTCGCCGGCCGGCGCCAGCACGTCGTCACGAAACTTGATCGCCCGCAGCGCCGCCTTGTGCGCGCGGCTGTAGCGGCCGGCAAAGTACTCGGCCAGCGCTTCGCGCAGGGCGGCCTGCGCGGCCCGCTCAAGCCGCAGCAAGCGCCACTCGCGCGCACGCGCCGGCAGGCCAATCAAAGCGTTGACCGCCTGCACCGCAGTCATCAGCACAAAGCCAGCCAGCAGCGCGCCGACGATGAAGAAGTTCAGCGACAGCTCAAGCCGCCAGCCCTGCCAGTAAAACGAAGCGATGCCGTCGTTGTCACCCAGCGTCAGCGCAGCCACCACCGCCACCGTGAACAGCAGCACCAGCCAGACGACGTTGCGCATGATGCTGGGTGTCGCCTGGCCTAGCGGCCGGCCTGTGCGGCGGCCAGTGCGGCCAGGGTTTCATCCGGCCGCGGCAGGCTCACCTGCTGCGATTGCCCGGCCACCTGGCGCACCAGCGTCAAGGTGGCCACAACGCGCCGCGCGCTGCGATCAAAATAACGCTCCAGCGCGGCCTGCACGTCGCGCAGATCCGATTGCGCGGTATCAAACTGCCGCGACAGCAGCGCCAACCTGGCGTTGAGCAGCCGCAACTTGAGGTTCTCACGCAGAAACCAGGCCTGCTCGGGCGCCACCAACATGGCCTCGGGGTTGTCGATGCGGTTGACGCGCACAAGACCCTTGATCTCGTCCCAGACTCGTCCACCCAGCTGCAGCCCCCGGGTCTGCAACCAGTTGATCCAGGCCACGCCCTCGGTGGGCGGCGCCGAGGCAGCGGCCGGTGCCGTGGCCGTGGCCGCTTTGCGCGGCACTGCGGACTGCTGCCTTTCGGGATGGGCCAGCAGCGGCAACTCATCGATGGCACGCACCACGTCGTCGAGCTTTGACGTCAGCACCGCGATGTCGGACACCGCCACCGCACGCACCCGCTCCAGATCACGCGCCAGCGCGCGCCGCACGCGCTCGATGCGCGGGTGTTTGACGCGCGCCAGCCGCTCCTCGGCCTGGCGCAGCGCGGCGGCCAGCGGCTCGGCGCTGCCGGTGATGGCGCTCTGTTGCATCGCCACGCGGATCGCCGCGTCGACATCGGCCAACATGTTCTCGTCGCGCGAACGCGACAGTTGCTGGATCAGCTCTTCGAGCTGGCTGCGCTGCAAGGCGGTTTCGGCAACCCGGCCCTCGATCAGCCCGATCTTGGTTTCCACCGAGCGCGCCACTTCCTGCGCCTGCTGGGCCACGGCCCGGGCTTCGATCGCCTGGCCCTGGCTGTCTTGCTGCCGGCGCACCAGCTCTTGCTCAAGTGACTTGATGCGCTGCTGGCTCAGCAAGGCCAGCGTGATGGCTGCCACGCCGATGGCGCCCAGCAGCGCCAGCACGATCCACCAGCTGTTGGACAAGACAGCGGCGGGGCCGCTGGAAGCTGGTGCGGCAGCGGGTGCGGCGGCCGGGGCGGCCGGAACGCCTGCTGAAGCGGAGTTCGCGGCGGCGTCGACGGCGGGTTTGGCGTTGTCAGTCACGGTTGACTTCATTGTATTCACCGCATCAGCGCCGGCCGCGCCGGCCGCGCCCCCGGCGCGGCAGGTTCAATCAGCTTCGCCCGGCCAATCGGCCGCAGCGGCGGCCACCGCCTCGGGCGACGGCGACACCAGCCGCACCTCGGTCAAGCCCAGCCGCCGCGCCGCCTCGGCGATGCGCGCATGGGTGGCCAACGCCCGCGCTCGCGACCAATCGGCCTGCGGCGCCAATGCCGGCAACTGGCCCACCGCCTCGCTGCTGGAAAACACCCAGCAGAACCAATCCGGTTGCGCCAGCGCCTGCTGCAACAGGGCTTGGCCCGCCGCGTCCCATACCGGCGCGGTGCGGCGGTAGGCCTCGACAAAGCGTGGCTCGGCACCCTGCAGGCGCAAGGTTTCGGCCAACCAGTCGCGGCCGCCTTCACCGCGCACGATCAAGGCCTGGCTGCCCTGCCAGTGCAGCTGCGGCTGCAGCAAGGTCCACAGCGCTTCCGAATCGAACTGACCGCCGGACGCGGGCGGCGTACGCAAAAGGTTCTCGGGCACGCCGCTTTTTTGCAAGGCAGCGCGGGTGCCCGGCCCGGTGCCGCAGGCCAACAAATCGGCGGGCCAGGCTTGCCCTGCCGGCCGCAGCGCAAAGAAGCGCTCGACCGCACTGGGGCTGACAAACATCACCATCGCCAGCTGCGCCTCGCCGCCTTGGGCGCGGCGCGCGATGCTTTGCCAGGCGGCCAGCACCGGCGCCGGATCGGCCGCGTCACTGATGCCAAGCAGCGGCAAGGCGCTGGCGGCGCAACCCAGCCCCTGCAGCCGCGCCACCCACTCGCCGGCTTGTGGCTGCGGCCGCGTGATCAACAGGTGCGGCCGCGCGGGCTGGCCCGCCACCGGGTTTGGCGTGTTCACCTGCGGCAATCTCGCTCGGCAGTGTCAGGCCGGCGCGGCAGCCAGGTAAGCGTCGGCGCCCAGCGCACGCAACTGCGCCGCCACTTGCTCGCCCAAGCGCGTGGCTTGCGACGTGCTGTCGGCATCGCTGGCCAGCGCCAGCTTGGCCCGCGCCGAGCTGCGCAGCAACGGCCGCGCCGGATCACCGGCATGGCCCAGCGCGGCTTCGATCACCAGCTGATCGCCCTGCCAGACCGCAAACGCCGCCAGTGGCATGCTGCAACTGCCGCCCAGCGTGCGCGATACCGCGCGCTCGGCATGCACCGCCTGCCAGGTGGGCGCGTGCACCAGCTGCGCCAACTGGGCGCGCAGCTCAGCGGCATCGCTGAGCACCTCGATGGCCAGCGCGCCCTGGCCGGCAGCCGGGATCATCGACACCGGGTTAAAAGTGCTGCGGATGCGCTCAGGCAGGCCAAGACGCTTGAGGCCGGCTGCTGCCAACACGATGGCGTCGTAGCCGCCTTCGTCGAGCTTGCGCAGCCGGGTGTCGAGGTTGCCACGCAGCGGCTCGATGCGCAGATCGGGCCGCAGGTTCATCAACTGCACCACGCGGCGCAGGCTGGAGGTACCCACCACCGCACCCACAGGCAGCTCGGCCACCGAGGCATAGCGGTTGGAGACAAAGGCGTCGTGCGGGTCTTCGCGCTCAAGCACCGCCGCCAGCACAAAGCCGGCCGGCAGTTCCATCGGCACGTCTTTCAGCGAATGCACCGCCAGGTGGGCGCGGCCCTCTTTGATCGCCACCTCCAGCTCTTTGACAAACAAGCCCTTGCCGCCCACCTTGCTGAGCGCACGGTCCAGGATCTGGTCACCGCGCGTGGTCATGCCCAGCAGGCCCACGTTGAGGCCGAAGCGCGCAGCCAGCAAATCGCGCACGTGCTCGGCCTGCCACAGTGCCAGCCGGCTCTCGCGGGTGGCGATCAGGGTGGTGGCGTTGGGCATGGCTGAGGTGGCGGAGGATGACGTCATGGTGGCCCGATTATCGCCAGCAGCCAGGCCGCTGCCAGACCACTGAGCAGCGCCGCCAACGCGGCCCGGCCGTGCCTGCTAGGATGCCGGTCAGGACCACGATGGGTAATTTAGTTACACAAAAGGATCCCTTCATGCCAACAGTTCAGCCCAAGACCAAGCCCAGACTCGGAGCCGCCGCCCGCCGCCGCAACCAGGCCTTTGCGCCGGCAGCCGAGGCCGAAGCCAGCGACGCCGCGGCCAAGAACAAGCCCTTGATGGAGGACATCCGGTTACTTGGCCGGCTGCTGGGCGACGTCATCCGCGAGCAAGAGGGCAAAGAGGCCTTCGAGCTGATCGAGCGGGTACGCCAGCTGTCGGTGGCGTATCGGCTGAAGAAGGACGCCTCGGCCGGCCGCGTGCTCGACCGCCTGCTGAAGAACCTCTCGGGCGACCAGACGGTGAGCGTGATCCGCGCCTTCAGCTATTTTTCGCACCTGGCCAACATCGCCGAGGACCGCCACCATGTGCGGCGCCGCCTGCACCACGAGCGCCAGGGCCATCAGCAAGAAGGCTCGCTGGCTGTCACTTTCGACCGCCTGCACAAGGCCGACGTGCGCGCCGCCGACGTGGCGCAGATGCTGTCACAGGCATACATCTCGCCGGTGCTCACCGCCCATCCCACCGAGGTGCAACGCAAGAGCATCCTCGACGCCGAGCGGGCGATCGCAGTGCTGATCGGCGCCCGCGATGAGCTGCCTGTCGAGCGCGAGCGGCGCGACAACGAGGCCTTGATGCGCGCGCGCATCACCCAGCTGTGGCAAACGCGCATGCTGCGCTACAGCAAGCTGACGGTGGCCGACGAGATCGAGAACGCGCTGTCTCATTACCAGAGCACGTTTCTGCGCCAGATCCCCAAGCTCTACCGGCAGATCGAGGAGCAACTGCCGGGTTTTGAGCTGCCCAGCTTTCTGCGCATGGGCCAGTGGATTGGCGGCGACCGCGACGGCAATCCGAACGTCAGTGCCGAGACCCTGCGCATGGCCTTGTCGCGCCAAAGCGAGGTGGCACTGCGCTTTTACCTGACCGAGGTGCATGAGCTTGGCGCCGAGCTGTCGATCAGTCAGATGCTGGCCGGTGTGACGCCGGCCATGCAGGCGCTGGCCGATGCCTCGCCCGACCGCAACCCGCACCGCGAGGACGAGCCCTACCGCCGCGCGTTGATCGGCATCTACGCCCGGCTGGCGGCCACATTGCTGGCGCTGACCGGCACCCAGGCGCTGCGCCACGCGGTGACCCCGCAAGACCCCTACACCGAAGCGGCACAGTTTCTGGCCGACCTGCGGGTGATCGAGGCCAGTCTGAAATCGCACCATGCCCAGGCTCTGGTGGCGCCGCGGCTGGCGCCACTGATGCGTGCGGTGCAGGTGTTTGGTTTCCACCTCGCCACACTCGACCTGCGCCAGAGCAGCGACAAGCATGAGGCCGTGCTGGCCGAACTGCTGCGCGCGGCGCGGCTGCATGAGGATTACTCGGCGCTGGACGAGCCGGCCAAGCGCGCGCTGCTGCTGCAACTGCTCAACGATGCCCGCTCGCTGCGTGTGCAGGGCGCCGACTACAGCGCGCTGGCGCGCAGCGAGCTGGAGATCTTCGAGACCGCGGGCACCATGCTGCAGCGCTACGGCCGCGAGGCGCTGCGCCACTGCATCATCAGCCACACCGAGTCGGTGAGCGATCTGCTAGAGGTGCTGGTGCTGATGAAGGAAACCGGCCTGCTGGCAGGCGCCAATGGCGGCACGCTGGACGCCGACGCGGTGGCCGCGCTGATCGTGGTGCCGCTGTTCGAAACCATCGGCGACCTGCGCCAGGCCGAACCCATCATGCGCGAGTTCTATGCCCTGCCCGGCATCACCGCGCTGGTGCAGCGCAGCGGCGGCGAGCAAGACATCATGCTGGGCTACAGCGACAGCAACAAGGACGGCGGCTTCTTCACCAGCAACTGGGAG
>Ga0105046_10013532_pt1 | contig 12632 bp, 11 predicted proteins | sample MAT03_FD_78385 | JGI IMG/M metagenome (GOLD analysis project Ga0105046, IMG submission 78385) | Freshwater microbial communities from Lake Fryxell liftoff mats and glacier meltwater in Antarctica - MAT-03 (megahit assembly) | ecosystem: Environmental > Aquatic > Freshwater > Ice > Liftoff... | reverse complement strand
TCTGTTGGATGATCACGGCAATTTTAAATAGCCCGTACACATAATAAAAAAGCGGGTTGGCAATGGCCCGACCGCTGGTCGCCTGATAGCGCTCCACCAACTGTTGGCGGTCTAGGTTGCCAGGCAAAGTCGTCAAGCCAAACATCCCGATCAGTGCCGGCGGATCGTTCGGCTCGACCCAATAGCCCAGGGTTGTGCCCAAATCAAGCAACGGATCACCAATCGTACACATTTCCCAGTCTAGCACAGCAATAATGCGGGTTAGATCATCCGGGGCGAGCACAAAGTTATCATACTTATAGTCGTTGTGGATCAAGCTAGCGTCGGCTTCGGACGGCAGATGCGCGGCTAACCAAGCGATGATTGCCTCAATATCGGCCAGTTCATCGGTCTGGGCGTTGTGATAGCGGCGTGTCCAACCCTCGATCTGCCGAGTCACGTAGCCTTGGGGCCGGCCCAATTCACCCAAGCCAGCGGCCACATAATCGACGGCGTGGATCGCCGCCAGATTGTCGATGGCGGCCATGGAGAGCTTTTGCATCAGCGCCGGGGTCAGCTCAATGTCGTGCGGCGGTTGGGCGCGTAGGATGATGCCTTTTACCCGTTCCATCACATAAAATGGCGCGCCGATCACGCTTTCATCCGCACAGTAGAGCAATGGGCGTGGCACTTTGGGGTAGACCTGGATCAGCCCGCTGAGCACCTTATATTCGCGCCCCATATCGTGGGCGGACTTGATCTTGGCGCCAAAGGGTGGCCGGCGTAAGACCAATTCCTGGTCGCCCATACGCAGCAGATAGGTTAGGTTCGAGTAGCCGCTGGGAAATTGTTCGATCACGAGCGGCCCAGCCATGCCCGGCAGTTGCTCAGCTAAGTAGCTTTCCAATTGAGCGAGATTAAGTTCTTCGCCCGGTCGGATGGTGCTCGCTTGGTCAATCATCTTTGCGTTCATCCTTATACAATACAGACGCAACCACATTCCAGGCTAATATTGACGGGTGATACAAGACGCTGGGCGCCATTTTTGCGTATATGCAAAACTAATAACGTGCTAGGATCAAAGACGATGATATCCTTAATACCTTGTGATAGATAAAAGCGGGGCGCAATTTCCAGATCTTTGGCTTCGTAACCTTTGCTCACAATTTCAATTACGGCTTCGGGCAGTAAAGAAATGGCCTCTTCTTGCTCATCTGGCTCGCGACAAAAGATGGAAATATCTGGGCGCAACAAGGAACCGTCGCCAAAGCGAACATAGACATCGGCATAGTGAAGGCACGCGCAGCCGCCTACGTCCTGCGTCGGTGGTTTTTTGATTGATTCACGAATCCGATCCACGGCCCGTTGGTGCTTCAAGACCGGGTGAGCTTCCCAAATAGGTAAGCCGCCGATGATTTCTAGGCGCACACCCAACTCATTGGCTTGCATCAAACGTTGGAATAATTTCTCACTGACGGCCATTGTGCACCCCTTTCTGACCAATTGCCAGTTGTAAATATATATAAATCTATTTTACCCCAGATATGATACAATCAGCCAGACAACTTTGACCCTGTTCATTGCAGCTCATTGAAAGGAGCGAACCCCTCATGCAATATGTTAACCTGGGCAACACCGGCCTTAAGGTTTCACGCCTCTGTCTGGGTATGATGACCTACGGCACGCCCGCTTGGCGCGATTGGGTGCTGGATGACGCCCAGAGCCGCCCCTTTATCCAGCGTGCGCTGGAAGCCGGGATCAACTTCTTCGACACCGCCGATGTCTATTCGATGGGCGTCAGTGAAGAAGTGACCGGTCGCGTCCTAAAAGAGTTGGCTAAACGCGACGAAATCGTTGTTGCTACTAAAGTGTTTAACCCGATGGGCGACAAACCCAATCAGCGTGGTCTCTCACGCAAGCATATTATGGATGGCATCGCTGCCTCGCTGCGTCGTTTAGGGTTAGATTATGTCGATCTCTACCAGATTCATCGCTACGACAAAGAGACCCCAATCGAAGAGACAATGGAAGCGCTGCACGATGTTGTCAAGGCTGGCAAGGCACGCTACATTGGCGCATCGAGCATGTTTGCCTGGCAATTCGCCAAGGCGCAGCATACCGCCGAAAAACATGGCTGGACGCGTTTTGTCGCCATGCAGAACCATTATAACCTGGTTTACCGTGAAGAAGAACGCGAGATGATTCCCCTGTGCCAAGATCAAGGCGTCGGCGTGATCCCATGGAGCCCGCTCGCGCGCGGCTTTTTGGCCGGCAATCGCACGCCTGACAAGGGTGGCGAAACCGCGCGGGCCAAGAGTGATGCCTTTGCCCACCAGATGTATTATCAGGACAATGATTTTGAAACACTAGCGCGCACGCAGGCACTGGCTCAGGCGCGCGGCACTACACCAGCCCAGATTGCGCTGGCTTGGCTGCTGCACCAGCCCGGCGTCACGGCGCCGATCATTGGCGCTAGCAAGATGTACCAGTTGGAAGAGGCGATTGCTGCGTTGGAAATCCGGCTCGCGCCCGAAGAATGTAAACAACTGGAAGAACCATATCGCCCCCACCCTGTGTTGGGCCATAGTTAGTACTACCGTAACGATAAAACCATAAGCGTATGGGTTTTTAATTGCAATAGGAGAGAACTTATGCTCGAACAAGCCAAAGCAATTCAAGACCAACTGGTCGCCTGGCGTCGTGATATTCACATGCATCCGGAGCTAGGTTTTCAAGAGCAGCGCACCGCCCGCCTGGTGGCAGATACGCTGGAAGCGATGGGCATCGAGGCGCAGACCGGCGTAGCCAAGACCGGCGTGATTGGCTACTTGGGCGAAGGCAGACCCGTCATTGGTATCCGCGCCGATATGGACGCCTTGCCGATCCAGGAAGCCCACGATGTACCTTATGCTTCACAGACCGCCGGGGTCATGCACGCGTGCGGCCACGATGCCCATACCGCCATGTTGTTGGGAGTGGCGCGTTTACTGGCAGAAATGCCAAATCGCCCCCCTGGCCAGGTGCGTTTTCTTTTTCAACCCAGCGAAGAGGATCAGGACGACGAAGATAAATCTGGTGGTCTGCGCATGGTGGAAGAGGGCGCACTCAATGGCGTCGATGCATTGATCGCCCTGCATGTGGCCAGTGATCTGCCTGCCGACAAGATTATGATCGAATCGGGCTATATTACTGCGAATGAAAACTCATTTGCGATTACATTGACTGGCACCGGTGGTCATGGCGCCTATCCCCACCAAACCGTTGATCCGACCTTTATTCTCGCCCAGGTGTTAAACGCCATTTATGGCATTCGCGCTCGTCGCATCGATCCGACCAAAGCGGCCACGATCTCGATTGGTTCGATCCACGCCGGCAATGCCAGCAACGTGATTCCGCAAAAAGTAGAAATTACGGGCACCATGCGCAGCTTTGATGATGCGACGCGCGAACAGCTTAAAACGGAATTAGCCAAGGCTCTTGAGGTCGCCCGCGCCTTAGGGGGTGATTTTACCCTGAAGATCACCGAAGGTTACCCCGCCACCTATAACGATCCATCGGTTGCCGATAGTATCCGCCAGACTGCGCAAGATCTGTTTGGGGCTGAAGGACTGATCGCGTCGGAAGCGGGGATGGGAGCGGAAGATTTCAGCTATATGGCGCGTCAGGCGCCCGGGGCCATGTTTATGCTGGGCGCCAAGTACGACAACGTCAGCCGACCTCATCATACTCCTGTCTTCGACATCAATGAGTCGGTGCTACCGGTAGGTACGGCACTGCTGGCAGAAGTGACATGCCGCTTGTTGCGCCAGCATGGTGACAAAGGGAAGGTTGCATGATCCCAATCCACGACCTCAATCCTACGCGGCGGACGCCAATTTTTACCTGGCTGATATTGGCAATCAATATTGTTGTCTTCTTGTGGGAGCAGACTTTTTCACCGGAAGCACTATTTCAAATGTTTCAGCAATTGTCTGTCGTGCCTGTTTTGGCGGCTGCAGCGCCTTTTGCGCCAGAGACTTTGTTGGATGTGTCGCGTAGCATATTCTTACATGGCGGCTGGGCGCATCTGATCGGTAATATGCTTTATCTCTACCTGTTTGCCGACAATGTCGAGGACCGCTGGGGAAGGATCTTCTTTTTGGTGCTCTACTTTGCCAGCGGGTATGTCGCCGCTATGGCCCAAGTGCTGATCGATCCCACTTCGGAAATTCCTCTGGTAGGAGCGAGTGGCGCGATTGCTGGTGTGTTAGGCAGTTATCTCGTGCTCTATCCTGGGGTGCGGGTGCGTGGCATCATTCCACTCGGCTTTTTTAGCACGATTACGGATTGGCCGGCGTGGGGTGTGTTGGCGCTCTGGTTTGTTTTGCAGCTATTCAATGGTTTGGCTTCTCTTGGCGCGCCGATGGGCAGCCAGGGTGGCGTGGCCTTTTTTGCCCATATTGGCGGTTTTGTCTGTGGCATGGTATTCACCTGGATCTTTATGCTGATCATGCCCCAACCCCGCGCCGATCAACGGCGCCAGATGTTATATGAACGCGCCGGTCGCTACCGGTTCTAAGGTGTTATTGGTTAAACTGGTAGCCAATCAACGCGTTCATATAACCGTCGAATAGATAGTTCAAATTTGAGCGACCGAAGGGTGAAGGTCTCTTCTAAATTGATAAATTCTGCCAGGGTCCAAAGTCCGTTCTGTGGTTTATAGTAATATTCAATGTGGACTTGCTCCTGGTGAATCAGCACATAATCTTGCAAAGTAGGGATTGTGCGATAAAATTCAAACTTCTGACCGCGATCATAGTCCCGTGTCGATGGTGAGAGTACTTCTACAATGGCAAATGGATTCGTTAGTGTATCTGTGCGCCCCTTCGCAAAGTCAACACGCCCGCAGACAACCATTGTGTCCGGATACGTATACAATTCTTTGGCTTTGACCAACAGCCGCATATCACTGCTAAATGCTTCGCAGGATGAGGATCTTAGTCCGTTATTCAATACAGCGTAAGCATTGCCAGCAATTCGATTATGATTTGCTGAACCGCCAGCCATCGCAAAGATTTCGCCTTTGAAATACTCACTTTTGTCGACTGCTGTTATTTCGATGGCTAGATATTCTTCTGCTGTGTAGAATTTAGATTGTATTCGTGCCAGCGCCATAGATCACCTAGATTTGTATCAAAAGCCGGATCAGAAGTGTATGCTCGATAGCGTACAAAAAATGATTCACTTCCACGCCTATTATAATGGATGTGCTTATGTCGATCAAACAATTGCCGCAGGTTGCACTTGAATCTACTGTCATTTCGCATGGTTTACCCTATCCACACAACCTGGCCCTAGCCCAGGCGATGGAACAGATTATTCGCGAGCGGGGCGCCGAACCGCGCACGATTGGCATTATCGCTGGTGAATTGGTGGCCGGCGTAAATGAGGCGCAACTGCTACAACTGGCGACTGGCGCCAACATTCGCAAAGTCAGCCGGCGCGACCTGCCTATCGTCGTAGCGCGCCGCCAGGATGGCGCTACGACCGTTGCTACCACTATGTGGATCGCCCAGCGCTTTGGCATTGAAGTCTTTGCGACCGGCGGCATCGGCGGTGTACATCGAGGCGATGGCACAGATATTAGTGCCGACTTGCAAGAATTAGCACAGACGCCGGTCATGGTAGTCTGCGCTGGCGCCAAGGCCATTTTGAATTTGCCGGCTACGTTGGAATATCTAGAAACGCATGGGGTGACAGTGGTTGGCTGGCAGACTGATGAATTCCCGGCCTTTTACAGCCGCAGCAGTGGGTTGCCAGTCGATGTGCGCTGTGATAGCGCGCAGGAAGTGGCAGACATCTGGCGGGCCAAGCGGATGCTAGGGTTGCCTGGCGGTTTGCTCGTTGCTGTGCCAATCCCTGTCGAGCATGAGATCCCGGCGCACGAAATCGAACCGGTCATCGCACAGGCTGTGGCCGAAGCTGAGGCGCAAGGAGTGCGTTCGGCCCAAGTGACACCCTTTCTGCTCACGCGCCTGGCAGAACTGAGTGGTGAACACAGTTTGCGCGCCAACCTGGCTTTGCTAAAAAATAACGCCAGCGTCGCGGCAGAAATTGCCGTTGCGCTGGCGTCGTAGACAGTAATTGGTAATTGGTAATTAGTGACTGGTCATGTCACCAGTCACTAATTACTAATTACCAATCATCCCTTTATGCATTTACCGGCGCCTCCATCAGGCGCAAAAACTCTTGGCGATCAATTACTTCTTTTTCGAGCAAGGTGTTGGCTACCGCGACCAACTTGTCTTTGTGACGAGTTAGAATATCATTGGCCCGGGTGTACGCTGCCTCGACAATGCGCCGTACCTCTTGGTCAATTTTGCGGGCGACATCTTCACTGTAAGTGCGCTGTTGTCCGATCTCCATGCCCATAAACGGGTTGGCATCGGCATGTTGCAACTGCATAGGTCCAATCACGTCGCTCATGCCATACCGTGTCACCATTGCTTTGGCCAGCTTGGTCGCGCGCTCTAGATCGCCAGCCGAAGCGGTCGACGGTTCGGCAAAGACGAGTTCTTCGGCAACGCGTCCACCTAACAAACCGGCCAATGAATCTTCGTATTCGGCCCGGCTGCGCAAGGTGCGGTCTTCTTCGGGCAAAGGCATCACATAGCCCATTGACTGGCCACGACTTACAATCGTGATTTTACCGACGCGATCGGTGTGCTCTAAACTCTCCATCACAATCGCCCGCCCTGCTTCGTGATAAGCCACGACCTGGCGGTCTTTGACATCCAAGACGCGGCTGCGGCGGGCCGGACCGGCCATCACGCGCTCAATCGACTCGATCAACTCGTCCATGCCAATTGAGCGCTTGTTGCGACGCGCGGCTAAGATGGCAGCTTCATTGATCAAATTCTCCAGATCGGCACCTACCATGCCCGGCGTCTGGCCAGCAATCAGGCCCAGATCGATATCGGGCGACAGAGGTTTGCCGCGCGCATGAACTTTGAGAATCGCTTCACGACCGCGCCGATCAGGGCGGTCGACCACAACTTTGCGATCAAACCGGCCTGGGCGCAGCAGGGCCGGGTCTAGAATGTCGGGGCGGTTGGTGGCGGCGATGATCACAATATTCGTATCAGTGTCAAAGCCATCCATCTCGACCAGAATCTGGTTAAGCGTCTGTTCGCGCTCGTCGTTGCCACCACCCATGCCGGCGCCGCGATGGCGACCCACGGCATCGATCTCATCAACGAAAATGATGCAAGGTGAACTCTTTTTGGCTTGTTCAAAGAGATCCCGTACGCGGCTGGCGCCGACACCAACAAACATTTCGACAAATTCCGACCCAGAACTGCTAAAGAAGGGCACGCCTGCTTCACCGGCAACAGCTTTGGCCAGCAATGTCTTGCCGGTGCCGGGTGAACCGACCATGAGTACACCTTTGGGGATGCGGGCGCCGAGGGCGGCAAATTTTTGCGGCTCGCGCAGAAACTCGACTACCTCTTGCAACTCTTGTTTGGCTTCATCCGCGCCGGCCACATCTTCAAAGGTAATGCTGGGGCGATCGGCGGTGTCCAACTTGCGTGCTCGACTACGGCCAAATTGCATGGCCCGATTCTGGCCACCGCCGCCCGCCTGCCGCATGATAAAAATGAAGAAGCCAAAAATCAACACCATGGGCAGCAGCATGATCAGCCAGTTGAAAATCGCTGCGCTGTTGGGGGCGCTCTCCACTTCGATGGTCACGCTCTCCAGTTGTTCAGTGCTAACACCCAGCGCTTTTAAGGTCTCTAACAGGCTTTCATTACTTTCTTTACGGCTGCGCAGAACAGGGCCGCTATTTTTGGGTTCGATCGTAATCGACTCCCCCTGGACAGTGATTGTATTGACGGTGCCATCCTGTACCATTTGTGCTACTCGGTTGAGGCCGATTACGTCAGTGCTATCTGTGGGTCTATTCAATAGAAAGCGCGAACCAAACAGAACCAGGATCGCAAGGACAATCCAAAACCAACTCCGGCTCAGGATGCTGCCAGCCTGGTTGCGCGGATCGCGATCGCCAGAATCGCCGGGGTTCGGTTTGCGCGAGGGGGGTGAGTTTTTGGGTGTTGACATGGGCAATTTTCCAAATGAAAGGTAAAAACGACAACAGATTTCAGAAAGCAAAGGTTTAAGTTAGAATCGTGTATTATGATTGACTGATTCTATCTCAACCTACGCTAAAAATCCGTAAGCTGTAATGCGCATTGCCCGTGGCTAGCGCAAGTTCTCTAATTCTTCACGAATGGAGACGCCCACTCGGTGTGTTTCTGCTTGGTGTAGCGGTGGCAGTTCAGACGATGCATGTGAATTAGGTTTTGAAGCCTCGTCCGGCTTGTCACTAAGACAGAGTTGTAAACAATTACGTGCCCGCAGCCATTCCGACAATTGACAAACTTCCTCAGTAAGGGTAATTTCGTGCTTGAGCAACTCTTCAACGCTGCTGCGATCTGGCATGTTCCCCATATGCGCCATCGTGCTGATAAACTCTTCGCGGCGAAAACGTTTGAACGGGGTCGGATCACCAACGCGCACACTAGAAATTACGGCTTCGTGCACCTGCCGGAAGCCTTCGCTTACCCTGGGGTTAATCATCATACGACTGTTGACCCAGCGCAGAAATTGTTCGAAATTGTTTAGGCTGGTCTCTTCGACTTCTTTCAATATTTCTTCATACCCAATCAAGCCTGTGTTGAGCACTAGACAGATATAGGCTAGATAATCTTGATTATCTTCAGTTAAATCATGATATTTTGAACGGTTGAGCGTGCTATATTGTTTCTCAAACGCAACTCGGTCAAAATCTTCACCTAACACGGAATCCATCGTGTTATAAATACCTTCGATACGCGCCTTGTCGATCACTTGATCGTTGCGCCCTTTGGCGCCGAGGGCGGTTTTGTCGATATCGAAAATCACCACCGTGCGAGCATCGAGATGCAGACCTCGCTCCAATGTCCATGCAATCCAACTACTCAATGCCGACCAGCGGTTGGCGCTATACACATTATCCTGGTTATCGATTTCTATGTCGGGCGCCTGGGTGCTTTTCTCCGAACCGATAAAACAAGTTCCGCTCCAACCACTTTGCTTGCGCATATTGCGATAGGCCATGCCATCGTTTAAGAGGGTGTCACCAATCAAGAGGATTTCCTGTACCGATGTCTTAACACCACGAATGCGTTGCGCTTCTTCGGCAAACCAGATGGCCGCCTTGGCATAGTCACGCTCTAGCTTGCGCGGAATACGGTCACCGGACAGCCCCATGCGATAGGCAGCCGATTTCAAACCTGGCAAGCGCTTGTCCAAAGGCTCCAGGTTGCGGTAAATTACCCAGTCGCCAAAAAAATCAGACAATTTGGCTCGTCCAAAATTCTGCATCAGTTGCGCCTCGCTTTTGGACAGCACGCTGGTGGCCGAATAGCTCATATTGTACCCTTTCAACAAAGGGCTCATGTTGCCGGTTGGGCCGTGCTCTCGTACCAACCCCATGCATGAGCACCTTAACAACAGTTCGTATTACCCATTATATACCATGCTAGGCTACAAAGGTACATTTTCGTAGACGACAGACGACGGACGACAGATGCGTATCTGTCGTCCGTCGTTTGCTTTTCACTTACGCCAGTTGTAGACCCCGTACCAAGGCAGCTGGTTCTGCGCCCAAATAGCCTTGCGCCACTAACAATTCGGCATTGAGCAGACTGCCACCGGCTGCGCCCCGGATCGTATTGTGGCCCAGTGCGAGAAATTTCCAATGAAAGAGCGGGTCGGGCCGCAAGCGACCAATCACTGTTGTCATACCCGCCACGGTGCCCGCCAGCCGATCCAGGCGCGGCTGGGGCCGGTCCTGGCGATCATCGTAGAGGATGGCTGGCTGGGGTGCGCTGGGCAAACGTAATTGCTGCGGCAGTGGATCATAATGCTGCCAGGCATTCAAAATTTCTTCCTGGCTGGGCTTGCGGTTGAATTCCAGGCTAACGGCCAACAAGTGACCATTGCGCACCGGCACGCGGTTGCAGTGGGCGCTGACGACGAAATCGGCATACGCAATATGCTCCCCTTGGAGTTGACCGAGCAGCTTTTGCGGCTCTTTCTGCTCCATCTTCGCTTCTTCGCCGCCGATATAGGGCACGACATTGTCCATGATGTCCATACTGCTGACCCCTGGATAACCAGCCCCGCTGACTGCTTGCATGGTGACAACAAAGACCTTGCTAACGCCAAATTGGACATGCAGCGGATGGAGCGCGCTAACCAGATGGGTGGTGCTACAGTTGGGATTACAGATGATAAAGCCCTTCCAACCGCGCTTGCGCTGCTGGAGATTGATCAGCGCCAGATGGTCAGGGTTCACTTCTGGAATCATCAACGGCACATCAGCATCATAACGATGGTTGCTCGAATTGCTACAGACAATATAGCCGGCGGCGGCAAATTCTTGCTCGATCGGGCCGGCTACGTCGGTAGGCAGACCCCCAAAGACAATCTGGCAATCGATGTCTGGTTTACAATCTTGCAAGATCACATTGCGCAGGTGGGCCGGCATGTCGCCGCGCAGATTCCACTTGCAGGCATCGGCATAACGCTTGCCCGCGCTGCGTTCCGAGGCGCACAGCGCGGTTAATTCAAACCAGGGATGGCCCTGGAGCATTTGTACAAATCGTTGGCCCACGGCGCCTGTTGCACCGAGAACGCCGACTTTGATCTTCTTCATGGAAAGGTCTCCGTTTTATGGTAATTGGAGATTGGGTATTGGATATTCTGAGCTTCATTGCTGAATCAGCCTGCCTAATCTCCAATATCTCGTATCTAATTTGTAAATGTTAGGTCGATCATATCCGCTAGCACTCCAGATGCTGTCGCATCGACCCCGGCGCCGCGCCCTTGTACCACAAGCGGGCTTGGGGTATACCAGCGGGTATAGAATTCGACCAGGTTATCTGTGCCGCTCAACCGACCAAGTGGACTACTAGCATCTACCAGCGTGGGCCCAACGCGACATTGGCCATTTTCTACCGTGGCTGCAAAGCGCAATACCTTGTCTTGTGCCGCCGCGGCTTGTCCCTGCTGCTGAAATTGTTCGTCCAGTTCTGGCAACGCCTGCATAAACTCATCGACAGATAATTTGTCCATGCTCGTTGGGTAGAGGCTGGTCACCTGAACGTCGCTCAGTTCCATACGCCAGCCCAGGCCACGTGCCAGGATCAACGCTTTGCGCGCTACATCGACGCCGCCCAGATCATCACGCGGGTCTGGCTCGGTATAGCCCAATTGGTGCGCCTCGCGTACAATTTCGCTAAAAGGCCGGCCAGCTTGCAACCCCGTCATGACATAGCCTAGTGTGCCGGAAAAAGTGCCGGCGATCCGTCGCACTTCATCGCCACAGGCCATCAACCGGTTCAAGGTGACAATGACGGGCAGGGCCGCACCACAAGTAGTTTCCCAACGACTGTGGGCCAAATCGCGCAAACCTGGATTGGCAACGGTGGTGGCGCCGGCTCTGGTGAGCCGGTTGTAGACCTCCTGTTGCACAGTTAAGGGTTTTTTGTTGGCAAGAACAATTTTATAGCCTTGCTCTAGTGAGAAAAGCAGCGCAGGGACGGTAATGTCTGTGGCAGTACAGTCCACCACAATCGCTCCTGTGCGCCCGGCGATATCAACAATGCCGGTCAAATCATTTTGGTCGCCACCCAGGGCATGGTCGGCCAAGGAGTTGCCAGCCGCTTTCAGCACCAGCAGTTCGCGTAAGGTCTCGTCCGTCAGCCCACCATCCAACTCAATGACCGCGCTGCTGCGATCACAAACGGCCACAAGCTGAAGCGCAATGCCATATTGGCTGGCATGATAGGCGCGATTTTCGATGATCTGGCGAATGAGCGCACGGCCAACGCCGCCGACACCAAATAAAATAACAGGTATTTCGTGCATGGATCATTGACTCCGGTAACTGGGCTGCTGATGAAAAGGAGCACAAAACAATGTCTGGCTCCCTCGACAAACAGGCTGGATTATAACACAAATAGGTAGGGAAACAGGAAACGGAAAACGGGATACAGGAAACGGTAAGGGTGTCACCGTATCCTGTTTCCCGTATCCCGTTTCCTTACCTGTTTCCCATCCGCTCCTCTGTCGGCTTGTGCAGTTCGAACAGATCGTGAATCGCGCGCACGGCAGCATTAGCATCGGCGTCATCCACAACCAGGCTGACATTGGCTTCGCTTGAGCCTTGCGCAATGGCAATCACATTAATATGTTGCTCACCCACAGCCCTAAAGATGCCGGCCGCCAAACCCGGCGTGCCGCGCATGCCGCTCCCAACCACCGCAACAATCACAATATCGGGTTGGCCATTAATCTGGTCAATATAGTCGCGTTCGAGTTCATGTTTAAATTCGGCGCGTAGCGCGTTGATCACCGTATCGGCCGCGGTTTGGGGTACGACAAAACAGATGCTCTGTTCGCTGCTGCTCTGGCTGATCATTAAGACATTGGCATCCACTTTGGCGACACTGCCAAAAGTGCGCGCGGCGATGCCCGGCACGCCCATCAGCCCGCGGCCGGCCACCGTAATCAGGTTCTTACCTTTGATCGCCGTAACGGCTTTGACGGCCCCCTTAACTTCTCAT
>Ga0105046_10013531_pt1 | contig 12632 bp, 7 predicted proteins | sample MAT03_FD_78385 | JGI IMG/M metagenome (GOLD analysis project Ga0105046, IMG submission 78385) | Freshwater microbial communities from Lake Fryxell liftoff mats and glacier meltwater in Antarctica - MAT-03 (megahit assembly) | ecosystem: Environmental > Aquatic > Freshwater > Ice > Liftoff... | reverse complement strand
CGGCAGCCTGGGCGCATGGGTCTGGCACAACCTGCATGCAGGCGGTTTTTCCGGGCCACTGTGGGCCGTCAATCCCAAGTATGCGCGGCTGGATGGTGAGCCGGTATTTGCCACCGTTGCCGCGCTGCCGCAAGTGCCTGAACTGGCAGTGATCTGCACACCGCCCGGCACCGTAGCGCAGTTGGTGGCTGAGCTGGCAGAGAAGGGCACCCGCGCTGCAGTGGTGCTCAGCGCCGGCATGACGGCGCGGCAGCGCCAGGCCATGCTGGATGCCGCCAAACCTGTTTTGCTCCGCATCCTGGGGCCCAACTGCATCGGCTTGCTGTCGCCGCCGCACAAACTCAACGCCAGTTTTGCGCACCTGCAGCCCCTGGCCGGGCAGCTGGCTTTTGTCTCGCAATCGGGTGCCTTGCTGACCGCAGTGCTGGATTGGGCGCAGGGCCGAGGCATCGGTTTTTCGCATGTGGTCTCGCTGGGTGAGCGCGCCGACGTGGACTTTGGCGACATGCTGGACTACCTGGCCAGTGATGCACACACGCGGGCCATCTTGCTGTACATCGAGTCGATCGAGTCGGCGCCCAAGTTCATGTCGGCGGCTCGCTCGGCAGCCCGCAACAAGCCAGTCATCGTGGTCAAGTCCGGGCGCAGTGCGGCGGGCGTGGCCGCCGCCGCATCGCACACGGGTGCCCTGGCTGGCGCCGATGCGGTGGCTGACGCCGCCTTCAGGCGTGCGGGCATGCTGCGGGTGGACAGCCTGCAGGATCTGTTCACGGCCGCTGAGACGCTGACCCGCTTGCGTGATCTGGATGCCGAGGCGCCATTGAGCATCGTCACCAACGGCGGCGGGGCTGGCGTGATGGCGGCCGATGCGGCAGCGCACTACGGGCTGCCATTGGCCAGGCTGGACCAAGGGCTGCTCGCCAGGCTGGATGCGCAGCTGCCAGCCAACTGGTCACGCGGCAATCCGATCGACCTCATCGGTGATGCACCCGTGGCGCGTTACGTGCACGCCTTGCAAACCCTGCTGGACGACCCGGCCACCGGCAACCTGCTGTTCATTCACGCACCCACCGCCATCGTGTCAAGCGCCGAGATCGCACAGGCGCTGCTGCCACTGGCCGGCAGCCAGGCCGGCAAGAAGCGCATGCTGGCGTCCTGGCTGGGCGAGGAGAGCGTCATCAAGGCCAGGCAGAGTTTCAGGGCTGCGGGTGTGGCGACTTACGATACCCCTGAAGACGCCGTCCGCGCAGTGCACATGCTGCGCACCTACAGCGACAACCAGACCCAGCTGATGCAGGCCCCGGCCGCGACAGCGGTGCTGCAGGTCGATCTGCCTGCCGCCCAGCAGCTGCTGGCGCAGGCGCTGAGCGAAGGCCGCGAGATGCTGGCAGCGCACGAGGCACTGGCCGTGCTGGCCGCCTACGGGATCCCGGTGGCGGCGATGCGCAAGGTGGCTGCCGAGCCAGCGGCAGCGGCCGAGGCGGCCGCGGCGCTGGGTTTTCCGGTGGTGCTCAAGGTGCTGTCGGAGCAGATCAGCCACAAGTCCGATGTGGGCGGCGTGGTCTTGAACCTGGACGACGCTGCTGCCGTCGAGCAGGCTGCCACCGCCATGCTGGCGCGCGTGCAGCGGCTCAAGCCGCTGGCGGTGGTCGAAGGCTTTGCGGTGCAGGCGATGGTGCTGCGCCCGCAATCACAAGAGCTGATCGTGGGCGCCAGCATCGACCCCACCTTCGGTCCGGTGTTGTTGTTCGGGCAAGGCGGCACGGCGGTTGAAGTGTTGGCCGATCGCGCGATGGCGCTGCCGCCGCTGAACGAGCCGCTGGCGCGCGCGCTGGTCCAGCGCACGCGGGTGGCCAGGCTGCTGGCCGGTTTCAGGGACACTCCGGCCATCGACCACGCCGCCTTGTACCGGGTGCTGATGGCGGTGTCGCAGATGCTGGTGGATCTGCCCGAGCTGGCAGAGCTGGACATCAACCCGTTGCTGGCCAGCGCGCAAGGCGTGGTGGCGCTGGATGGCCGCATCCGTGTGTCGGCCAGTCGGCCTGCGGGTGCCGCACATTTTGCGATCAAGCCGTATCCAGCGCAGCTGGAGCAGAGGGTTCAGTGGCAGGGCCAGCCGCTGTTGCTGCGGCCGATCCGGCCCGAAGACGAAGCCCAGCACCTGGCCTTTCTGGAGCGGCTGGACCCTGAAGACGTGCGCATGCGCATCTTCTACAGCCGGCGCAGCATCGCGCGCAGCGAGCTGGCGCGCCTGACGCAGATCGACTACGCGCGCGAGACCGCTTTCATTGCCACGCGCCAGGGCGAGCAGGGCGAAGAGACCTTGGGCGTGGCGCGCGCAATGGCTGACCCCGATAACGTGAATGCCGAGTTCGGCGTCATCGTGCGCTCTGACCTCAAGGGCCAGGGCCTGGGCCGGCTGCTGATGGACAAGCTGGTGCTCGCGTTGCGCCAGCAAGGCACGCAGAAGCTGGTCGCCACGGTATTGCAGAACAACACACGCATGCTGGAGCTGGGCACCGCTTTGGGGCTCAAGCTGGCCGAGGGGCAGGACGAGCCAGGGGAGAGGCGCTTGGAGATGGTGCTTTGAAGTGTCGACGCCATCTCGGCTGTTTCCAGGCTCTTGTTGGCGCGTTGCGCGCGTAGTTTTCGCTGCGCTTGGGGCGCGCCTGGGGCACGCCGAGGCGACACCCGGGCCACTTTCGGGCCACGTCCGGGCCGCGCTCGCGCCCCAAGCACTGGCGCTGGCTGCATGGGCGATGCATTAAATTCCAGGCTCCCTGCCCTGAATCCATCTCGGATCCGGCCCCACCGGCAACTCTCTTGAACACACAAGCTGTACGCGCATGACGCCATTGCCTACCGATCACCCCGAACGCTTTGCGTTGGCGGAAGAAGTGCATGCGCGCCCTCCCGAGTCGGTGTCCGTGCCTGCTCGCGCCACCTACCTGGCAGTATTGGTGGACTCGGACGAGCGCGGCCGCGAAAGCGCGCACCTGGCCAAGTTGTGCGAGCGTTACGCGGTGCCGCTGCCGTCGCGCGAAGTCACCCATTTCAGCGCCTGCATGGGTTTGTTGAACCTGAAGTGGGAGCGTCATGGCGAATTTTCTTCCTGGATCCTGATTGCCCAGGGTGCGGAGGAGAGCCCGTTTGCCCAGCCGGCTGCCAGTTTGCTGCCTGAAGGCTGGCTCAGGGGTCTCCCGGGTCTGACCGTGATGGCCGCGCATGCTGTGTTGGCCGAAGCGCCTGCAGAGTTGCCCAATGACGCCGACTTGAGTGCCTATTTCGGCAAGAACGTGGTGGTCGGGGCCGACGTCGCCGACGGCGCTGCTTTGGCCTACACCGATTTCAAGGTGCACCCCGACGGTTGCTCGCGTTTCTTGCTGTTGGGTCGCAACCTGTCACCGCGCGTCGCGGGCCAGATCCTGCAGCGTCTGTGTGAAATCGAGGCTTACCGGATGATGGCGCTGCTGGCGCTGCCGATTGCGCGGCGTCAGTCGCCGCGCATGGTGGCGATCGAAAAGTCGCTGGCGGCGCTGACCGATGGCATCGCCCGCGAAGAGGGCGCGGACGAAGCGCTGCTGCAAGAGCTGACGCGCCTGGCCGCTGAAATAGAGAGTGGTCTGTCGGCCAGCCAGTTCAGGTTTGGGGCCTGCAGGGCTTACGCAGAGCTGGTTCGCACGCGCATTGCAGAAATGCGTGAGACCCGTCTGCCGGATCTGCAGACCATCGGGGAGTTCATGGCTCGCAGGTTCGAGCCTGCTGTGGCCACTTGCTCGACGGTGTCTTCGCGCCTGCATGATCTGTCGGAGCGGGTGGCGCAGGCCAGTGGTTTGCTGAGTACCCGGGTGGACATTGCGCGCGAGCGCCAGAACCAGGCTTTGCTCAGCTCGATGGACCGCCGCGCCAAGCAGCAGTTGCGGCTGCAGCAGACCGTGGAAGGTTTGTCTGTGGCCGCCATCGTGTACTACGTCGTCGGCCTGGTGGCATACCTCGGCAAGGGCATCCAGGCCGGCGGACTGCCGGTGGATGCAGAACTGCTGGCAGCTGCGTCGGTGCCGGTGGTGGCCGTGCTGGTGATCCTGGCGGTACGCCGGGCGCGCCGCAAGATGCGCGCGGTGGATGGCCCGGGCTGAGCCGTGGGGGCCGACTTTCAGGGTGCGCTCTCGCGGGCCCGAACAGGGCGCACTGGCTGGCCCGGCCCGGCCGGCAGCCGCCGTTGACAGATACTGATGGGTTGCCACGGCTTGAGAAATCAGGCTTTGGACAGCGCACAGCGACTCCAAAGGCACGCAACCCCCAAGCCCTACAACCTGATCCTGAGTGATGTCTATCTCATTTCCTTTCAGCGCCATCGTCGGCCAAGACGACATGAAGCTGGCCATCCTGGTGGCTACCGTCGATCCCAGCGTGGGTGGCGTGCTGATCTTCGGCGACCGCGGCACTGGCAAGTCGACCGCCGTGCGGGCGTTGGCGGCGCTTCTGCCGCAGATGCGCGTCGTCGTGGGCTGCCGCTATGGCTGTGACCCTGACAAGCCCTTTTGCGCCGCCGCTGCTGCCGCCATCCCGGGAGCCGCTGCAAAGACAGCCAAAAGCGCAAGCGCCAAGGCCAGGGCTGCGGACAAGGATGCCTGTGAAGGCTACAGAGCCGGCAAGTCGGCGTTGGTGCAGGTGCCCGTGGTCGATCTGCCGCTGGGGGCCACCGAAGACAGGGTCGTCGGGGCGCTGGACATCGAGCGCGCCTTGACCCAGGGCCAGAAGTCCTTTGAGCCCGGCCTGCTGGCGCGCGCCAACCGGGGCTTCTTGTACATCGACGAAGTCAACCTGCTGGAAGACCATCTGGTCGACTTGTTGATCGACGTCGCTGCTTCGGGCGAGAACCTGGTTGAGCGCGAAGGCTTGTCGGTGCGCCACCCGGCGCGTTTTGTGCTGGTCGGCAGCGGCAACCCTGAAGAAGGTGAGCTGCGGCCGCAACTGCTCGATCGCTTTGGCCTGGCGGTGGACGTCAAGACGCCGACCGACCTGCCCACCCGCGTCGAGGTCGTGCGCAGGCGGGACGACTTCGAGCGCGATGCCCACGCCTTCATGGCGCGCTGGCACGACGAAGAAGAAGCGATCCGCCAGCGCATCATCAAAGCGCGTCAACGCCTGCCCGCAGTCCAGACACCCGACAGCGCGTTGCACCGCGCAGCCGAGTTGTGCCTGGCTTTGGGCACCGACGGCTTGCGTGGCGAGTTGACGCTGATCCGCGCGGCGCGAGCGTTGGCAGCGCTGGACGGTGAGGCTGAGGTCGGCGATGTGCAGTTGCGACGCATCGCGCAACCGGCGCTGCGCCACCGCCTGCGCCGTGATCCGCTGGACGACACCGACGCTTCGGTGCGCGTACAGCGTGTGTTGGATGAGGTCTTTGGCGACTGAGGCGCCCGTGCCGCAACCCGGCGCAGCGCCAGCCTCTTCAGAACAGACGACTGAGGCGGCAGCCGGTCGGCCGGCCGCTGGGATCGCCGAAGACGCGCGACTGGCTGCAGCCCTGCTGCTGGTCGATCCCATCGGGCTGGGCGGGGTGCGCTTGCGCGCGCAAGCCGGGCCGGTGCGCGAGGCCTGGTTGCAGTGCTTGCGTGAGCTGATGCCGGCGCAGATGCAGATGTGCCGGGTGCCGGTGCAATGTGCAGAAGACCGCTTGCTGGGCGGCCTGGACCTGACGGCCACACTCGCAGCCGGCAAGCCGGTGGCACAACAGGGCTTGCTGGTGAGCGCCGACGGCGGCCTGTTGTGCCTGCAGATGGCCGAGCGCTTGCCCGACGCTGCAGCAGCGCAGATTTGCGCAGCCATGGACCGCGGCGCGGTGGCGCTGGCCCGCGATGGCATCAGCGCTTTGCTGCCGACCCGATTCGCCGTGCTGGCGATGGATGAGGCCTTGCCCGAAGACACGGCCTTGTCGCCCGCCCTGGCCGACCGCCTGGGTTTGTGGGTCGACCTGCGCGAGTTGAGCTGGCGCGACAGCTTGCCCTGCGATGCCGAGTGGGTGAGTGCGGTGAAGGAGGCGCGCCAGCGCTTGCCCGAAGTGCGGGTCAGCGACGAACTCGTGCAAGCGCTGTGCGCTGCGACTTTGGCGCTGGGGGTTGATTCGGCGCGGGCGGCCTGGCAGGCGCAACGCCTGGCGCGCGCCTCGGCTGCGCTGTTCGGGCGCGATCAGGCCTTGTCCGAAGACGCGGCGCTGGCCGCGCGGCTGGTGCTCGGCCCCAGAGCGACACGCCAGCCTTTGCCGGCGCCGTCCCAGGAAGATCCGGAGCAGGCAGAAGCGGAACCGCCTGAGCCGCCAGAGGTACAGGAACCCGAAGCCCCCGTTGGGCAAGACCCGCTTGCTGACGACGCCAGCGAGCCGCCGCCGCCGCCGACAGGCGAAGCCTCTGGCGCGGCACCTGATCAGCCAGAACAACCGCCGCCCGACAGCCCGCAGCCTCTGGACGAGATGGTGTTGGAAGCTGCCAAAGCTGCAATGCCCGCAGGCTTGCTGGCCGGCCTGGCGCGGCTGGCCGAGGGCGACCGCGCACGCGGTGCAGCACCTGCTGCCGGCCGCGCTGGCGCAGTGGCGATGGCGCGCAACCGCGGCCGCCCCTTGGGCGCGCGCCCGGGTGCGCCGAACGCCGGTGCACGCCTGCACCTGATCGCCACGCTGCGAGCCGCTGCGCCCTGGCAGGCGGTGCGCAAGAAAGCACAGCTTTTGGCGCAATCCCAACCGGGCATGCAGCCATTGGAAAAGGGTTTGTTGACGCAGGATGGCGATGTTCAGCCGTTCGCGAAGTTGCGAGTGAAGGTGCCGCTGAACGTGCCGGTCAACGTCCCGGTCAAGGTTTTCATCCGCCCGCAGGACTTTCACATCCGTCGCTTCCAGCAGCGGCGCGGCACCACCACCATCTTTGCCATCGACGCTTCTGGCTCGGCGGCGCTGCAGCGGTTGGCCGAGGCCAAGGGCGCCGTCGAACTGCTGCTGGCCGAGTGTTACGTGCGCCGCGATGAAGTGGCCGTGATCAGCTTTCGGGGCCAGCAAGCTGAGTTGCTGCTGCCGCCCACCCGCTCACTGGTGCGAGCCAAGCGCTCTCTGGCTGCCATGCCCGGTGGCGGCGGCACACCGCTGGCCAGCGGCATCGAAGCTGCAGCCCGGCTGCTGCTGCAGGTGCGGCGCACTGGCGCCACACCGGTGGTGGTGCTGTTGACCGATGGCCGCGCCAATGTCTCTCGCGATGGCCTGGGCGGCCGCCAGCGCGCGCAAGAAGACGCCATCGCCGCAGCACGCCACCTGCGCAGCCTGGGCGCGCAGGTGCTGTTGATCGATACCTCGGCGCGGCCCGAGCCTGCTGCCCTGGCCCTGTCGCTGGCCATGGGCGCCCGCTATCTGGTGCTGCCGCAGGCCGACGCGCGCAGCCTGTCGCGCGCCGTGCAGCCGCAAGCACGTCGTGCCGCTTGAAGACAGTGTGAAGGCAGTCGCCGGCTTGCCCGCGGCACTGGCTGCTGCATTTGAACCCGCACCTGCTGCTGTGCCAGCCGACTGGCCTGGGCGCGACAACAGCCACGGTGTGCTGGTCGCCGGCCTGCGCTGGCACGTGCAATGGTTTGACCTTGCGCCTGCAAATCTCGCCGCCACGGACGCCGCGTCCGCAGTGCGCCGGCGCCCCACCGTCTTGTTGTTGCACGGCACAGGTGCCAGCACCCATTCCTGGCGTGGTCTGCTGCCTCACCTGCTGCCCCATGCCCGCGTGCTGGTGCCGGACCTGCCTGGGCACGCGGGCACCGAGCGCCCGTCCGCCGCCTCCGGCCTGTCACTGCCTGGCATGGCCAGCAGCCTGGCGGCCCTGTTGCAGGTGCTGCAGTTGCAGCCCGATCTGGTGGTTGGCCACTCGGCCGGCGCCGCCATTGGCGCGCGTCTCTGTCTGGATGGAGGCGCTGCGCCGCACAGCCTGCTCAGCATCAATGGCGCCTGGTTTCCGCCGCAGGGCGTGGCAGGCTTGTGGTACGCGCCGATGGCCCGGCTGATGGCCAGCAACCCTTTGGCGCCGCCGCTGCTGTCCTGGCATTCATCGCAGCCCGCGGTGCTGCGCCGCTTGCTCAAAGGCATCGGCTCGCCGCTGGACGAGCAGGGCCAGGCGCTGTACCGGCGGCTGGCCCGTCGCGCTGACCATGTCGCAGCGGTGATCGCGATGATGGCGGCATGGGATCTGCAGCCGCTGCTGCGCGATCTGCCCAAACTGCAGCCGCAACTGCACCTGCTGGCCGCCCAGGGCGACCGCGCCGTGCCGCCCGCCGGCGCGCAGACGCTGCGCCTGCATCTGCCTGGGGCCCATGTGCATCCGCTTCCTGGGTTGGGCCACCTGGCGCATGAAGAAGCGCCCGAGCGCGTGGCACCGCTGGTGCTGTCGCTGCTGGCTGGCGATGGGGCGCGTCGCTAGAAGCGATGCCCGTGGGGACGAAGTCGTGGGCTGTCGCCGCCGGCGCGCTTGTAAGAACCCCGTGGGCCAGAACCCTTGTGCGAGAACCCTGATTGACGGTTCGGCCAGAACTGTCTATTCTAGTTGACAGTCAAGACTGACAAGCAAGCATGACGTTTGCCGGGTCTCGGCAGGAGACCCGAATGCCTTCCAATGCCCGCATCGAAACCGCCCTGCACGCGGCGCTGGCTGCCTCCATGGGGCTCGGTTGCCCGCCCAGATTGGTGGCGGCGGTCGAGCATGCGGTGTTCCCAGGCGGTGCCCGCATCCGCCCACAACTGACGCTGGCTGTGGCGCGCGCTTGTGGTGACGACCAGCCCGCGCTGGCCGACGCGGCAGCCTCGGCGATTGAATTGATGCACTGCGCATCGTTGGTGCACGACGATCTGCCCTGTTTTGACGACGCGCCGATGCGCCGCGGCAAGGCCTCGGTACACAGCGCCTATGGTGAGCGCTTGGCGGTGTTGACTGGCGATGCGTTGATCGTCATGGCCTACCAGGTCCTCGCGCGCGCCGGCAGAGTTGCGCCGCAGCGTTTGGGGCCCTTGTTGCTGTCGCTGGGCGATGCGGTGGGCATGCCCGGGGGCATCGTCGCCGGGCAGGCCTGGGAATGCGAGCCCCGTGTCTCGCTGCAGGAATACCACCGCCTGAAGACCGGCGCCCTCTTCACGGCCGCCACCATGTCGGGTGCGCTGGCCGCTGGCGGTGATGCCGAAGCCTGGCGCGCGCTGGGTGACAAGCTCGGCGAGGCGTATCAGGTCGCCGACGACATCCGCGACGTCATCGCCAGCCCCGAGCATCTGGGCAAACCCGTGGGGCAAGACCTGGCGCTGGGTCGCCCCAGCGTGGCGCTGGAGCATGGGCTGGACCGTGCGCTGCAGATCTTCCAGCGCTTGTTGCAAGGCGCTGTGGATGCCATTCCTGAGTGCCGTGGTGCGCCGATGCTGCGCGCTTTGGTGCGTGCTGAAGGCGAGCGCCTGGTGCCGCCCTCGCTGTGGCAACAAAACCTGCGCGCCGTGGCCTGAAAGGGCTGAGAGGCAGCTCAGCCATGGCCTCAGAAACGGGTGGTGTTGCCGGTGTTGCCGATGTTGCCGGTGTGGGGCAGCCTTTGCTGTCCTCTGCCGACAAGGCTGCATCGGCTGCCGGCTTTGCGCCGGCATCAGGATCGTCCATGCGCAGCACGCAGTTGCAGTCCACTGGTTGGGTAGGGCGCTGCCTGGATGCCGTGCAAAGCTGGGCGCAATCGCGCGTGGTGCAACCGCGCTTTCGCCGCTGGGCAGCAGGCTTCTGGCTGACGCGTGGTCTGGTGCGGCGCCGCGCAGGTGCGTTGTTTGATCTGGTCTCGGGTTTTGTCTACACGCAAGTGTTGTTGGCCTGTGTGCGCCTGGATCTGTTCGAGCGGCTGGGCGCCAAAGGCGCACAGAGCTGCGCGCAACTGGCACAAGCCGCACAGATGCCTGAGCGATCGATGCAGCGGTTGCTGGATGCAGCGGTGGCGCTGCGGCTCTTCAAGCGCCGCTTCGATGGTCGCTACGGCCTAGGCGCCCTGGGTGCACCGATGGTGGGCAACAGCGGCCTGGCGGCCATGGTCGAGCACCACGCTGCACTGTACGCAGACCTGCGTGACCCGGTGGCCTTGTTGCGCAACGAAGGGCAGGGCACGGCGATGTCGGCTTACTGGCCCTACGCCTCCTATCCGCAGGCCGATGCCATGCCGGCCCAGGCCGTGGCCGAGTATTCGGCGCTGATGACGGCTTCGCAGCCGATGGTCATCGAAGAGCTGCTGGACGCCTACCCTTTCGACCGTCACCGCTGCTTGCTGGACCTGGGCGGTGGCGAAGGCCGGTTTGTCGCCGCTTTGGCTGCGCAAGCGCCCAAACTGCAACTGATGTTGTTGGACCTGCCGCCCGTGGCCGAGCTGGCCCGACAGCGCCTGGCTGCTCTGGGCCTGCAGGATCGGGTGCGCGCCATCGGTGGCAGCTTCTTTTCCGCCGATGCGCCAGCTGGCGCAGACATCGTGACGCTGGTGCGGGTGTTGTTCGACCACGACGATGCCCATGCGCTGAAGATTTTGCGTGCTGCGCGTTTTGCGTTGCCCACAGGCGGCACGCTGGTGGTGGCCGAGCCGATGGCGCAAGCCCCCGGAGCGCAAGCGATGGGCGAAGCCTACTTCGGTTTTTATTTGTTGGCGATGGGCCGCGGCCAGCCGCGCAGCGCGCAGGCGCTCGGCGCCTTGCTGCAACAGGCCGGGTTTTGCCAGGTACGCCAGCTTCGCACCCGCTTGCCCTTGCAAGCCGGTGTTCTTGTGGCGCAGGCGGCTGAGCTGGGATCAGGGTTTACTCCCATGCCCTCTGGGACGTCTCGGCAATGAGCAGCCAAAAAGTGCGAAGTCTTGATTTTTCATCCAACCCAAATAGAGCGTCAGGCCCTATTGACAGTTGCGACTGTCAAGCTACCATGACACTCATGTTGTATCGAAGTACCCCCGGAACAAGGCACTCAGCCGCAAGGCCAGGTGCAGCCAAAACCTCTGGCTGGCTGCTTGATGGAGCACGGGCATGAAGACCACCGCCGTCGTGATGCAGGCCCCTCAGCAGATCGTGCTGAGCGAGTTGTCGCTCGAAGAGCCGGGTGATATCGACCTGGTGGTCGACATCGACCACAGCGGCATCAGCACCGGTACCGAAAAGCTGCTGTGGACCGGGCGCATGCCCAACTTCCCCGGCATGGGCTACCCGCTGGTGCCAGGCTACGAAAGTGTCGGCCGCGTGGTGCACGCCGGGCGCCACGCCAAACACCGTGTGGGCCAACGGGTCTTTGTCCCTGGCGCGCGCTGCTTCGGTCCAGTGCGTGGGCTCTTCGGTGGCGCTGCTGCCCGCGTGGTGGTGCAAGACGAGCGCGTCTACGAAGTGGACGCCGCCATGGGTGACCAGGCCGTGCTGTTGGCCCTGGCCGCCACCGCTTACCACGCAGTCGCTTGCGGCGGCCGGCGCGCTGCCATCAGCGCCCCCGATCTGATCGTCGGCCATGGTGTGCTGGGCCGCTTGTTGGCGCGCTTGACGGTGGCTGCAGGAATGCCCCCACCCACGGTCTGGGAGCGTGACGACACACGCAGCCATGGCAGCCAGGGTTACGCTGTCGTGCATCCCGATGCCGACGACAGGCGCGACTACAAGTCGATCTACGACGCCAGTGGCGACCCCCGCATCCTGGATGCCTTGCTGCCGCGTTTGGCCAAAGGTGGCGAGATTGTGTTGGTGGGCTTCTATTCAGAGCCGCTGAGTTTCAATTTCGCGCCTGCTTTCATGCGCGAAGCGCAGATCCGCGCTGCCGCCGAGTGGCAACGCGCCGACATGCTGGCGGTCAAGACGCTGACCGAAAGTGGTCGGCTCAACCTGGACGGCCTGATCACGCACCGCCAGGTCGCGGCCGACGCGCCGCAGGCCTACCGCACGGCTTTCGAAGACACCCATTGTCTGAAGATGGTTTTGAACTGGAGTACCGAAACATGAATGCACCCACATCCACCGTCATGTTCATGCGCGACGAGCGCCTGAAGGCCGAAGCCGCGATCGAACCCGATCCGGTGCACACCTCGCCTGCATCCAAGACCACGCAGATCATCGCGATCTACGGCAAGGGTGGCATCGGCAAGAGCTTCACGCTGGCCAACCTCAGTTACATGATGGCGCAGCAGGGCAAGAAGGTGCTGCTGATCGGTTGCGACCCCAAGAGCGACACCACCAGCCTGCTGTTCGGCGGCAAAGCCTGCCCGACCATCATCGAGACCAGCAGCAAGAAAAAGCTGGCGGGCGAGGCGGTGGCCATTGGCGATGTCTGCTTCAAGCGTGACGGTGTTTACGCGATGGAACTGGGTGGCCCTGAAGTCGGCCGCGGCTGCGGCGGGCGCGGGATCATCCATGGTTTCGAGACGCTGGAGAAACTCGGGTTTCACGACTGGGGTTTTGATTTCGTGTTGCTCGACTTCCTGGGTGACGTGGTCTGCGGCGGCTTTGGTCTGCCGATTGCCCGCGACATGTGCCAGAAGGTCATCGTGGTGGCCAGCAACGACCTGCAGAGCCTGTATGTGGCCAATAACGTGTGCAGCGCGGTCGAGTACTTCCGCAAGCTCGGTGGCAACGTGGG
>Ga0105046_10013528_pt1 | contig 12634 bp, 10 predicted proteins | sample MAT03_FD_78385 | JGI IMG/M metagenome (GOLD analysis project Ga0105046, IMG submission 78385) | Freshwater microbial communities from Lake Fryxell liftoff mats and glacier meltwater in Antarctica - MAT-03 (megahit assembly) | ecosystem: Environmental > Aquatic > Freshwater > Ice > Liftoff... | reverse complement strand
CGCTTCGGCATGGCCGAGGAGAAGCACTACCATGTGCCGCTGCTCGTCTCGCCTTATGGCTATTCGACCTACAGGGGAAGCTGAGCATGGCGAAACCGAAGGTCCGGTCGGAACTGCGCTTCATACTCAATGGCACCGATGTCGCGCTGGCGGATGTCGCCGCGGACGAAACGCTGCTCGATTATCTGAGGCTGCGCCGCAGCCTGCGCGGCACCAAGGAAGGCTGCGCGGAGGGCGATTGCGGAGCCTGCACCGTCCTGGTGGGCAAGCTTTCGGCGGGCAGGCTGGTCTATGAAAGCGTCAACGCCTGCATCCGCTTCCTCGGTTCGCTCGACGGCTGCCACGTGGTGACGGTTGAACATCTGCGCGGTGAGGGAGGCAAGCTGCATCCCGTCCAGCAGGCGATGGTCGATTTCCACGGCTCGCAATGCGGCTTCTGCACGCCGGGCTTCGTGATGTCGCTCTACGGATTGTGGATGCGGACGCCCGATCCCTCCGTCGCTGCCATCGAGAAAACCCTGCAGGGCAATCTCTGCCGCTGCACCGGCTACGAGGCCATCGTGCGCGCCGCGCAGGCGATTTCGAGTTACGGCGCTGCAAAGAAGGATCCGCTGGCGGGCGAGCGCAGGCAGATCGCAGCCAGGCTCGCGGCTTTGCGCGATGGTTTGCGGGTCGAGATCGGCGAGGGCAGCGGGCGGCTGGTCGTTCCTGCATCGGTCAACGACTTCGCGTCGCTCCTGAAAAAGGAGCCGGCCGCGACGATCGTGGCGGGATCCACCGATGTCGGGCTCTGGGTGACGAAGCATATGCGCGCCATCTCGCCGGCCATCTTCATCGGCGGGCTCGACGGGTTGCGCGGCATTTCCGAGGAGAACGGCGTCATCACCATCGGCGCAGGCGCGACCTACAGCGAGGCGTTCCCGACATTGGCAAAGCGGATCCCGGCGCTCGGGCCGCTGTTCGACCGGATCGGCGGCGAGCAGGTGCGCAACATGGGCACGATCGGCGGCAACATCGCCAACGGCTCGCCGATCGGCGACACGCCGCCACCCTTTATCGCGCTCGGCGGGCGGCTGACGCTGAGACGGGGCAAGAAGCGCCGCACGATCGCGCTGGAGGACTTTTTCATCGCCTATGGCAAGCAGGATCGCCGGCCCGGCGAATTCGTCGAGGCCGTGCATGTGCCGATCCCGGAGAAAGGCTCGCGTTTCGCCGTCCACAAGGTGACCAAGCGGCGCGACGAGGACATTACCGCGACGCTCGGCGCCTTTCACCTGACGCTGGCGAAGAACGGAACGGTGGCCGCGATCCGCATCGCCTATGGCGGCATGGCGGCAACGCCGAAGCGGGCGCGCGCGGTGGAAGCAGCGCTGCTCGGCAAGCCCTGGACGGAGGCGACGGTGGAAGCCGCCATCCCTGCTTACGATCTCGACTTCACGCCGCTGACCGACATGCGGGCGACCGCCGCGTATCGCCAGTTGGCGGCGAAGAATTTGCTCAGGCGGTTTCTCGCGGAGACAAGCGACACGAAGGCGCCGGTGACCGTGACGCGGCAGGAAGCGGCCTGATGAACAAGCACGCCGCACCCGACCTGAAGGCCACCCACATCAAGGGTGGGGTTGCGACCGACCAGCGGCACGATTCCGCGCACAAACACGTCACCGGAACCGCCGTCTATATCGACGACATGACGGAGCCGGCAGGGCTGCTGCATGGCTGCCTCGGCCTGTCGGCGGCAACGCATGGCAGGATAAGGAGAATGGATTTGTCGGCGGTGCGCGCCGCGTCCGGCGTTGTGGACGTGCTGACGGCGAAGGACGTTCCCGGCTCGAACGACATCTCGCCGACCGGCCGCCACGACGAGCCGGTGCTGGCCGACGGGATCGTGCAGTTCTACGGGCAGCCGATCTTCTGCGTCATCGCCGAGACCCGAGAACAGGCGAGGCGGGCCACGCGCTTCGCGAAGGTCGAGTACGACGAACTGCCGTACGTGGTCGATGTTGCCGACCTGGACCCGCTGAAGGACAAGCTCGTGACGCCGCCGCTGACGCTGAAGCGCGGCGACGCCCGCTCGGCGATCAGGAAGGCGCCGAAGCGCCTCAAGGGACGGATGCGTGTCGGCGGGCAGGACCATTTCTACCTCGAAGGCCAGATCGCCATGGCGGTGCCGGGCGAGGACCAGGACGTGATGGTCTATTGCTCGACCCAGCATCCGAGCGAAGTGCAGCATATGGTGGCGCATGCGCTCGGCGTGCCGAACAACGCTGTGACGGTCGAGATTCGCCGCATGGGCGGCGGCTTCGGCGGCAAGGAGACGCAGGGCAACCAGTTTGCCGCGCTCGCCGCAATCGCGGCAAAGAAGCATCGCCGCGCCGTCAAGATCAGGCCCGACCGCGACGACGACATGACCGCGACCGGCAAGCGGCACGACTTCGTAATCGACTACGAGGTCGGCTTCGACGGCGAGGGCAACATCCACGGCGTCGACTTCATGTTCGCGGCGCGCTGCGGCTTCTCTTCGGACCTGTCGGGCCCGGTCACGGATCGCGCGCTTTTCCACTGCGACAACACCTATTTCTGGCCGGCGGTGCAAGCCCGCTCGGCGCCGCTCTACACCAACACGGTGTCCAACACGGCATTCCGCGGCTTCGGCGGACCACAGGGCATGGTCGGTGCGGAGCGCGTGATCGAGGAAGTGGCCTTCGCGCTTGGAAAAGACCCGCTGGAAATCCGCAAGCTGAACTTCTACGGCGAGATCGGGGACGGGAAAGACCGCAACGTTACGCCCTATCACCAGCCGGTCGAGGACAACATCATCCAGCGCATCGTCGCGGAACTGGAGGAGAGTTCGCAGTACGCGCGGCGCAGGCGAACGATCGCCGCGTTCAACGCCAACAGCCGCTATGTGAAGCGCGGCATCGCGCTGACGCCGGTGAAGTTCGGGATCTCGTTCACCGCCACGCAGTACAACCAGGCCGGCGCGCTGGTGCATGTCTACACGGACGGTTCGGTGCATCTCAACCACGGCGGCACCGAGATGGGGCAGGGCCTCTATCTCAAGGTCGCGCAGGTGGTGGCCGAGGAATTCCAGATCGACCTCGACCAGGTGAAAATCACCGCGACGACAACCGGCAAGGTGCCGAACACATCGGCGACTGCTGCGTCGTCGGGCTCCGATCTCAACGGCATGGCCGCGCAGAACGCCGCGCTTCAGATCAAGGGCCGGCTGATCGATTTCGCGGTGGACAAGTACCAGGTTCCCAGGGATCAGGTGGTGTTCCTGCCGAACCGGGTTCGCATCGGCAATCAGGAGTTCGCCTTTGGCGACCTGATCAAGCAGGCCTACCTTGCCCGCATCCAGCTTTCCGCCGCCGGTTTCTACAAGACGCCGAAAATCCACTGGAACCGCGACAAGGGCCAAGGCCGCCCCTTCTACTATTTCGCCTATGGAGCGGCCTGCTCGGAAGTGTCCATCGACACGCTGACCGGCGAGTATGTCGTCGAGCGCACCGATATCCTTCACGACGCCGGTCGCTCGCTCAACCGTGCGATCGACCTTGGCCAGGTGGAGGGCGGCTTCATCCAGGGCATGGGCTGGCTGACCACGGAGGAACTCTGGTGGGACGCGAAGGGGCGTTTGCGCACGCACGCTCCGTCGACCTACAAGATCCCGCTCGCATCCGACCGCCCGAAGATATTCAACGTCAAACTGGCCGATTGGCCCGAGGCGAACGAGCCGACGATCCATCGTTCCAAGGCGGTCGGCGAACCTCCGTTCCCGCTCGGCATCTCCGTGCTGCACGCGCTTTCCGACGCGGTGGCGAGCGTGGCGGACCACACGATATTCCCGAACCTCGACGCGCCGGCGACGCCCGAGCGCGTGCTGATGGCGGTCGAGCGGATGAGGGCAGGGGCTTCGAAGCGCTGAGCGCGTGAAGATGGTATAGTCTGCCGCGACGATGGCGAAGATTGCAGAGAAACTGAAGACTTTCCTCGACGCCGGCAGTGGGACCGTGATGGTGGAAGTCGTGCGCACCCGGGGCTCCGTCCCGCGTGACGCCGGCGCCTACATGCTCGTCTCGCCAGCCGCGATACATGGCACGATCGGCGGCGGCCAGCTCGAATTCATGGCGATCGACAGGGCAAGGCAGATGCTGGCAGCCGGGCAATCGGGCGAGACAACGCTCGACGTGCCGCTCGGGCCGGAGATCGGCCAGTGCTGCGGCGGGCGCGTCGAGGTGCTGATCCGGCCGGTGGACAACAGACTGGCGAATGATCTCTTCCGGGATGCGCAAGCCGAGGAAGCGCGGATGCCCGGGGTTTATGTCTTCGGCGGAGGCCATGTCGGGCTGGCGCTGGCGAATGCGCTGTCGCCGCTGCCGCTGAGGGCGATAGTGGTGGAGACGCGCGCCGACGCCCTTGGGGGCATGCCCGACGGTGTCGCGACCATGCTGACGGCGGTGCCGGAGGAGATGGTGCGATCGGCGGAGGCGGGAGCTGCCTTCGTCGTGTTGACGCACGACCACGCGCTCGATTTCCTGATCGTCGCGGAGGCCCTGAAGCGCAGCGATGCTGCGTATGTCGGCATGATCGGCTCGCAGACCAAGAAGGCGACCTTCAGAAGCTGGTATCTAAAAGCGGCGGGCGGCAACGAAGCCAACTTCGCCCGTCTCGTGTCGCCGATCGGCGGCGATATAGTGAAGGACAAGCGGCCCGCGGTCATCGCGGCGCTTGCCGCCGCCGAAATCATGACAGCGGTGGCGGTCAAATCCACCGCCGCCGCCAGGACTGCCTGACTATTCTTTTTCCTGGGTATGCGCTTCCAGGAACCACAGCGACTTGTCGAGCGAACGCGAGAAGGCGGTGAAGATGTCGGCGGTGCCGGCATCGCCCGCTTCGTCCGCTTCGTCGATCGCCTTGCGGATGGACTTCGCCATCGCCGCGTAGCGGTCGATGAGCGCGGCCAGATGGTCCTTCGTCTTGTGGATGTCCGTCGGATAGGGCTTGAGCGTCGTCGCCTTGACCACCTCCTGCGACGTTCCGTTGGCCGTGCCACCGAGCTGCACGGCGCGTTCGGCAAGGGTGTCGACATGGCCGTCGAGTTCGGTTCGGAAGCCGTCGAGCATTTCGTGAATGGCGATGAACTGCGGCCCCTTGATGTTCCAGTGGGCCTGCTTGGCGATCAGCGCGAGATCGATCGCGTCCGCGAGACGTGCGTTGAGCAGCGCGATCGAGGTCGTCTTGGTGTTGGACTTCAGATCGTTCTTGGTGGAAATGCCGGCCATTGAAATCTCCTTGGGATCGGGGGGCGGTTGTCAGTCTAATTAGGGTTGCTCGGCGTAAACCGGAAGCCACCGAATGGCTGGCCTCACCATTTTCCGGCGAGCAGATCCTTGATCAGCCGCTGGCAGCGGTCGGCCATGAAATCGAGCAGCAGCCGGACCTTCGGGTCCTGCAGCTTCTTGTGCGGATAGACCGCCGCGAACTGGACGGGCACCGGCGGCGTGGCGGGCAGGATGACCTTCAGCCGCTGGTCGCGGATGAAGGGCTCGACCTCGAAACGCGGCTTGTTGATGATGCCGCGCCCGGCGAGCGCCCAGCCGGTCAGGACATCCCCGTCGTCGGAATCGAATGGGCCGTGCACCTCGAACTTGGTTGGACCAGCCGGTGTTTTCAGCATCCAGAAGTGCTCGCGCATGCCGGGATAACGCAGCATGAGGCAGTCGTGCTTCTGGGCGACCAGTTCCTTCGGATCGGTTGGTTCGCCCCGGGCTTCGAGATAGGAGGGAGCTGCGGCGAGCACGCGTTCGCAATCCATGATGCCGCGCATCATGAGGCTTGAATCTTCCAGCAGCCCGAGCCGGAAGGCGACGTCGATGCCTTCCTTCATGATGTCGACGTCATGATCGGAAAGACGCAGCCGCACTTCGATATCGGGATATCTGTCCCGGAACTCGGGTATTCCGGAGGCAATCAGGCGACGGCCGAGGCCGAGCGGCGCGGTGACGCGGATGGTGCCGCGCGGCTGGCCCGACAGGGCGCTGACCGCCGCTTCGGCCTCGGTGATCGCTTCCAGCACCTGTTTGGCGCCGGCGTAGAACACCGTGCCATGCTCGGTCGGCATCAACTGCCGTGTCGTGCGGTTGAACAGCCGCACGCCGAGATGCTTTTCCAGTTCCTTGATGCGGTTGGAGGCGACGGCCGGCGAAATGCGCATGTCGCGGCCGGCGGCCGACAGATTGCCTAGTTCCACGACGCGGACAAAGACGGTAATGTTGTCGAGATAGGCCATGCGCGCGGATACTCTATGCCGGTCTCGGCGATCGCCCCAGTATTTTACATATTTTTTTGAAAGTCATGGGGTAGGTACCCCCTTTTCGTTTAAGGCGGAGCCCGTAAAGTCCCGGGGTCGAGAGGGTCCGATGATCGATCTAGCAATTGCCTGGGACTGGCTGAGCTTCGCCGTGCGCTGGCTGCACGTCATTACCGGCATAGCCTGGATCGGATCGTCGTTCTACTTCGTGGCGCTCGACCTCGGCCTGCGGCAGCGGCCGGGCCTGTCGGCCGGCGCGCATGGCGAGGAATGGCAGGTCCACGGCGGCGGCTTCTACCACATCGAGAAATATCTCGTCGCGCCGGCCGAGATGCCGGAACATCTGACGTGGTTCAAATGGGAATCCTACGCGACCTGGATGTCGGGTTTCGCCATGCTCGCCATCGTCTACTACACCGGCGCGGACCTCTTCCTGATCGACCGCACTGTGCTCGACATGTCGCCGATGACGGCGATCGGCCTTTCGATCGCATCGCTGGTGCTGGGCTGGCTGCTCTACGACGCGCTCTGCAAGTCGCCGCTCGGCCGAAACGACACGCTGCTGATGCTCGTGCTTTATGCGATCCTCGTGTTCCTGGCCTGGGGCTTCACGCAGGTGTTCAGCGGACGCGCGGCGTTCCTGCACCTGGGCGCCGTGACCGCGACGATCATGTCCGCCAACGTCTTCCTGGTCATCATCCCCAACCAGAAGATCGTGGTCGCGGACCTGATCGCCGGCCGCAAGCCGGACCCCAAATACGGCAAGATCGCCAAGACCCGCTCTACGCACAACAACTACCTGACGCTGCCGGTGTTGTTCCTAATGCTGTCGAACCACTATCCGCTGGCATTCGGCACCCAGTTCAACTGGATCATCGCCTCGATCGTGTTCATCATCGGCGTACTGATCCGCCACTTCTTCAACACCGTGCATGCGCGCAAGGGCAAGCCCTATTGGACATGGCTCGCCGCGACGATCCTGTTCATCGTCATCATCTGGCTGTCGACCGTGCCGAAAATCCTGACGGGCGAGCCGCAGGCCTCCGCCGCCGCGCAGACTTTCGTTGCGTCGACGCATTTCCCGGCGGTGCGCGATACCGTGCTTGGACGCTGCGCCATGTGCCATGCGACCGAGCCATCCTATGAAGGCATCTATCATGCGCCCAAGGGCGTTGTGCTGGAGACGGATGCCGAGATCGGCGAGCATGCCAGGGAAATCTACCTGCAGGCCGGCCGCAGCCACGCCATGCCGCCCGGCAACGTCACGCAGATCACGTCGCAGGAACGCGCGCTGCTCGTGGCGTGGTTCGACGAGGCGCGGTTAGAGGGGGCGCGACAGTAGCATGACCCAGACGCTGCTGCGCGGCCGCACGCTGAGTTTCCTGCGCTGGCCCGACGACACGAACGACCATGCCGCCTACCGATACGAGGAGGATGGCGGTCTGCTGATTCACGATGGGAAGATCGTCGCGGCGGGAGCGTATGGAGACGTTTCGGCGCGGGCCGGCGATGGAGTCAAACGCATCGACCACCGGCCGCATCTGCTGCTGCCCGGCTTCATCGACGCGCATGTGCATTTTCCGCAGATGGGCGTGATCGCCTCCTACGGCGCCGAGCTGCTCGACTGGCTGACCAAATACACTTTTCCGGAAGAGATGAAGTTTCGCGACGCGCAGCACGGCCGGCGCATCGCGCGGCTGTTTCTCGACGAGATGGTGCGGCAGGGCACGACCACCGTCGCGGCCTATTGCTCGGTCCACAAGCAGTCGGCGGAGGCGTTCTTTGCCGAGTCGCATGCGCGCGACATGCTGAACATCGCCGGCAAGGTGATGATGGACCGCAATGCGCCGGAAGAGCTGCGCGACACGCCGCAGAGCGGATACGACGATTCCAAGGCGCTGATCGAGGAATGGCATGGCCGGGGCCGGCAGCTTTACGCGATCACGCCGCGCTTCGCGATCACCTCGACGCCCGAGCAGATGGAGATGGCCGGCGCGCTGATGCGAGAGTTTCCCGACCTTCACATGCAGACGCATCTGTCGGAAAACCACGCCGAGATCGCCTTCACGCGGGAGCTTTATCCGTGGTCGCGCGACTACACCGATGTCTACGAGCACTACGGGTTGCTCGGGCCGCGCGCGCTGTTCGGCCACTGCATCCACCTGTCGGAACGCGAGGCGGACGCGCTTTCCGACAGCGGTTCGGTCGCGGTGTTCTGCCCGACCTCGAACCTGTTCCTCGGCTCCGGCCTGTTCGACTACCAGCGATACCGGACGCGCGAAAAGCCTCTAAGGATCGCAACCGCGACCGATGTCGGCGGCGGCACCAACTATTCGATGCTGCGCACCATGGACGAGGGCTACAAGGTGATCGCGCTGAGCGGCGAGAAACTGAACCCGTTCGCGTCCTTCTGGCAGCTGACGCGCGGCAATGCCGAGGCGCTGTCGATCGCCGACAGGGTTGGCACGCTGGAAGAAGGCACCGCGGCCGACATCACTGTGCTCGATTCGCGCGCGACGCCGGCGATGAAGCTGCGCATGGAGACGGTCGGCACGCTTGCCGAGGAGCTTTTCCTGCTGCAGACGCTGGGCGACGACCGTTCGGTCGCGGAGGTCTACGTCGCCGGGAATCCGGCAAAGAGCGCGCTGGCCGCCTGAACCGGGCTTGACCGGCAGGTCCAGTGCCGTAAAGCCGTGTCACCGACCGGAGGACAGACATGAGCGTCGCCAGCGACATCGCAAGAATCGCCAAGCAGGAGAAGCGGCTTGCCTTCTCGGCCTTCGACGAGGCGACGGCGTTCACCATCGGCTCGGCGCTGCGCGAACGGGCCCTGGCCGAAAACTTTCCCGTCGTGATCCAGATCAGCGTGTGGGATCGGCTGTTGTTCTACGCGGCGCTGCCGGGCTCGTCGAACTCGAATTTCGACTGGGTGCGCCGCAAGATCAACGTGGTGAAGATGTTCCAGAAAAGCACCTATCGCATGGTGCTGGAGCAGGACAGCCCGGACCGCGCCTTCCGGACGGGCCATGGCCTGCCGGTCACCGACTATGTGCTGGCGGGCGGCGGCTTTCCGGTCATGATCAAGGGCGTCGGGGCGGTGGGCGCGTTCGGCGTATCCGGCCTGCCGGAGCGCGAGGACCACGGCATCATCGTCGATGCGCTCTGCGACCATCTCGGCATTGACCGCAAGGCGCTGGCGCGGCCAGTGAAGGCGGAACGATGACGCTCGATCCGAAAATCTTCCTGACCTCGATCTTCGAGGCGGCTGTCGCGGCGGCGGATCCCGAAAGAACGATCCGCAACCACCTGCCGACGCAGCCGGAGGGACGAACGATCGTGATTGGCGCCGGCAAGGGCTCGGCGCGGATGGCTGCCGCCTTCGAGAAGGCGTGGGACGGTCCGATCGAAGGGCTGGTTGTGACGCGCTACGGCTACGCCGCGCCGTGCGAACGCATCGAGATCATCGAGGCCGGTCATCCGGTGCCCGACGAGGCCGGGCTGACGGCGTCGAAGCGGCTGCTGCAAAAGGTCTCGGGGCTCACCGCCGACGATCTGGTCGTCGCGCTGATCTCCGGCGGCGGCTCGGCGCTGCTGCCATCGCCGGCCAAGGGGCTGACACTTGCCGACGAGATCGCCGTCAACGAGGCGCTGCTTGCCTCGGGCGCGCCGATCGCCGCGATGAATACCATCCGCAAGCATATCTCCAGAATCAAGGGCGGGCGGCTTGCGGCAGCGGCGTATCCGGCAAGGGTCGTGTCGCTCGTGGTGTCGGACATTCCCGGCGACAACCCCGCGCTGGTCGCCTCGGGGCCGACGATTCCGGACGAAGGCAGCCGCGCCGATGCGTTGAACTTCGTGAAGATATACGGCATGAAGTTCCCGGACGCCGTGATCGCGCATCTCAATTCGCCCGAAGCCGATGCACCCCAGGCAAACGACCCGCGCTTTGCCGGCAATGAAGTCCGTGTCATCGCGTCGGCGTCGGTGTCGCTGGAGGCAGCGGCTCACGAAGCGAAACGCCAGGGGATCGAGGCCGTCATCCTGTCGGATTCCATCGAGGGCGAAGCGCGCGAGGTCGGCTCCGTTCACGCCGCCTTGGCGCGCGAGGTTGCGACGAGAAATCGGCCGTTCGCAAAACCGGTGCTTATCCTCTCAGGCGGCGAGACGACCGTGACGCTGCGGGCCAAAGGCAAGGGTGGGCGCGACAGCGAGTTCCTGCTGTCCTTTGCGCTCGGCATCAATGGCGCCGCCGGGATTCATGCGCTCGCCGCGGACACCGACGGCATCGACGGCTCGGAAGACAATGCCGGCGCGTTTGCCGATGGCTCGACCGTGACGCGGATGCGCGCTGCCGGCATCGATGCCAAGGCGATGCTCGCCGGCAACGATGCGTGGACTGCCTTCAACGGCGTTGGCGACCTGTTCGTGCCGGGGCCGACCGGGACGAATGTGAACGATCTCAGGGCGATACTGGTGCGCTGATCGATCACACTTCGTGCAGATAAAGGTGGTAGTCGAGTTCGCTGACGGTGCGGGCAACGCGCAGGTATTCGGCGTGCTTGATGGCGGTGAATGTGCGGTGCATGTCCTCGCCGAGTGCCTGCTTCAGGAACGACGAGCCCTTGGCAGCCTCGATCGCGGAGCGCCAGTCCGGCGGCATGGCCGATCCGCCCTCCGATGACGCTTCGTAGCCGTTGCCGGTGACCTCGGGTCCGGGATCGAGCTGTTCGTCGAGCCCCTTGGCGATGCCGGCAAGCACCGTGGCGGCGACGAGATAGGGATTGGCGTCGACGCCCGACGGACGATGCTCGATGCGGCGCGCCGCGATGTTGCCTGCCGGGATGCGCAGCGCCACCGAGCGGTTGTTGACGCCCCAGGTCGGCGCCACCGGCGCGTAGGACTGCGAGACGAAGCGCCGCCAGGAATTGGCATGCGGCGCGAAGACCAGCATCGATTCAGCCATGGTGGCCGACAGGCCACCGATGGAATGCAACAGGTTCGGCGACCAGACGCCCTCGCGCTCCTCGATGAAGACGTTCCTGCTGTTTACATCCTGCAGCGAGACGTGGAAATGCATGCCTGAGCCGGCGTAGCGTTCGATCGGCTTGGCCATGAAGCAGGCGGTCACGCCGTGCCGGCGCGCCTGCGCGCGTACCAACCGCTTCAGCATGACGAGATCGTCGGCCGCCTGCATCACGTCCTTGCGGTAGTTGAGGGTCAGTTCGTACTGCCCCGGCGCGTATTCCGAGATGACGGTTTCAGCCGGGATGCCCTGCGCCGCCGCTGCCGCGTAGATGTCGGAAAGCAGCGGCTCCATCCCGTGCAGATGATCGACGGAATAGACTTCCGTCTTGCCGCTCTTGCGGCCGTCCAGAACGGCGGTAGCCGGTTGCACGCGGCCGTCCGCGTCGCGCTCGGAGGCGAGCAGGAAAAACTCCAGTTCGAAAGCGCCAGCGGCGAACAGACCCTTTGCCGCGAAAGCATCGACCTGGCGCGCCAGCGCATGGCGGGGATCCGCGCCCATGGGCGCCCCGTCGAGGGCATACATCGACATCAGCACCTGCCCGCGCGGCGGAGACGTGCCGTGCAACGGCTTCAGCGTGCCCGATATCGGCCAGGCGCGCAGGTCGCCATCGCCGGAATCCCAGATCAGCCCGGTCTCGTGGACATCCTCGCCGGTGATGTCGAGGCCGAGGATCGAGATCGGCAGGTGGCGACCGTGCTCGTAGAGGCCCGTCAGTTCATGCCGACGGATGATCTTGCCGCGTCCGACGCCGTTGGCGTCGGTCAGCACGATGTCGAAGGCCTCGATTTCGGGATGCGCCTCAAGGAAGGCTTTCGCCTCGCCAGTTGTGGAGCCCGACGGAGAATTCATGGCAAAGTCCTGTCTGGGCATGATCTCATCCGAAAACCGTTGCCACTTTTCGGGATCATGCTTGAGTTCGCCGCGCTTTTCTCACGCCACAAGAAGCGCCGCAACCTCGCCGAAGGCGCCGACCAGGCGATCGACCTGTCGCCCGGTGGTCGCGGGCGAGATCAGCATCATGTTGTGGAACGGCGCGATCAGCACACCACGATTGACCAGCGCCACGTGGATGGCGGCCTCGAGCGCGGGCGCATGGGCGGCTTCCGCTTCGCCGCCGTTTCTGAGCGGACCCGGTGCGCAGATGAACTCGACCCGCGCGCCCACCCTCGCAACGTGCCATGGCAGTTTGTGCGCGGCAATCCCCGCTGAAAGCCCGGCTTCGAGCCGTTTGGCCTGCCGCTCCATATGCGCGTAATTCTCTTCGGTCATCACCTCCTCAAGCGTCGCGCGCATGG
>Ga0105046_10013527_pt1 | contig 12635 bp, 9 predicted proteins | sample MAT03_FD_78385 | JGI IMG/M metagenome (GOLD analysis project Ga0105046, IMG submission 78385) | Freshwater microbial communities from Lake Fryxell liftoff mats and glacier meltwater in Antarctica - MAT-03 (megahit assembly) | ecosystem: Environmental > Aquatic > Freshwater > Ice > Liftoff... | reverse complement strand
ATCATTACGCCAATTGGGAAACTTTTAATGAGGCTTTGGATGAAATATTCGATAATATAGGCTCAAAGTACAGTATCCAATTTAATTGAATTTGTGTCGATTATTTCAGCCCAACTACTTACTACGCACAGTAGGCATTTATTTTACTTATTTGTTCCAATGGCTTCCTTGTTTACACGCATCATCAACGGCGAAATTCCTTGCCACAAAGTAGCCGAAACTGCCGATTTTTTGGCTTTTCTGGATATTGCTCCTTGCGCGCTGGGGCATACGCTGGTTGTTCCCAAAAAAGAAGTAGATTATATTTTTGAACTGGACGAAGCGACTTATTTGGGCCTCATGCAGTTTGCCCGAACCGTGGCCACTGCCATCGAGAAAGCCATTCCTTGCCAGCGCATTGGCATGGCGGTAATAGGTTTAGAAGTACCCCACGCCCACCTGCACCTGATTCCTATCAATAGCATGTCCGACATGGACTTTGGCCACAAGCGCAAAGTAAAACCCGAAGAGCTGGCCACAATTGCGGCCCAGATTCGGGCTTTACTTTGAATTTATTTGCCGCTTGCTGTCAGTTTACATTGATGGCTTTCACGTCGGCTTGGCGTACGGCTTCATTGAAAGCGGGTACTTCTTTTTGCAAAATGGTTTTGAGTTTTTCCAATTGCTGGTCTATTTTGCCTGCCAAGTCGTTATAAGCGTCGTAGCTTGATTTGGTAGGCTTGGTATCTGCCGACGACACTGCCGACCCCACGCCTGCGAGCTTGTCGTTGAGTTGAATCGAAAAGTTCAAAGCATCTTGCCCCGCTTTGCTCTTGGGCTGCATCAATTTACTTTCGATGTCGTCGAGCGTTTTCATCAATTCCTTTGTTTGGTCTTTGAGTTTTTGTACCAATTTTTCGTCCTTAACGGCCTTCAGGTAGCCGTTTACGTCGCCGCGCACCTTGCGGATTTGGTTTACGCCCTTGTGATTTTCGGAGAGTTTTTGATTGATTTTCATCAACAAGTCAAACTGCTCTTGCAAGTCGGTAGCAGTGGCTTTGACGCGCGGGTCTTTCAAAATCTCGATTTCTTGCTCCTTTACCACGCTTTTACCCACAATCAATTGCACTTTGTATTTGCCGGGTACTGCTTTGGGGCCAATCGTGCTGCCGCTCCACATCACGTTTGTTCCTTCTACTTCGGTGGCATTGGGGTAGCGCATATTCCACAAAAAGGTGTTCATTCCTTCGTTGGTATCCAGTATGCCTGGGCGTTGCATTTTGGAGTTTTCATAAAACTCTTTCGGCGTTTTTATTTCTTCTCCCTTGATGTCGCGCGTACTTGAATAGGTAACGATGGTGTCGTTGGTGGTGGTCAAAAAGCGCAGTTTCACTTCTTCGGTAGGCTTATTTTTGAAATAATAACGCACCAAAGCACCATTGGGTGCATTTTCGCCTTCGGCTATTGACTCATCAATCACAAAGCGTGCGCCACCTTGAAAACGATACGACGGGCGCGGTTTGTACAGGTGAATATCGCTGGTTATTTGCTTGTCCATGATTTCGTGGAGCGGCGTGAGGTCGTCCAGAATCCAAAAACTGCGCCCGTGCGTGGCCAAAACAAGGTCTTTTTCGCGTTTTTGTACTACCAAGTCGTGAATGGGCGTAAGGGGCAAATTAAGTTGTAGTTTTTCCCAACTTTCGCCGTCGTTGAACGATACATACACGCCGCGCTCCGTACCTGCATAAAGTAAGCCGCGCTTGTTGGGGTCTTCGCGGACGGCACGCGCCCATTCGTCGGCAGGAATACCATTGGTAATTAATTGCCACGTTTTGCCGTAGTCGGTGGTTTTGAAGAGGTACGGTTTGTGGTCGTTGAGTTTATAGCGCGTAGCGGCCAAATATGCTTTTCCTTTGTCAAAATGCGCGGTTTCGATGAGGCTCATCAGCGCAAAATCACCCATGAGTTCTTTGGGGGGAGTTACGTTACTCCAATTTTTGCCCGCATCGCGGCTCACATACACCATGCCATCGTCGGAGCCAGACCAATACACGCCTTTTTCCAATGCACACTCGGCAAAAGTAAACACGGTGGCGTAGGTTTCGGCTCCTGTTTGGTCGAGGCTAATGGGCCCACCCGTTTGGCCGAGGGTGGCGGGGTCGTGGCGCGTGAGGTCGGGGCTGATGGTTTCCCAACTGTGGCCATAGTCGGTTGATTTATGAACGTACTGCGAGCCTACAAAAATCGTCTTGGGGTCGTGCGGACTAAACACAATTGGGTATGTCCACTGAAAGCGGTATTTTCGCTCGCTGCTCGGGGCACCCATAAAATACTCAGGATAGACATTGATGACTTGTTCTTGGTTGGTGCGTTTGTCTTGGCGGGTCAGCAAGCCGTCGTAGCTTCCCCCAAAAGTGATGCTGGGGTCGAGTGGGTCGGCCACGATGTAGCCCGACTCGCCACCTGCTACAGTGTACCAGTCGCGCGTGCCGATGGTGGCATCATCAGAGCGGCTGGCGATGCGCTTGGCCGAGTTGTCTTGCTGGGCACCATAGACGTTGTACGGAAAATCATTGTCCACCGATACGTGGTAAAACTGCGAGGTGGGTATGTCTATTTCAGTAAAATTTGCACCATCGTTGAAGGTTACCTCTCCCCCACCGTCGTCGGCAATAATGTAGTTGTCGGGGTTTTCGGGATTGATCCATACCTCGTGCGTATCGCCGTGGTGGACATTGATGCGCTGCCACGATTTACCGCCGTCTTTCGACTTGAAGGGCGTTACGTTTAGTACAATCAGGTGGTTTTCGTCTTTGGGACTTACCGCAACATTCATGTAGTACCAAGGGCGTTGTTTGAGGTTGGGGTTGTCAGAAACGTGCGTCCAAGTTGCGCCCGCGTCGTCGGAGCGATAGAGGCCGCCTTTTTCTTTATTTTCGACCATCGCCCACAGGCGGTTGCCGTTGGTAGGTGCCACGGCCAAGCCCATCTTGCCTAGTAAGCCTTTGGGCATTCCTGGGTTTTGCGAAATAAGTTTCCACGTATCGCCTCCATCAGAAGATTTGTACAAACCCGAGCCAGTGCCTCCGCTGCTCATCATGTGGTGGTTGCGAAAACACTGCCACATCGAAGCATACAAAATACGTGGGTTGGTAGGGTCAAAAACCACATCTACTGCGCCCGTGCTGTCGTTTTTGGCCAACACTTGCTGCCACGATTGGCCGCCGTCTTTGGAGCGATACACCCCGCGTTCTTTGTTAGGCCCCCAGTTATTGCCCAAGGCCGCCACAAACAGCACCTCGGCGTTTTGTGGGTGTACGGCAATGTGGGCAATGGCGTTGGTTGCTTTCAAGCCCAAAAACTTCCACGTCTTGCCCGCGTCAGTGGACTTATACATTCCGTCGCCATAAGAAATATTGCCCCGAATATCGGTTTCGCCCATGCCCACATACACCACATTGGGGTCGGTTTGGGCCACGGCGATTGCGCCCACCGAGCTTGACTTAAAGGTAGTGTCCGAAATAGGAAACCAGTTATTGCCGCCATTGGTGGTTTTCCAAACACCACCACCCGTAGCCCCAAAATAATACACCAAAGGCTGCCCCACAACCCCCGTAGCAGCAAGCGAACGCCCGCCCACAAAGGGGCCAATGTTGCGGTAGCGCAAGGCGTTGAAAAGTTTTGAATCAACGGGTTTTGCGTGTTGAGTTACGGGTTGCGTTGGTATTTTTTTCTTTTGAGCCATTGACGCTCCGCACCAACCTATTATTGTACAAGCGAGTAAAATTTGTTTGATTCTCATAAAAAATGGAGATTTAGATTGTTGTGGGCAAAAGTAATAAAAAGCAAATCATCAAAAAAAATACGCGCCCGAGCCACGACACGGGGGGCGTATTTTTTTTGATGACAATCACCCCTATTTTTTAGATTGTGCGCAAAGTACGTCGTTTGTTGAATTATTGCCGATTTTGTTTAGTTTTTTCTAAAAAAATGTGCACAAAACTTCAACACAATATTGCACTGTCTGTTTTAAATTTTAAATTGCGTTTGGAATTTACCCCGTATTTTATTTTGCAAAAAAAACATTCTACCAAACGATTACCCAAAAACCAATCTAACAACCCAATTTTACTATGAAAAAACACTACTTTACTAGCGCGTTCAGAAATGGCCTGCTTGCTGTGTTGCTTTCGTTTGCTGGCGGCCTGGCGGCCCTGGCGCAAGACCTTATTGTGGTGGGCAAAGTAACGGGAGCCGACGGCGCAGTACTACCCGGCGTAAGCGTGTATCAAAAAGGAAAAGCCGCCAATGGCACCACTACCGATGCCACGGGTAACTACCGCATCAGCGCACCCAGCGGTGTTAAGTTGATATTTAGCTTTGTGGGCTATAAAACCCAAGAACTCAACGCCAGCAGCACCTTAGACGCGCGTTTGATTGAGGCCACGGGCAACCTCGACGAGGTGTTTGTAACGGCCACCAGCCAGCCTGTGCGCAAGATAGAAACCGTAACGGCGGTAGAGTCTATCAGTGCCAAAGAACTGGCGCGCATCAATCCCATCAACTTGGCAGATGCCATTCGATACACGCCAGGCGTGTATGTCCAAACCCAATCGGGCCGCATGCGCAACAGCATTTTTATTCGCGGATTTCCCGACGTAACGGGCAATGGCTTGGGCTACACTTCACTTTTGCAAGATGGGCTTCGTACGTTTGCCAGTCCCGAGATGGTGCCCGATGCCGCTTTTCGGTACGATTTGAACATTGGACGCATCGAAGTAGTGCGCGGGGCAGCAGCTACCTTGTACGGGCGCGGTGCCGTGGCAGGTGCCGTAAACGTAATCTCGCGCACGGGCGGCGAGGAAATGTCGGGAACGGTGCGCATGACGACTTCCAACAACGCCATGCGGCAATTTGACATCAACCTAAACGGACCCCTCAACGCTGCCAAAACGCTCCGCTACAACGTGGGAGGCTTCCTATTGCGCGACAAAGGCTTCCGCAACAATCTTTTTCCGGACGAAGGCGGCCAATTTAGGGGCAACATTGACTACCTTATTCCCGACAACAAGGGGTCGGTGCGCATCAGCGGTGGCTACGTAGATATGCTGGTACAAAACCAATTGGACATACCATACGCCACCAACGACCTCAGCAAACCTGTCAGTGGCTGGACCACCCGCGACGTAATAATGCCCCGCTCGGTTTTTGAAAATAGAAATGTGCCTTTGACTTACCCCAATGGCATTGTCGAAACCGTGGACTTGAACGAGGTTACGCGGAAAGGCAATTTCTCAAAGGGGGGTAATATTGGCTTACAATTTGACTACAAACTGGGCAACGGCTGGTCTATTTCAAACAAAGGCCGTTGGCAGCACATCACCGTAGGCATTGGCTTTGATTTTGCGCTCTCTACGACCTATGGCTCCAATGCGGCGGGCGTAGTAGCCCAACAACGCGCCGCTTTTGGCGGGGGTATTACGGGTGGGGGCTCCAATGCCCGCGATTTTATTGACGAGTTGCGTATCAATAAAACCGCCCAAATTGGCAAAAGCACCCACAACTTTACGCTTGGCTATTATTACAGCACCATCAACGTACAAGTGGCATCGCGCGGGTTTATTTATTTGGCAAACACCCCCAGCAAAGAAGGCACTACGCTATTGAATATCATTCCGCCAAGCACACAAGGTATCGCCAGTTTGTTTCGCAACGGCGACTACACCGAAACTGTGAATTCGGTGTTTGTGGGCGATGAAATGAAAATAGGGGATAATTTTACGCTCAACGCTGGTATTCGTCAAGATTATATCAACATGAACTTGCAGGAAGACCGCTACGCCTATCAGCGGCTTGCCCGCCGCACGCCACAGCACGAAGGCACGAGCGCGTCGCTGGGTTTTAATTATTTGTTTGATCAAAATACGGCACTTTACGGCAACTTTATGCGGGCCTACCGCGCCCCCGACTATGGCGCGTACACCACCGTTCAGTATGCTTACCGCACACCCACCAACCCCACACCAACGCTCTACAACCCCGCTACGGCTCCGGCCAATGCAATCTTGACCGACGAAAAAGGGCGAACGCTTTATTTGGCACCTTACATCGACAACAACGAAATAATAAACAGCTTTGAGCTGGGCTATCGCAAAAGTATCGGCGATTTTAACTTCGACGGCGGGGTTTTCTTCAACACCATCAAAGACCGCTTGGTGAGTACTTTTGTGGGGGCTTTGGCCGTGAGCGTACCTGGTGGCGACAACAAAACCCTCGGAACAGAGTTGAGCTTATCGTGGTTTCCGAGCAGCCTCAAAGGGTTTTCGGCGCGTAGTAGCTTGACACTGCAAAACGCCACTTATACGCGCTTGGTGCAAAGCTTTACGCTGGCCGGCGACTTGGTGCTGCCTTATACCTCGCGGCAAGAAGTGAGCAAAAACGCCACCACGGGCATATCTACCTATATTTACAACGTGGACGTAGCAGGCAACAAATCGGCCAATATGCCACGCTCCATTTGGAACACCAACGTGGGCTACGATGGCAAAAAATTCGGGTTTAATCTGGGAGCCAACTACCTCGGCAAACGCCCCGCCGACCCTTTCAATACCATTGACTACGCCGCCTACGCCCTCGTAGACGCCAACATTTACGTGAAAATTCCGATTGCCGGCACCTCGTCGGCACGCTTTAAGGTGAGCGGCTATAATTTGGGCAATAACCAGTCGGCCGCCAACGTGATCAGTGCCGTAACTGACAACTATATGTATATAGCCAAAGCCAATAATTTTGGAGGTAATTTTGCGCAATTGCGCGGCGTACCGCTCATTCCACGGCGGGTAATGGTTTCATTTGAAATTAATTTTTAAACCACCCCAAAAACGCCCCTCTCCAACCGAAAAGAGGGGCGTTTTTATTGCAAAATAATCACTTGAACACGTATTTTATAGACGATAAAACACCAAGCTCATGCAGAAAATAACTAAAAATACGCCCCGAAAAGTTATTGGCACTCTCTGTTTTGTATTACTTGCGCTGCATTTTACGCAGGCCCAATCGCCACCGCTGTTGTTCGACGATATTCACTATTACTTTACCGACCGACAAGCTGCTAACACCTTCTTTATCAATAATTTCAACGCCCGCCCCATGGCCGAGCAGCCCATGAATCCGCTGACGTTTATTGATTTTCTGGACATCAAAAACGGGCAAGTTACGGTCAATATTTCGGGCAAGGGGCCTTTTGAAGGCGTAAAAATAGGCGACCCCGCGCGTTGGGCACGGGGGCTTGTGATGCCCGAGCCCAACAAATACGTTTATGGCCAGCATTGGCTCGCTATCAGCACTTCACACTTTGATAAAACGCAAAAAAAGCTCAAAAAAAATGGCGTAAAAACGGCCAGTATCTCCGCCAAAATACCCTTTGAGCCTTCGGCGAAAACCGCCGCCGTATATGGCCCCGATTATAATTTGGTGCTGGTAGTAGAAAGAAAAAAAGGCCCTAAAAGCAAATCGACTAATGACTACGCCATTGACCACGTTCAGATGCTGTGCGAAGACGTGGAGGCCAATATCAAGTTTTATACCGAAGTTTTGGGCGCAAAAATACTGGAACGTAAAGGCAAGTCGGCCAAAATACAGGTAGCGCAGCACACAATGCTACTCTCCGAACCCGAAGATTTGGGCTTGACCCGCGCCCAAGTACAACGCAAAGACCGCAGCAAGTTTTTTCCTGGCCCCGATTTGTTCGGTTTTTTGTACGATGAAGCAGGTTTACAAAAAGCCTACGACAGTGCCGTAGCCAAGGGTTATACATTTTTGATGCCCCCCAAACGCCTCCACTTTTTCGAGAAACCTTCGCCCTACGTATTTGCCATTTTATTTAGCCCGGACAATTTTCAGATTGAACTCCAAACCGAAGATGGCCGTACTGGCCCGCGAACGACTCCCCTCAAAACCGCCCAAACCAATCGATGAGTTTGTCTTTTTGGCTTTTTGCCACTATTGCAGGCTATTCCCACATCCCAACCTTTGTTGCAAAAAGAGAAACTTCAATAAATTGGTCAATTGCAGCCTTTCCCTGCTTTTGCCACAAACGAACTACAATCGCTGGCCTTTACTTCAAAGCCAGAAAGAAACGTAACGGCTTCTTTGGCATCTAATAGTGTCCTGGCTTTGTCGCTGATTTTATTTTCGGCCGAGATGGTATTGAAAGATACAATCTCGTGCAAACCTCTCACGTAGTCATCGGTAGGACTTGACAAGACCACTGCCGAGTCACAGTTAATCGAATTGATATGCGCCAACGCCACATCAGATATTTTGTGATCGGTGTGGGTAGTATCCAAAAAAGTGGAAAACTGACCACTGTGCATACAATTGACTCTGTCTTCAACTATATCTCTATAAACCTGATACAAAATACCGCCATTGCAACAGGGGTCAAACTGGTTAATAATTTGGACGTGCTTACGGCCTTCTCCATGCGAACACATGATGTATAAATCTAAACGCGACAATGTATCAGGAATTTCCGTGGCGGCTTGTTCGTAGTCGCCAAGATATCCATTGCCACAAGGAGGGCCTTTCAAAAAGCTGGGGAGTGTACCCGCCACCGAATAGCTCGATTTGATGCGCGTATCCATGGATGCATACAAAACAGTAATCCAGCCCCCCCCCGATACGCCAATCATTGATACCTCATCGTAGGGTTGATTGTCCAATATATAATTCAGAGAGCGGGTAATGGGTTCAAAGAAAAACTTCAGCGGGTTGAGGGTATCGGTTTCCAAAGCAGCCATGTCATCGTGGAAATTCACTGGCCCTGTGTTCATGTACGTCAATGGCATGTTCATGTACAAGATGGTGTATCCTTTGTTTAAGTAGTATTCTATTGTTTCTTGAATACCCGACGCATACCACGGCGTGTGCCCTTCGTGTACAATCATTACTTTGTTAGTAGGTATTTTTGGGTTACACACATACACCGTAGCCGAAAACCCCAAGTCCATATCAATTGTATATTTATCAAGCCTTTCGAGGTTGGGATAGTTGGTTGTGTCAATAAACTCCCAAGAACCCAAGTCCAAGCCAATACCATCGGGAAAGGTACTTCGCAAGCCCAGTCCATCTTTCCAAATACGGTTAATCAACGAATCTCTTTTGGCAAAAACACCCGCCTCCCCATTGATATGTATGTACGAGTTCACGTCCACTGCCAGATAAGCGGAGTCGATGGTAGTTTGGCAGGAACTTTGCGCCTTGGCCAAATTACTAAACAGTGAAAATACAGAAAGTAAGAGTACAGAAAAAAGTCTGGCAGAATTCGGGTGCATTTTAATAGCATATAATGTGAATGTGCAAAACTGAATTAAATCTCCTGTTTTTGCACATGTACTTAATCTAACGGTCAAAATAGGGAGTGTACACACCATACTTGCTTAGCGTCTCCAAAATCCAAAATAACATTCGCCAGTATCCTTATTTCCAACGATTTAGTTTTAGCGCATATTCAGTAGGATTACCAAATAAAATTTTTCCTGCTTTGTCTTTGCCCATTTCGCTGGTGGCCAGGCCGCTGGGCGTGAGGCGCATTTTGTCGTAAACAAAAATATTTTCTTGGCGCCGCGCCGAATAAAAAGTGCAAGAATCTGCCCGGCCCACGTAGCCCTCGCCGTCGGGTTGCCACCAAGACGGGCAGCCCAAAGCCGTTTTGATTTGTTGGCGCGTAAGCGATTTTTGTTTTTCAGGATACAAATGCAAATCCACAAAAGCACTGTCTTTTTGAAACGAATGTGCCTCCGAAACGATGTTTTTTGAGGCTTTATCATACCTAAAAACGTACAACCGCTGCCGATAAATCTGCTTGAGATCGTTTTGTTTGAGGTATTTGACGTAAAAAACGTGTTCTCCCAAAGCCTTAACGCGCACGGGTGCTACCAAAATATGCATGCGTTCAAAGGCTTCTTTTTCGGTGGGTGTGCCGTTGAAGGTTTCACCCAAACTGTCATATTCGCCCGGAAAAAGGCGAAGCAGCTTCTTGAAATCTTTGGGTGTAGGCTGCGCCCATGCACCAACAGCAAACAACAAAAGGGCCAAGGAAAACAGATTTTTCATAATTTGGTTTCAAAAAATAGGTTGATAAATCAAGGTTTAGCGTATTCACTCAACAAAGTAGCAATAATCTATTTCAAATTCCAAAACCTTTCGGCGGCTTGTGGCGTTATAATAGCACACAATTGTTTTGTCAGGTTGTTTACTTTTAGAAAATATGGAGAAAATAGAAAAAATTCGGAAAGCTTACGTCGAGTACGTACTCGACAACGGCCAAGCCCCCAACTCTTTTTATGCTTTTGCCAAAAAACTCAAAATGAGCGAGGCCGAATTGTACGAATATTACACCTCTTTTGAAGCAATGGAAATGGAGCTTTGGGAGTCGTTTTTTGTGCAAGCCCGCGCCACCGCCGAATCCAACGAGGTGTTTCAAAAGTACTCTGTCCGCGAAAAATTATTGGGCGTTTACTATACTTGGATTGAAATTTTGAAAGCCAACCGCAGCTTTGTGGTGTATAGCTACAAAAAACTACCGCAGCCCGTAGCCGCCAAAAACCCGCAGCAATTGCGTCAATTCAAAGAATCATTTTTGAATTTTGCCAACGATTTGGTGTATGAAGGCCGCGAAAGTCGCGAAATATTAGCCCGCCCGTACATTTCAAATCGCTACGCTGGTGCCTTGTGGGCCAATACGTTGTTCATTCTTAATTTTTGGGTAAAAGACACCAGCCGAGGCTTTGAATTGACCGATACGGCCATCGAAAAAACCGTCAATACGGGCCTCGACTTAATGGGGCAGTCGCTGGTAGATAGCGTAATAGATTTGGCAAAATTTGTTTATCAAAACAAGTAAAAAATACAGATGAAAAGTCAAGAAAGTATCCCCACCTCCAAAGTAGCCCGTGCTACGCAATTTTTGAAGACTGGTGCCAAAATTGGCGGCAATTACTTGAAATACAACGTCAAGAAACTCATTGACTCCAGTACCACCCGCGACGAACTGCACCAAGAAAACGCCACTGATATTTATGAATCATTGAGCGAGTTGAAAGGCTCGGCCTTGAAGGTAGCGCAGATGTTGAGCATGGACAAAAGCGTGCTTCCGCGCGCCTACGTAGATCGGTTTCAGATGTCGCAATATTCCGCACCGCCGCTTTCGGGGCCGTTGGTAGTCAAGACGTTTCGCAATTATTTTGGGCAGTCGCCGCAGCAATTGTTCGATGTTTTTGAGATGGAAGCCCTCAATGCCGCCTCCATTGGGCAAGTGCATTTGGCTTTTAAAGATGGCAAAAAACTGGCCGTAAAAATTCAATATCCTGGCGTAGCCGACAGCATCAGCTCCGACCTTAAAATGGTAAAACCAATGGCTACGCGCCTCTTTGGGCTCAATGAAAAAGACGTGGAGCGCTACACCAAAGAAGTAGAAACCAAGCTATTGGAAGAAACCGACTACGACCTCGAGCTGCGCCGCTCGGTAGAGATTTCGGAAGCCTGCAAGCACATCGAGGGTTTGCTATTTCCTAAATATTACCCCAAACTTTCGTCAAAACGCATTTTGACAATGGATTGGCTCGAAGGCCTGCACTTGAAAGAGTTTTTGGCCACCGACCCCACCCAAGAAGTCCGCGACCGCATTGGACAGGCACTGTGGGAATTTTACGACCACCAAGTACACAACCTGCGCCAAGTGCACGCCGACCCGCACCCAGGCAACTTTTTGATGCGCGCCGACGGCACAATGGGCGTTATTGACTTTGGTTGCGTCAAAGTTATTCCCGAATTTTTTTACGACAATTATTTTGCGCTCATCAACCCCGACACGCTCGACGATAAGCAGCTGACTGACGCTATTTTTTATAAATTGGAGTTTTTGCTACCCGAAGACAGCAACCACGAAAAGAACTTGTTTTCTGGCTTAGTCCGTCAGATGATTGGCCTTTTGGGGCGGCCTTTTGCGGTAGAAGAATTTGATTTTGGCGACAACCAATATTTCGACTCGGTGTATGCCTTTGCCGACGAGCTGGCCAAAGTAGAAGAAATCAGAAACTCGAAAGTAGCGCGCGGCTCGCAAGACGGGCTTTACATCAACCGCACGTATTTTGGACTCTATTCAATGCTCAACGACCTCCGCGCCCGCGTACGCACCACCCGCCCCGACTGGCTGCGCAGCAAAAAAGAACTCGTAGTGCTGAATTGAGTGTTGTGTTAGCAGGTTGTTGATTTTCAACCGTATTATTTGTCATAAATTTTGTACTGATTTTTAATAAATTCAATTGTTTTTTTGCCTTCTTCATTGACGATTTTTGTCCGTTTTAGTAGCGTTAAAATACCTTGTTTCCAAAAAAGTCTGTTTGCGTAGGCTTTATTTACCATTTTTTTTTCTTTTTCGGTAAGTGGTCTTGGTGTTAAAGAGGCATTTTGTTTACGCAAATTTATAAAATCAAAAAACTGGTTATAAATAAAATTGTCAATCAGAAAAGCATTAGACTTCATGCGAAAGTCGTAAACGGATAAAAAGATGTTTATTTTTGTATCATGGATACAGAGAAATATATACAACTATCAAAACTTTCAAAGACTAAATTTCGTCGCTATACTGGCGT
>Ga0105046_10013524_pt1 | contig 12636 bp, 12 predicted proteins | sample MAT03_FD_78385 | JGI IMG/M metagenome (GOLD analysis project Ga0105046, IMG submission 78385) | Freshwater microbial communities from Lake Fryxell liftoff mats and glacier meltwater in Antarctica - MAT-03 (megahit assembly) | ecosystem: Environmental > Aquatic > Freshwater > Ice > Liftoff... | reverse complement strand
CCCCACTTCCCACTTCCCACTCCCCACTCCCCACTTCCCACTGCCCACTCCCCACTATTTCCGACGGTTTCCCTCGGTCAGCAGAATGACCCCAGGTTGGTGGCAGCGTGCTTCGGCGTCGTCCATTTCGGCGTAGGTAGCGATGATAACCACGTCGCCGGGCTTGATGAGGTGTGCGCCGGCTCCGTTCACGCAGATCATTCCGCTGCCGCGTGCCCCGGCAAGGGCGTAGGTGATGAGCCTGGCTCCGTTGGTCACATCCCAAACGTGAATCTGCTCGTGAGGCAGGATGTCGGCGGCGTCGAGCAAATCGGCATCGATTGTCAGGCTGCCTTCGTAGTGGAGGTTCGCTTCGGTCACTACGGCACGGTGCAACTTCGACTTCATCATGTGCCGGCGCATGAGATTCTCCAGCAAGTGGTTGAAGACATTCTACGCGCGTCGGGTAAGATGGCGGGCTGTCCCACAATCTTCACGGAGCCTTTCCCATGCGACCGGCGTTGAAACTTGGCCTGCTCATTATCCTCTGTGCGTCGGCGGCCCACGCTCAGGAGAAACCTAAACCCGCTGATAAAGTGCCCGAGGGCTTTACCGCGCTGTTCACCGGCAAGAACCTCGACGGCTGGAAGGCGACCGGCAAGGCCGACGTGTGGGCCGCCGAGGAGGGCGTGATCGCGTGCAAGGGCGGCGGTGGCGGTTACCTGCTCACCGAGAAGGAATACGGCGACTTCGAGTTCCGCTGCGAGTACCGCTGGGAGAAGGCCGGCGGCAACAGCGGCGTCGGCATCCGCACCACGAAGGCCGGCGATCCCGCTTACGCCGGCATGGAGATTCAACTCATCGACGACGAAGGTTGGGAGAAGGTGAACAAGTCGAAACTCGCCGACTACCAGCACACGGGGTCGATCTACGACGTGCAGCCGGCCAAACTCCAGGCGAACAAGGCCATTGGCGAATGGAACACGGTCAAGATCGTGTGCAAGGGCCGCAAGGTGACCGTGGAGCAGAACGACAAGGAGTTGGTGAACGCCGATCTCGACGACTTCAAGGCGAAGTTCGAGAAGCACCCTGGGCTGAAACGCGAAACCGGGCACATCGGCTTCCAGAGCTACAACATCCGCGTCGAGTTCCGCAACATCTACATCAAGGAATTGAAGTAAGCTGCGGGTGCCAGGAATTTTGCCGCTTGCGGCATCGCGACCGACGAATTTGGCGTCAGAGCATCACACCGAGTTAACCCACGATGAAGATGACTCCCCTGATGTGGTTCTACGCCGCGTTCGCCGTGGGTGGCGCGGTCGTGCCGTGGTATTTCAACATCCGTTACATGCTTGAAACGGGCGAGATGCTGACCCCACAGGCGCTCATTGCGGGCGGGTTCGCCACCACGCTTACTTGCTCGCTCACGTCGGATTTCCTGATCGGCACGACGCCGGTTCTGGTGTGGATGGTCGTCGAAGCCCGCCGCCTGGGGATGCGGAACTGGTGGGCTTACGTCGTGCTGACATTCCTGGTGGCGTTCGCGTTCTCGTGCCCGCTGTTCCTGTTCCTGCGCGAACGCAAACTCCAGGCGCTCCACCTCGCGGCCCATTCCGATTCAATGTAGCCGATAGATTTTTCCCGCTGCTGACCTTATTTCGCGCGGTCATTCCGGGGTACACTCCTCCTTGTTCCGACCGCAAGACTCCCAACTCAACCTAACCCGCGGTCGGCGCATAACCCAAACTCGGGGAGAACGAATCGTGGCAGAGAAGAAACTCGAACCCAGCAAGGAACGCGACGGCAAGGATAACAAAGAACTGAAGAGCGCCCTGGCGGCCATCGAGAAGGAGTTCGGCAAAGGCTCCATCATGTCGCTGGGTGATATGACCCTGGATGATGTGGAGTGCATCTCGACGGGTGCGCTGTCGCTCGACCTCGCCCTCGGCGGCCGAGGGTTACCGCGTGGCCGCGTTGTCGAGATTTACGGCGCGGAAGCCAGTGGCAAGACGACCATCGCACTGCACACCATCGCCCAGGCGCAAAAGGCCGGCGGGGTGGCCGCGTTCATCGACGCCGAACACGCCCTCGACCCCACCTGGGCCAGACGCATCGGTGTGAACCTCGACGACCTGCTGGTTTCCCAACCCAGCTACGGCGAGGAAGGGCTGCGAATCGCCGAGATGCTCATCAAATCCGGCGCGGTGGACCTCATCGTTGTGGACTCAGTCGCCGCACTGGTTCCCAAGAACGAAATCCAGGACAGCGAGATCGGCGACACCAAGGTCGGCCTGCAAGCCCGACTGATGAGCCAGGCAATGCGCATCCTCACGCCAACCGTGAGCAAGAGCAAGACGTGCCTGCTGTTCATCAACCAGATTCGCCAGAAGATCGGCGTCGTGTACGGCGACCCGAACGTCACGACGGGCGGCCTGGCACTGAAGTTCTACGCCAGCGTTCGCATGGAAGTGAAGCGCGTCACACACGTCAAGGACGGCGACGAAACAATCGGGGCCGAAACCCGCGTTCGCGTGGTGAAGAACAAGATCGCCCCGCCGTTCCGCAACGCCGAGTTCGAGATTCTCTACGACCGCGGCATCAACTACGAAGGTGACGTGCTGAAACTCGGCGTCGAGGACGAAATCGTCGATAAGAGCGGGGCGCACTACAGCTACAAGGAACAGCGCATCGGCCAGGGCGAGAAGAAAGCGGTCGAGTTCCTCCGCGAGAACCTCACCGTGCGCGACGAAATCGCCGCCGCCATCCTCGCCCACCGCAAACCCAAACCCGCCGAACCTTCCGAACTTGAGGCCGCCGCCAAGGAAGAAGCCGAAGCCGCCGCGGAACTGGCCAGTATGGGCGAAGCCCCGGACGCGGAACCCACCAAGAAGAAGCGCGGCAAAGCCGATAAGGCACCCGCCGCAGAGAAGCCCACCGAAGGCTGACATTCGTCGCCGCACGGGGCGGAAGCCCTGTGCCAACTTCACCTTGAGATCGAACATGGATGTTCGTCGTTCCCTGGCCATTGGGGCCGCCACGAACTGGGCGGCGTTCGCGGCCGCGCTGGGCGTCAGCTTCTTCCTCGCGCCATACCTCATCCATCATCTCGGCGACGCTCGCTATGGCGTGTGGTGCGTCGTCGAATCCATTCTCGCGTACTTCACGCTTTTTGACCTCGGAATCGCCGCGTGTCTTGTGCGATTCGTGGCGAAGTTCCACGCCACCGATTCCCGCGCGGAACTGGATCGCCTCGTGTCGGCGTGCCTGGCAGTATTCGTGATCGCGGCTGGGTGCGTGCTACTCCTCGGCGGGGCGCTCGTGCCGCTCGTTGCGCCGGCTCTGGAACATCGACTTGGCGAACCCGGCGATGTGGCCGCATTCATGTTCTTGATGCTCGCTAACCTCGCGCTGACGCTTCCGCTCAGTGTGTTTCCGACGATTCTCGATGGACTCCAACGCTTTGGGGCGAAGAGCGCCGTGCGGCTGGTGTTCCTCGCGGTTCGCGTGGGCGGGATCGTTTACGCCATCGAAACGCGGCCTGGGTTGTGGTCGCTCGCCGTGGTGTTCACCATCACGAACCTGCTGGAACATGCGGTGATGGCGGTGTTGGCGTTCCACTTCCTGCCGGGGTTACGGCTTTCGCTCAAACTCGTGGACCGCGACACGCTGCGGGAAGTGCGAGGTTACAGCGTCGATGCGTTTCTCGCCATGCTCGCCGGGCGAATCACGGTGCAGACGGGGGCCATTGTCGTCGGCGGCGCGTTGAGCGTCGCTACAGCGGCACATTACGCCATCGCGGCCCGCCTTGTGGACATGGCGAAGAACTTGCTCCGCTCCGCAACTACCACGCTTACGCCGGCCGTCAGTCAGCGGGAAGCAAGCGGCGACCTCGAAGGCGTTCGCCGGGTGCTACTCGATGGTACGCGGTGGGTGCTTTACCTCGTGTTGCCGATTCACCTGGGAATGCTGCTGTTCGGCCGACCGTTCCTCGAACGCTGGATTGGTGGCGCGCAGTACGCGGAGTGGTGCTTCCCCGCGATGGCGATTCTTTCGGCGACGCTCACCATCGGCGTGGCGCAATCGGTGGCATCGCGCATTCTCTACGGCATGGGGAAGTTGCGACTCTTCGCCCGGCTGGCGTTGCTGGAAGCGGTCGTGAATCTCGCTCTGAGCCTCGCCCTTGTGGGGCCGTTTGGCTTGCCCGGCGTGGCGGTCGCGGTTGCAGCACCGAACGTGCTGTTCTGCCTTTTCGTGATCGTCTACGCCTGCCGGACGTTGGATGTGAGCCTGAGTCGTTACTTCGTCACGAGTTGGGTAAAGCCGCTCACTGCGGTGTGCGTGCCGGCGCTGGTGTGGTGGTTTCTGACGCCCGCGGAACCGACGTGGGCCTCGCTCGCGTTGAGCATCGGCGTGGGATTGGTGCCGTTCGCGTTCGTCGTGGTGACACTCGAACTCGGGCCACGACTAGCGGTGCTTCGCGGGATCGCTACCCGAGTTTCGCCACAACGAGTGCTTGAAGTTCCTCGGCCGTGACGCCGCGAATCAGGAACGTCTTGTTGTGGTTGGTTTGCCCGTTCAGCAATTCGACTTGCGACCGCTTCAAGCCGAGCCATTCTCGCAACAACTCGGTGATTGCAGCATTCGCGCGGCCGTCCGCAGAATCCCCGGCAAGCCGGGGGCTATACGAACAGCGTCGTTCCGATTCGCACGAAGGTCGCGCCGAGTTCGATGGCGACCTCGAAATCGCCACTCATTCCCATCGAAAGCTCGGGTAGCGGTAACCCCGTGCGGATTCGCAAGTCGTCACGCAGTTGGCGCAGTTCCGCGAATGTGGGGCGGGCCGCTGTGGGATCGTCCGAATACGCCGCCAGCGTCATCAAGCCACGCACCGACACGCCGGCCAGTGACAACAGCTTGTCACCCAGCGCGGGCAAGTCTTCCGGCGCGAAGCCGCCCTTCGCCTCCTCGCGGCTGCAATTCACTTCGAGAAGCAGCGGAACCGGCGTGCCGCGTTTGCGACCGAAGGCGTCGAGCGCTTCCAATACCCGCTCGGAATCGACGGAGTGAATGAGCGACACCAGCGGAACCGTGCGGTCGATCTTGTTCCGCTGCAAGTGCCCGATGAGGTGCCAGCGCACGGGAATCACGGCGGCTTTCTTCCACAACTCCTGCGGCCGATTCTCGCCCATATCGGCGATGCCGAGTTCCGCCGCGATGGCCGCGACTTCGGGCGTTGCGGTCTTGGTGACCGCAACGAGCGTGACCGTTCCGGGATCGCGCTCCGCCCGACGGCATGCTTCGGCGATACGGCCTCGGACAGCGGCAATGCGTTCGGCGAGAGTGGTTCGCACGTCCATGTTGTTCAACTCTTCAACCTCTTCAACCCGGAGGCCAGGTGAATTCGCGTCCGCCGAGCAAGTGCATGTGCAGGTGCGGCACCGTTTGCCCACCGTGTTCCTTACAGTTTAGTACGAGTCGGTAGCCGTTGCCGAGACCGAGTTGCGTGGCGAGTTTCACCGCGACGAGGTGCAAGTGACCGAGTAACATCTGATCCTCGATCGTGGCGTCGTCGTGGGTGCGAATCACCTTCTTGGGGATAATCAGGATGTGCGTGGGAGCCTGCGGGTTGGTGTCGTGAAACGCCAGGCAGAGTTCGTCTTCGTAAGCAATCTTCGCGGGGATGCTTTTGTCGATGATCTTCAGGAAAAGGTTATTTGGAAGCATGTGGGTTCCTCGTCTGCGGTGAGTACGCTTACGATATCAGATGCCGGCGAGCGGAGGACGTGAGTCCTCCGCTCTTTGGTGTAATCGGAACAGAGGACTTACGTCCTCCGCTCGCCAAAATGACGAATCGAGAGAGCAACGCATGCACTGGGTTGTCGGGATCGACGAAGCGGGTTACGGGCCGAACCTCGGGCCGCTCGTGCAAGCCGCGGTCGCGCTTCGGTTGCCCGACGACGACCCCGCCGGCTGGAACACGCTCAAATCCGTGGTGCGGCGCTGCAAAGAGAAGGCCGACGGCCGCTTGCTCATCGACGACTCGAAGAAAGTCTACACCCGTGGTGGCCTCGCGGCACTGGAACGCAACTTGTGGCCCATCACTGCGGCGGATCGCTCCAGCGTTGGTGAACTCCTCTGGGGACAAGAAGAGTTGCCCAAGTGGGGCGAAGACTTGAATGCCGAAACGTGGTTCGACAGCGGGGACTTGGTTCCCGTTGAGGTCGATCCCGCCTCGCTCTGGGAGAAATTCGAGAATGCCCGAACTGCACTCGGCGAGCGATGGTATGCTGATTTCCGCATCGTGCCCACCCCGCGTTTCAACCAAATCGTAGACGAGTTCCAGTCCAAAGCGGTCGTGCTTTCTCGCGGCCTGATCGAGCTTGCTGCGGGAATGTACGCGAGAATTCCATCCACCGAATCCATCCGGTTCCTGTGCGACAAGCACGGCGGGCGGAACTTCTACGCGGGCATCATTCAGGAAGCGTTCCCCACCGGGTACGTCATCGCCGAGAAGGAGTCGGCGGAGGAGAGCCGTTATCGCGTGGAACTGCTCGCTCGCCGCATCGTCATCTCCTTCCGACCGCGTGCCGATGGCGATAGCGTGGCGGTGGCGCTGGCTTCCATGTGGTGCAAGTATCTGCGCGAAGTCTGCATGAGGCAGTTCAACCGCTTCTGGGCGGAACACGTCCCCGGCATCAAGCCCACCGCGGGCTACCCCGTGGACGCCAAGCGATTCTTCGCCGAAATCCAGACTGCAATGAACGCGCTGAAAATGACGAACGATCAAGTGTGGCGGAAGCGTTAAGGCAGCATGTCGGGGAACGCGGAATGCCGAACGCAGAACGAAAGCCAGGACCGAAGACCGCGAGCCACTCTTCGTTCCTGGTTCTCTGCTCTATTCCGCGTTCCGCACTCCGCGTTCCGCGTTTAGTCGATGTCCCATATCACGATGTCGCCCTTGTCGCCACCAGCGGCGGCGAGCGTGCCGTCCGGGCTGACGGTGATGGCCTTCAGTCGGCCGAGTCGCCAGGTGAATTGGCCGGAGCGTGCCCAGGTGCGTGTATCGAAGACGTGAACCGTCGTGTCGTTGCTTGTGGCGAACAGTTGCCGACAATTGGGGTGGAAGGCCGTCGCGGTGAAGTGCTTGCGGGTGTCGTTGCGGACAAACCGGGGTGCGGCGAGGATGCCGGCGTTCTCGGTGAGTGTCCAAACCAGCAAGGTCATGTCCTTGAAGCCAACGAGTTGCCCGGCGTCCGGTGAGAACAGCAGGCGGGCCGGGTGGTTGGACGGGTATTCGGCAGTGAGGCGTATCGTGGCGGTCGCGGCGTCCCGCACTTCGAGGCGCATCGGATGGTCCCACCAGCGGTTGCCGAGGGCCGACCGCGTGAGCATGGCGAAGTGTTCACCGTCGGCCGAAAGCGTCATACTCTCCGCGGAAAGGTCGGCCGTGGAGAGCTTCCAACTCTGTATCCATTCGCCGTCGGCCGGTCGCCAACCGATGAGGAAATGGTCCGGCGGCCCGTGCTGGGAAACGACGCGCTGCCCGGTGGTGTTGTGGGCAACGCCGTGTGTCCGCCGGGTGACTGCGAACGACTCCTCGGTCAAGTTCCGCGCGTCCCGGTTGTACACCCAGCGAGCGCCGAGTGAAAGCCAGGTGAGCGACCGACCATCGGGTGAGAAGGTTAAGCCGGAGCGGCGGTCGAGGTACTTTTCCTGGCCAACGCAGAGACGAACGGGCGTCGGCGTCGCGGCTTCGAGGTTCCAAAGGAAAACGCCGCAGTAAGCAATGGCGGCGGCGACGGCCCGGCCATCCGGGCTAAATGCCAGGTCGAGGACTTCGCCTTCTGTTGCCTTCAACACCCGCACGCCGGTTCCCCCACAGGCACTTCGCAAATGTGATCATAGCTTGGAGATGCAGGCAGCGCGAGCGAGAACTTTGGGCGAAATGCGGGAACTTGGCGGAACCTGCCTTCAGCAGCGATTCTCCGGGTTCTGAGAATTCGGTGGGGAAACCGGAGAACCCGCCTTCTCGTTCTCGTCGATCCACGCCAACACCGCGTCGGTCTCATCAATGCCGCCGGTGATGTTCACCCACATGGCCCACGGCGTCCAGATTAATCCCCACGGCACACCCCACGGACCCAGTAGCAGCGCGGCGACACTGAACCAGATGCCCCGTAAATACCGTTCTTGCCACGATTGCGTGAGGTAGACCGCCGATTGCCGCCGGATAGTGAACACAATCGCGGAGATGCAGTACTCGAACCGCACGAGGCGAGCGCCCGTGGCGACCCGCGCCCGGACTTCCTCGGGGAATAGCCCTTCTGTCCCCGCAAGCGAGATGAGGGTCGATGGCGTTGCGGTTATGTCGGTGGTATGCACGAAACTGGTCTAGTAACCCAGCGGGTGAACGGACACACGGCGCGAAATAAGACGGGGCTGGCAAAATTTCCTGGCGGCCATTAAGCACAGGGCTTCCCGCACCAAGCCAGTGAAGCTACGAAAGGCGGCCCCTATTCGGGGTGAAGACAAGACGGTGCTTTTCGCCCCGAAAGGTTGAATCGCACGAGTTTCAGGCGTGGCGGAGCAGCAAGGGGCGAAGACAAGACGGTGCTTTTCGCCCCGAATATACTTCACGCGGCCGAAACTGACACACAGTTTGAGTCTACCGGCGACCTTACGGTGCGCCGCTCACCATGAGCACGGCGGGCCAAGGCCACAGTGAGCGGCGCACCGTAAGGTCGCCGGTTTGTCACGAACAGCGCAGACCGGCAATGTGTCATTCTCGGCCGCGTGGAGTATAGGGGCCGGCGTCTGTAGCACAGGGCGGAAGCCCTGTGCGGGGGGGTGCTGCTTCTTCGCACAAAAGTGGTCGTCTCACTCCAGTCGGCCGTGGTCCCCGAATCGCTCGCGGACGGCGGCAGCTACGGATTCGCTCACGGCCGGCACCCCCAACCCGTCGAGGTTCTTTAGATTGGGGCTGTTCAGAAGCGTGCGGACGCCAAAGTCGGTGATGGAATTTTGCCCCAGTTGCACGACCCGAAGGTTGGTGGCCGCGGGCCAGTTCGCCAGCAGGACGGCGGCGGCATCGTCGAGGCGGTTCATGGTCAGCCAGATCACGGGCGGACAACGGTGCCGAAGCCCGTGAATGAGTTTCCGAACCGCCCCCGGCATCAGGGCGTTCTCATCGAGATCGAGATACCACAGGTCGTGCAACCGGGGACTGCCAGAGAGCGCCGCGACATCGGCAACGGTGAGCCGGCAGCCGTGGCAGTGAAGCAACCGTAACCCGCCTGTCGGCGCGATTTTGAGCGATTTACGGTCCAGGCCGCGAATGGGGTTCGCCTCCAACCCGATGAACGCCAGGCTGCTCAGGTGCGGGGAACACAGAAGCGCCGTCGCGCCACGGCCGGTGATCTGGTTGTGGCCAACGTCGAGGTTTCGCAGGTTCCCCAGAGACGGAATGTTCGCCAGAACTTCGACCGCATCGTCGTTCAGGTCGCAGTTGACGAACCGAAGATCGACGAGGTTGGGGAAGCCAGTTTCGGCCAGGACGCGAATGGTGTCGGCGGACCAACTACCACTGGTGCGAATATCCATTCGCCTCAGGCCGCGAAGGTGAGAAGCTCGCATCAACACTTCGGCGGATGTGGGATCGAAGAATAAGCTCCGCGTGTCGAGTGAGTCTAGCCCCGACCAGTGGGGCGAGCCAGCCAGTGCTTCAGCAACTTCGGCCCCGCTAACGAAACGTGTCGTGCGGAGCGAGAGAGAGCGAATCGCGGTAGCCGCCGGTTGCTTTCCGAGTTCCCGCAACCCAGCCGTGTAGTCTCCATCCAATTCGAGTCCACGAATCCACGGGAGCAACCCGGCGTCGGCGATTCGGATAGCGTCGTCTTGCGTGAGACCGTGGCAAACGAGTTCGACGGGTGGGGCAGCGGCGCGGAGTTCCTCGGATGAAGCGAGGAACGTGTCGAGGTCCATGATTATCGCCCGGCTGGCAAATCCGCCGTGGAACCCCGACCAGTTGACGCCGCAGTCGTTGGGCAGTTCGGATGACCAACTCGGCCCATGTTCGCGGAGCAGCTCATCGATTCGCGCACTGAGGACGAAGCGGCGGGCGAGGCCGGCGTCGATGAAGTCCCACTTGGCGGCGGGCCGCGTCACCCAGTCGCGGTCGCGGAGGAATTCGTACACGGGTTGGCTATCGGAAGCGTCCATCATGAGTCGCGCGAACTCGACCTGAATACGGACGAACTCGGCGAGCGCGGGTTCGTCGTTCTCGTCGAGCCAGTCGGCGAACGCGAGCCGAGGTGTATCGTTCTCGTGGTCGGCGCAGGCGGCCAGGAAGAGTGCTTGGCGTTCGGTCGGCATGGTTGGGCACGCCCGGTTACGTGAAAAGTCCACGGGACGTGGGCATTATACTTCGCACAGAATGGATAGTGCGGCTCGTTCGCCGTTTACGGCATCGCAAGCCCCATCACCTTTCCGGATAGGTGAACGGAAACGCATACTGTTGCCGAACGCACTTCCACACCGTGATCGTGCGGAAGGCTTGCCCGCCGCGAGTCATTGGGAACTCAGCGACCTTGCGCACCTTCAGGAAGTACGGCCGAACCATCTCGACTTCCCAGGGCTTGTTCTCCGCCGTGATGAGGTAGCCGTCCCAGTTCACCCAGTCTTCGGGGTTACTCCAGAAGGCGAAACCGCGGGCGTCTTGGGGGTTGTAGCACAACACCGGCACACTTTCGCGGAGGGCGAAGGCAAGTTGCCCGCCGTCGTACCAGTTCGTGGTGAAGAAGAACGACTTCGGTTTCGCCGGAATGCCGCGAGCCGTGAGTTCAGCCGCGACCGATTCCCACCCACTGATGTCGGCCATCGGATCGCGGTCGGAGGTGCGGATAATCCCATAACGAGCCTGCGCCAAGCCCACCCCAGCCAACCCGATGAGCATAACGAACATCGCCACCACAGTACGGCGAGCCTTGCGTGGCGAGGTGGTTGCGTATTCCGCGAACGCAGCCCCCGCCAGCGGGAACAGCGGGAAGAAGCCCACGAGCGGCCAGTGCATCAGCGTCCAGCGGAAGCACGACACGCCGACGAAGAACGTGATCGGCACCACCGCGAGGCACACGATAATGCGGTCGATTCCCACGACGCTTCGGAAATGCCGGAGGCGTGAGAAGAGTTGCACGACGAGCAGCGCCCACACCCACGGGAGCAGATATAGCACCGGCCCCACGACACTCGCCAGCAAGCCGGCGGGGTCGAACCCCGTGCCGACAGCCCGGCCACCCTGGAAGCGGAACGAGGCCCAACCGTGCGTTGCGTTCCACACCAGAACCGGCGTGAACATCAGGAAGCCAATGGCGACCGCAAGATATGGACCGGGCGTGCGAAGCAGTCGGCGGGTGCCCGGCGTCACGAGGATGTACAGCACGGCGCTCGCGGGCAGGAACACGGCGTGGTACTTGCTCAGAAACGCCGCGCCGAATGCCAGCCCGACCCAGACCCAAGGCCGCGTCCGCCCCGGTTCCGCAACCAATGCTTCGCCGAGCGCCCACATCGTGAGGAGACCGAAGAACAGGTACGGCACGTCCGGCAGCGCGAACCCACCCGCCGCGGCGTAGTAACCCGCGAGGTTCATGAGAAGTGCGGCGTACACACCGGCCCACGCGCCGAACCATCGACTCGTCCAGCGGGCCAGAACCCAACTCGACCCGGCGAACATCAGCACGAAGCCGAGACGCAGCGAGAAGGGGTGAACCCAGCCCCCGCAAAGGGTGATGCCGGCCGTGGCGACCCACGCGGTCATCGGTGGATGGTCGAAGTAACTGAGGGCGGGATGGGTGGTGTAGAGGTAGTGGTAAGCTTCGTCGTTGCTGGCTTCGAGAGCCGTGCCCCACGCGAGGCGACACAGCACACCAACGAGGATCACCACGAACAGCGCGAACCCCGGACTCCACTTGGGGCACGCCGGCATCAGACTCAACAGCGACTTGCGGCCAGTGCGTGCGTGCGTCGTGGGTGCGGACATCGAGAGGCTCGCCGTGGTCGGGTGGTCGTGACGTTTCGATATAATCGTCACAATCGCCCAACCCGGTTCACATTACCAGCCCGGAATGTTGGGACGGAGCGTTGACTTGCATCGTGACTCATAGACCGTAGACTCATCGTCCATTCAGTTTTACCATCAACAGTTATGAATCCAGTGGTGGATATCCTCGTTAGGTTTGGCAAGCGTGTCCGAGAGACCCGCCTTGCGCTGGGTCTCTCACAGGAGGCTCTCGGGGCAAAGTGCGATCTTGACCGAACGTACATCAGTGGTATTGAACGCGGAATGCGGAATGTCTCACTTCGCAATATCGACGCCATTGCTAACTCGCTCGGCAAATCGATTTCTGAGTTAACCGAAGACCTGTGACCAAAAGCGGTGCCACATGGATGACGAACACAGCATTTTTGAGATGTTTGGCGTGGATTTACATTTTTCAATGAGCCGACAAGTTGCAGGGAACACGGGAAACGAGCTTGTTTTCTGAGACTTTAGCAGCAGGAGTGACGGAATTGACGCAACTTGTTCGAGAATAGTCAGTTAAGACTAATTTTCTAAGCGATCCAACTGGCCTGCCGAGTGTTTCTGCTGGAACATCACAATTT
>Ga0105046_10013522_pt1 | contig 12636 bp, 15 predicted proteins | sample MAT03_FD_78385 | JGI IMG/M metagenome (GOLD analysis project Ga0105046, IMG submission 78385) | Freshwater microbial communities from Lake Fryxell liftoff mats and glacier meltwater in Antarctica - MAT-03 (megahit assembly) | ecosystem: Environmental > Aquatic > Freshwater > Ice > Liftoff... | reverse complement strand
TGAGGTGGACGAGCGTTACAGCACCACCGAAGCCTTGACCGACGGTGCTGCCGATGCGGACGCGGCATCGGCCGTGATCATTCTGGAGCAGCACCTGCGCAGTTTGATGACACCCGCCGCCCCAATCACCGCCCTGAACGAAAGCCCCGATGCTGCAGCTTGACGCGGAATCACTGTATGCCCAACTGCTGGCCGGTGTGCGCCCCTTGCTCAAGTCCGGGGCGGTGCTGGTGGGTGTCTGGTCGGGCGGTGCCTGGTTGGCCGAACGCCTGCAGCGTGACCTGGGCCTGCCCGGTGGCGAGAAAGGCTACGGCGTCATCAGCAGCACCTTGCACCGTGACGACTTCGGCGCACGGGGTCTGGCTTCGGGCACCGACCCGACCCGTTTGCCCTTCGCCACTGAAGGCCAGCACATCGTGCTGCTCGACGACGTGCTCTACACCGGCCGCACCATTCGCGCCGTCATCAACGAACTCTTCGATTTCGGCCGTCCGGCCAGCGTCACCCTGGCCGTTCTGGTCGATCGCGGTGGCCGTGAACTGCCCGTGTCAGCGGCCTTTTCGGCCGCCAAGATCGCATTGCCTGCCACGCAGAAGCTGTCGCTGGACCGTCAGGCCGACGGCCGTTTGCGCTTCAGCGTCACGGGTGCCGACCCACGAGCTGCAGCGGCCTAACTTCGTAAATACGCACCATGCTGTCCCGACGCAACCCCCAGCTCAATCGCCACGGCGAGTTGATCCACCTGCTGTCCATCGAAGGCCTGCCGAAGTCAGTGCTGACGCAGATTCTGGACACCGCCGGCACCTTCCTCAGCGTCAACGACCGCGAGGTGAAGAAGGTTCCGTTGCTGCGCGGCAAGAGCGTTTTCAACTTGTTCTTCGAGAACAGCACCCGCACCCGCACCACCTTCGAGATCGCGGCCAAGCGCCTCAGCGCCGACGTCATCAACCTCGACATCGCCAAGAGCAGCACGGCCAAGGGCGAGAGCTTGCTCGACACCATCGCCAACCTCAGCGCGATGCACGCCGACATGTTCATCGTGCGCCATGCCGAAAGCGGCGCGCCTTACCTGATCGCACAACACGTGGCACCGCATGTGCACGTGGTCAACGCCGGTGACGGTCGGCATGCCCACCCCACGCAGGGGCTGCTGGACATGTACACCATCCGCCACTTCAAGAAGGACTTCACGCAGCTGACAGTGGCCATCGTGGGCGACATCGTGCACAGCCGCGTGGCGCGGTCAGACATCCACGCACTGACGACGCTGGGCGTGCCCGAGATTCGTGCGGTCGGACCTAAAACGCTGGTGCCCGGCGACCTCGCCGGCATGGGCGTGCGGGTGTGCCACAGCATGGAAGAGGGCATCAAGGACGCCGACGTCGTCATCATGCTTCGCCTGCAAAACGAACGCATGAGCGGGGCCATGCTGCCCAGCGCCGGCGAGTTCTACAAGAGCTACGGCCTGACGCCTGAGAAGCTGGCGCTGGCCAAGCCCGACTGCATCGTGATGCACCCCGGACCCATCAACCGTGGCGTGGAAATCGACAGCAGCGTGGCCGACGGCGCACACAGTGTGATCCTGCCGCAAGTGACCTTCGGCATCGCGGTGCGCATGGCCGTGATGAGCACGATCGCAGGGAATCAAGCATGAAGATCCTGATCAAGGGCGGCCGTGTCATCGACCCCGCATCGGGCCGCGACGAAGTGGCCGACGTGGCCATCGCTTCCGGCCGCATCCTGCGCATTGGCGCGGCACCTGATTTTGGTGCCGACCGCGTCATCGACGCCAGCGGCCTGGTGGTCGCCCCCGGCCTGGTAGACCTGGCCGCCCGCCTGCGCGAGCCCGGCCAGGAACACGAAGGCATGTTGGAGAGCGAGCTGGCCGCTGCGGCCGCGGGTGGCGTCACCAGCCTGGTCTGCCCGCCCGATACCGACCCCGTACTCGACGAGCCCGGCCTGGTGGAAATGCTGAAGTTCCGCGCCCGCAAGTTGAGCCGCTGCCGTGTGTTCCCGCTGGGAGCGCTGACGCGCAATCTCGAAGGACAGGCGCTGACGGAAATGGCCGAGCTGACCGAAGCCGGTTGTGTGGGTTTTGCGCAGGCCGATGTACCCATCACCGACACCCTGGTGCTGATGCGTGCGCTGCAGTACGCCGCCACCTTCGGCTACACGGTGTGGCTGCGTCCGCTGGACGCCTGGCTGGGCAAGGGTGTGGCGGCGCAAGGTGCCATGGCTACGCGGCTGGGTTTGTCGGGCGTTCCGGTCGTGGCCGAGACCATCGCGCTGCACACCATCTTCGAGGTTGTGCGTGCCACCCAGGCGCGGGTGCACTTGTGCCGCATCAGCAGCGCTGCGGGCGTGGCCCTGCTGAGGGCGGCGAAGGCTGAAGGCCTGCCTGTGACGGCCGATGTCAACATGCAGTCGCTGCACCTGACCGATGTCGACATCGGGTACTTCAACCCCGACATGCGCCTGAGCCCGCCTCTGCGCCAGGGCTCTGACCGCGACGCCCTGCGCGCCGCTTTGGCCGACGGCACGCTGGACGCGCTGGTCTCTGACCACAACCCGGTGGCCGACGACATGAAGAACCTGCCCTTTGGCGAAGCCGAACCGGGTGCGACAGGCCTTGAAATGCTGCTGAGCCTGGCCCTGCGTTGGGGTCAGGACAGTGGGCTGCCGCTTGCTAAGACGCTGGGTCGTGTCACCTGCGAACCGGTTCGTGTGCTGGGAGATGCCCTGGGCTCCCTGGCCAGCAGCGCCGGTCGACTTGTTGAAGGTGGCGTGGCCGATGTCTGTGTGTTCGACCCGCAGGCGCAGTGGATGGTCACGCCCGGCGAATTGGCCAGCCAGGGCAAGCACACGCCATTCAGTTTTGCGTCCACCGGCATGGCCTTGCCTGGCCGCGTGCGGGCCACGCTGGTGGCTGGCACGGTCGCATTCGAGCGCGCCGCGACTTGATGCGCAGCGTGGTGGCAGCCTGGCGTCTGCTGCGCGCCGTGCTGCATGTGCTGCACGGCATGTTGGTGATGACGCGTTTCCCGGTATTGGACGCCCGTGGCCGCCACGAGCGCATCCGTTGGTGGGGTGCCGGCCTGCTCAAGTCCGTAGGCATGACGTTGGAAGTGAGTGGTGTGCAACCGCGCGCGGGCGCGACTCTGCTGGTGTCCAACCACATTTCCTGGTTAGACATCGCTGCCATCCATGCGGCTGCGCCGCATGCGCGTTTTGTCAGCAAGGCCGATGTCTTGAAGTGGCCGCTGCTGGGTTGGTTGATCCGCAACGCAGGAACCCTGTTCATCGAACGTGAACGCAAGCGCGACGCCGTGCGCGTGGTGCACGCCATGGCGCAGGCGCTGCAGAACGGCGATGCGGTGGCAGTGTTCCCGGAAGGCACCACGGGCGACGGCCCGCGACTGCTGCCGTTCCATGCGAATCTGCTGCAGGCCGCCATCGCGACCCGAACCCCGATACAACCGGTTGTGCTGCGGTTTTCCGACGCCTCGAAGGCCTACAGCGACGCGGTGGTCTACGTCGGCGAAACGACGCTGATGCAAAGCATCTGGCGTGTGGTCAGCGCCCGCGGACTTTGCGCCCATGTGCATCTGCTGCCCCCGGTTGGCACCGCACACGCCGACCGTCGCGCGCTGGCCCAACACTTGCGCGAACTGATTGCCAAGGAACTTCCTCGATGACCGCCCAATCCAGCACCGACCCCTGCATGTTGTTGGCCTTTGCAGACGAGGGCTCGCTTGCACAGCGTCTGGCTGAAGAACTGGATTGCCCTTGGTCCCTGGTCGAAATGCACGACTTTCCGGACGGCGAAACCCGCTTGCGCCTGCCTCCGGTGCTGCCCAATCGTGTGGTGGTGGTGCGCGGGCTGCAGCAGCCCAATGCAAAGTTGGCTCTCTTGCTGCTGGCCGCGGCCGGCGCGCGGGAACTGGGTGCCCGACATTTGAGCCTTGTTTCGCCCTACCTCGCTTACATGCGACAGGACATGGCCTTCACGCCGGGTGAAGTCGTCAGCCAGCGCCACATCGGTCATCTGCTGGCCAGCAGTTTTGATGTGCTGGTGACGGTAGACCCACACCTGCACCGCGTGGCCACGCTGGACGAGATCTTGCCCGGCCGCCGCGGTCTTGCGCTGTCTGCTGCCGAACTTCTGGGCCGTTACGTAGCACGGCACGTGCCCGACGCCTTGCTGTTGGCCCCTGACGAAGAAGCCGGCCAATGGGTGCGCCGTGCGGCGGCAGCGGGTGGTCTTGATCATGCGGTGTGCCACAAGGTTCGCCATGGCGACCGCAATGTGGCGGTATCGCTGCCCGACACCGACGTCCGCGGACGTACTGTGGTGCTGCTTGACGATGTGGCCAGCACCGGCCGCACTTTGGTGGGCGCGGCCCGCGGCGCTTTCGCGCAAGGTGCCGCCAGCGTGGACGTGGCAGTGACCCACGCGCTGTTCGTCGGCGACGCGCTCGAACAAGTGCAAGCCGCCGGTGTGCGCCACGTCTGGAGCAGCGACTGCGTGCCGCACGCCAGCAATGCCGTGTCGGTCGTGCCCTTGTTGGCTGTCGCGCTGAAAATGCCCTGAGCCGCGGAGCAGCTTTTCGTCAGTTGCCAGCCTTGCCCTGGCTGGCAACTGCAGCGGTGGCCTTCGCTGCGGCGGCTGCGTCGCCCAAGTAGCGGCTCTTGATGGGCTTCAGCGCCGCATCCAGTTCGTAGACCAAGGGGATGCCGTTGGGAATGTTCACGTCGACGATGTCGGCGTCGGCAATGCCGTCCAGGTACTTCACCAGTGCGCGGATGCTGTTGCCGTGCGCAGCGATCACGACGCGCTGGCCGCTGGCAATGGCTGGCGCGATGCGCTCGTTCCAAAAGGGCAGCACACGCGCCACAGTGTCCTTCAGACATTCCGTCAGCGGCACCTGGCCAGGCTGCAAGTGCGCATAACGCAAATCGGCCGTTTCGCTGCGCGGGTCGCTGGCTTGCAGGGTCGGCGGCGGGGTGTCATAGCTGCGGCGCCAGATCAGCACCTGTTCGTCGCCGTACTGCTTGGCCATGTCGGCCTTGTTCAGGCCTTGCAGGGCACCGTAATGCCGTTCATTCAAGCGCCAGTCGTTTTGCACCGGCAGCCAGGTACGGTCCATCGTGTCAAGCGCATGCCACAGCGTCCACACCGCGCGCTTGAGCACCGAGGTGTAAGCGACGTCGAAGTCGTAACCCGACTCTTTCAACAGGCGGCCGGCTTGGCGCGCCTGCTCGACGCCCGTGGCTGTCAGCGGCACATCGGTCCAACCGGTGAAACGGTTTTCGAGGTTCCACGTCGATTCCCCGTGGCGGATGAGGACGAGTTTGTACATGGCGTCGGATTCTATAATTCTTCGTTTGACGCAAAAGCCGTGAGTCTGCGCACATGCCTGCGCAAGGCTGCACGAGGTTGCGTCAGCCCGCGAAGCCAGCCCGCGCGCCCTCCCTCTTCAGGACCTCCATGACATTCATCACCGAGAACTGGGTTCTCATCCTCATCGCGCTGAGTTCAGGCTCGCTGCTGCTGTGGCCCCTGGTCAAGCCGGGCGCCGGTGGCGACTCGATCAATACCAACGAAGCGGTACGTCTGATCAACCGCGAGAAGGCCGTGCTCATCGACGTGGCCGACGCCACCGAATTTGCGGCTGGCCACGCGGGCGGTGCGCGCAATGTGCCGCTGGCCCAATTGGAAGGTGCCAAAGGCCTGCCCACCAACAAGGCGCTGCCTTTGGTGGTGCTGTGCCCCTCAGGCACGCGCGCCAGCAGGGCGGTCGCGCAGTTGCGCAAGGCCGGCTACGACAAGGCCGTGGCTGTCGCGGGGGGTACCGCCGCTTGGCGCGATGCCAGCCTGCCGATCGAAAAAGCGGCCTGAGCCGCACCAAGAAAGTGACCGCGATGACCAACGTGACGATGTACACCACCGAGGTGTGCCCCTTCTGCATCCGCGCGAAGGCGTTGCTGAAGCAGCGTGGCGTCGAGTCGATCCATGAGATCCGCGTCGACCAGCAACCTGCCGAGCGCGTTCGCATGATGGAGATCACCGGCCGCCGCACGGTGCCGCAGATTTTCATCGGCGACACCCATGTCGGCGGGTGCGACGACCTGATGGCGCTGGACAAGCGTGGTGCCCTGCTGGCGCTGCTTCAGGCCTGAGCCGGGCTGGATCTGTGGGCGGTCGCCGCAGGGGCGCATCACACCCCTGCAGCAGCCGAGTTGACTCGCGGACGTCGCAGACGGTCCGACATAATCAGTGGCTGCGGTCAGCGGTCAACCGGCTTCTGGCTTTGACAATTTTTTGGACATCACCATGGCCGACGAGACCCCTGTTTTCCAGATTCAGCGCATGTACCTGAAGGACCTGTCGCTGGAGCAGCCCAATTCGCCGCAGATTCTGCTGGATCAGGCGCAACCGCAGGTTGATATCAACCTGGCCATGGGCACTGAGCAGGTCGCCGACGGTGTTTTCGAAGTGGCTGTCACGGCCACCGTCACCACCAAGGTGAAGGACAAGGTGCTGTTCCTGGTGGAAGCCAAGCAGGCCGGCATCTTCGAGATTCGCAATGTGCCTGACGAGCAGATGCAAGGCATCTTGAGCATCGTTTGCCCACAAATGGTCTACCCCTATCTGCGCGCCATCGTCTCGGACGTCTGCACGCGTGCGGGCTTCCCGCCGATTCTGCTGACGGAAGTCAACTTCCAGGCCATGTTCGAGGCCCAGCAGCAAGCGGCTGAAGCCAACGGCGGCTCACGCATCATCACCGGGGCGAACTGAAGCGCCTGACATGAAAATCGCGATGCTCGGCGCGGGTGCCTGGGGCACGGCGCTGGCCATCGCGGCAGCGCAGCGCCACGACACGGTGCTGTGGGCGCGTGATGCTGAGCAAGCCGCCGCCATGGCCGCTGCGCGCTGCAACGATCGCTATCTGCCGGGTGTGCCACTGCCGCCCGGTCTTCGCATCACGGCCCGCCGCGACGAGGCGCTGGCCCACGCACAAGAAGAAGGCAGTCTCACCGTCGTCGCAACGCCCATGGCCGCCCTGCGCGACCAACTCTCCAGCCTGCCCGATGGGCGGCCGGTGTTGTGGCTGTGCAAGGGTTTCGAAGCCCGCAGCGAGGCGGCCATGGCGCATGAGGTCTCTCAAGCCGTTCGTCCGAATCATCCTGGCGGCGTGCTTTCCGGCCCCAGCTTTGCGCTGGAAGTGGCGCGTGGCCAGCCGACTGCCCTGGTCGCCGCCAGCGCCGAGCCCGCACTCACCGCCACCGCGGTCGAAGCCTTTCATGGCGACAACTTGCGCATCTACACCAGCGCCGACCTGGTCGGTGTCGAGGTCGGTGGCGCGGTCAAGAACGTGATGGCAATCGCCGTGGGCATCCTCGACGGCCTGCCGTCGGCCGGGCTCAATGCGCGGGCTGCGCTCATCACCCGGGGTCTCGCTGAAATGACCCGCCTGGGGGTTTCACTTGGCGCGCAGGCCGAGACCTTCATGGGGCTCTCGGGTTTGGGTGACCTGGTGCTCACGGCAACCGGCGATCTGTCGCGCAATCGGCGCGTAGGGCTGGGTCTTGCCGCCGGGCAGTCATTGCAGCAGGTTCTGGATTCTTTGGGTCATGTGGCTGAAGGGGTGCTGTCGGCCCCCCGTGTGCTGGCGCGCGCACAAGCGTTGGGCGTGGAAATGCCGATCACCGAGGCTGTCGTCGCCGTGATCCAGGGGCACCTCACCCCCAACGCAGCGGTGCAGCGCTTGATGTCACGCGGCGCACGCTCCGAGTTCTCGGCTTGAATCGCAATCGGCGCGAAAAGATCTCCCCTTATTCGCCACCCGCATAGCCGTTCTGTCGCCAGGCCTCGAACACGGCGACGGCCACGGCATTGCTCAAGTTCAGGCTGCGCTGCCCAGCGCGCATCGGCAGCCGCACCCGCTGCGCCACCGGAAAGAAGCCATCGCGCAAGGCTGGAGGCAAGCCTGCCGTTTCGCTGCCGAAGACCAACCAGTCGTCAGGCTGCCAATTCACCTCGGCGAAGGGGCGGCTGCCGCGTGTGGTGAAGGCAAAACACCGCAACAAGGCGGGCTGTTCCTGCTCGATCAAGGCTTCCCATGAGTCATGGCGCTTGACTGGGGCGTATTCGTGATAGTCCAGTCCGGCCCGGCGCAGCAGCTTGTCTTCCATTTCAAACCCCAGCGGCTCGACCAAGTGCAGCTTGCAGCCGGTGTTGGCCGCCAAGCGGATGACGTTGCCGGTGTTGGGTGGAATCTCGGGTGCCACCAGAACAATGTTGAACATGCGTATTACTCCTTGGGCGGTTCTGGCGTGCGTGCCACCACCCAGATGTCGACCGCGGCTGCGCCGCTGCGCAGCAAGGCTTCGGTCGCAGCCTGGGCTGTGGCTCCGGTCGTCATCACATCATCGACGAGCGCCACCGTTCGGTCCTTGATCAGCGCCCGCTGCAGGGGGTCCACCATGAAGGCCGAACGCAGATTTCGTTGGCGCTCGGCGCGTCCCAGGTCGATCTGGTGCGCGCTGGACAGCGGTCGCAGTAGCGCGCTTTCCGAGACTGCGAGATGCAGGGTCCGGGCCACGGCGCGCGCCAGTTCCCAGGCCTGGTTGTAGCCACGCTCTGCCAGACCCTTGTTCGACAATGGCACTGCGGCCACCAGGTCTGGCAAGGTGCAGCGCCCACCTTCCAGCGCCGATCTGATGGCGGTGGCCAGTGGTGGGGCCAGACAGGCAGCCAATTCGGGTCGGCCCTGAAACTTGAACGCCGTGACGAGTTCGTTCCAGGGGAATTCGTAGTCGGCGACGCACACGGTGTGGCGGAACGCAGGCGCTTGCCGCTGGCAGGTTGCGCAAGTTGTTGCTCCGTCCGCCGTTTGCAGCGGCAACGCGCAGCGGATGCAACGCAGGCGTGTCGGCGCAAAGCGCTTCAGGCAGGTCGCGCACAGGCTCGCATCGGCCCAAGCTCGGCACACCTCGCACAAGCAAGGCAGGCGTCGTCTGCCCGCTGTGGGTGGGTGTGTCGAAAGCGTTGTCAGAAGCGGTTTTGGCATCGGCTCAATATACTGATTGCCAATGGATGCACCCGAGCGCAGCGCCCGCCGACCGCTCGATGCGGCGGCCTTGTCCCACACCTTGAGGCGAATGAATGCCGCCAAGAGTGCGCCCTGGTTGCATGGAGAGGTGGCCCGTCGCATGGCCGAGCGGTTGGCGATCGTCAAGCTTCAGCCTGAGCGTGTGCTCGACTGGGCGAGTTTCCTGGGCAGCAGTGCCACCCTGTTGCGCACGGCCTACCCCAGGGCCACGCAGGTGGCTGTCGAAACCGATGCGCAGCGCCTGCGAGCGTCGTCAGAGGAACCCGCGCTGTCCTGGTGGTCGCCCCGCCGCTGGACGGCCGGCGCGGGTCAAGTTCTTGCGGGTAACGACATCGATGCGCCGCAAGGGCAATTGCTGTGGTCCAACATGGGCTTGCATGGGGCACATGACCCGCAAGCCGTGATGCGTCAATGGCACCGGGCGCTGGCTGTCGACGGCTTCCTGATGTTCTCGACCTTGGGGCCCGGCACCTTGCCGGAATTGCAGCGTCTCTACACCGCGGCAGGCTGGGGAGCACCATTTGCCCCGTTCGTTGATATGCACGATCTGGGCGACATGTTGGTGCAAGCCGGATTCGCCGATCCAGTGATGGATCAGGAGACGATCACCTTGACCTGGAGCCAGCCCGATGCGCTCTTGTCTGAACTGCGCACGCTGGGCGCAAATCTGTCGTCCCAGCGTCAGGCGGGGCTGCGAACGCCCCGCTGGCGTCAGCAGCTCATGGACCGCTTGATGGCTCAGTGCGATGAGGAGGGACGCATCGCGCTGCGCTTCGAGGTGGTGTACGGGCACGCATTCCGGCCTTTGCCGCGTCCGCGTCTGGCACCCGAAACATCTGTGCCTTTGGCCGACCTGCGTGCCATGGTGCGCGCGCCTCGCGGCGGAGGCTGAGCTTCAGCGCGAAAATTGCTGCGCCTACGATAGAATTTGCGGTTCGCGCCGGGCCCTTGGCGAGCAGATCTTGAGTGGATCGTTTGCGATGGCTACCTGGCTTTCTTGCTCTGCTGCACTGGCCGGTATTCGCTGTCTACTACTGGCTTGTGTTCAACTGCGCCGCGCTGCATGTCTGCCACCCTCGTTCCCAGCCATTGGCCCGCTCCCGGCAGTTCGCCACGGGGTACGCCCTGGATATTTGGGCGTGAAATTGATTTTCCAGACTTGCCTGGTGCCCCGCGCGCCTTGCAATGGCGCTTGTCGCGAAATTGCTCGATCTCGCCTCTTCAGTTGGGCTTGGTTTACCTGGCACTTTGCTTGGTTTCCATCTCTATCGCGACCGTGTTTTTCTTCAAGGGCGCGACCCTGATACTGGCTTTTGCAGGTCTGGAGTTGGCGATGGTGGGCGTCGCCTTGCTGGTGTTCGCTCGTCACGCCGCAGACCAGGAGACGCTGACTTTGCTCGGCCGCTATTTGCGCGTGGAGCAGTTCATCGGCAACAAGGTGCAGCGAACGGATTTTTCGGCCGATTGGCTGACCATCGAGCCTGTTGCCGGCCAAGGGTCTTTGCTCGAGATCAACGGCCGTGGCCAACGTGTACGCGTGGGTCGATTCCTGCGGCCTGAATTGCGCGGCGCATTTGCCCGCGAGTTGCGCACCGCGCTGCGCCGCTCGCCACTTTTCCCCGCTCCCGTTGAGCAAGACCCGACCGACACGAACTGAATGAAGACGACGATGACGACATCCACAACGCTCGGCTGCCTGCAGCAGCGGCTTTCGCATCTGGCTTTGGGCCTGGGCGTGCTGTGCACCACGGGGCTGGCCCAGGCGGTGCAAGACTTGCCTGGCGGTCCGGCAGTCAATCAACTGAACCTCCACCCGGCGGTCACGAAGATTGGTGAGCAGCAGCACTTCTTGCACAACTTCATGTTGGTGGTGTGCGTGGCCATCTTCATCGCCGTGTTTGCGGTGATGTTCTATTCGATCCTCAAGCACCGCAAGTCGCTGGGCCACAAGCCGGCGAACTTTCACGAGAGCGTGGCCGTAGAGATCGCCTGGACCATCGTGCCTTTCCTGATCGTCGTCGCGATGGGTGCCATGGCCACCCGCACCGTAGTGGCCATGAAAGACACCAGCAACGCAGACCTCACCATCAAGGCCACTGGCTATCAATGGAAGTGGGGTTACGACTACCTCAAGGGCGAGGGCGAGGGCATTGCGTTCCTGTCGACCCTGGACGCGGCGCATCGGGTCATGTCCGATACCGGCAAGCCTTCTGGCGACAACTACCTGCTGAAGGTCGACAACGCGCTGGTCGTGCCGGTCGGCAAGAAGGTGCGCATCATCACCACCGCGAACGACGTCATTCACGCCTGGATGGTGCCTTCATTGGGTGTCAAGCAAGACGCTATCCCGGGGTTCGTTCGCGACACTTGGTTCCGGGCGGAAAAGACTGGCGATTTCTACGGCCAGTGTGCCGAACTGTGCGGCAAGGAGCATGCCTACATGCCCATCCACGTGAAGGTGCTGGAGCAGGCTGACTACGCGCAGTGGGTCGAAGGCAAGAAGAAGGAAATGGCCGCACTGGCCGACGACCCGAGCAAGGAGTGGCAGTTGGCTGAGTTGGTTGCACGCGGCGAGAAGGTCTACGCTGCCAATTGCGTCGCCTGCCATCGCGCTGACGGCAAGGGCGCTGGCCCGATCAAGGCATTGGACGCCGCGCAAGTGGTGCTCGACGCCGACGCGGCCAGGCAGATCGGCATCATGCTCAACGGTGCGGCGAACGGTGCCATGCCGGCCTGGAAGTCGCTGTCTGATACGGAAATTGCAGCGGTCATCACGTACACCAAGAACCAATGGAGCAACAAGACGGAGCAGATTGTGCAGCCTTCCGCCATTGTTGCTGCCCGCAAATAATCCGCCGTTGCGAAGAGGAATCCCATGAGCGCAGTTCTTGACCCACACGGCCACACCGACGGCCACGCCGACGGCCACGATCACGGCCATCCGTATGGTTGGCGCCGGTGGCTGTTTGCCACCAATCACAAAGACATCGGCACGATGTACTTGCTGTTCAGCTTCGCGATGCTGATGGTGGGCGGTGTGCTTGCGCTGGGCATCCGTGCCGAGTTGTTTCAGCCCGGTCTGCAGTTTGTGAATCCGGAACTCTTCAATCAGCTCACCACGATGCACGGCCTGATCATGGTGTTCGGTGCCATCATGCCGGCCTTCGTGGGCTTCGCGAACTGGATGGTGCCGCTGCAGATTGGCGCGGCGGACATGGCGTTCGCGCGCATGAACAACCTCAGCTTCTGGCTGCTGATCCCGGCCTCGCTGACGCTCGTGGGCAGCTTCTTCATGCCCGGTGGCGCGCCCGCCGCAGGGTGGACCCTGTACGCGCCGTTGTCCTTGCAGATGGGCCCCTCGATGGACGCCGCGATCTTCGCGATGCACATCATGGGAGCCAGTTCGATCATGGGCTCGATCAACATCAGCGTCACCATCCTGAACATGCGCGCTCCTGGCATGACCTTGATGAAGATGCCGCTTTTCTGCTGGACTTGGCTGATCACGGCCTACCTGCTG
>Ga0105046_10013521_pt1 | contig 12637 bp, 10 predicted proteins | sample MAT03_FD_78385 | JGI IMG/M metagenome (GOLD analysis project Ga0105046, IMG submission 78385) | Freshwater microbial communities from Lake Fryxell liftoff mats and glacier meltwater in Antarctica - MAT-03 (megahit assembly) | ecosystem: Environmental > Aquatic > Freshwater > Ice > Liftoff... | reverse complement strand
GTAGTTTGAATGCTAAAAATTAATGAATCTGCATGAAAACTCGTGGTTCTAACCCGTACTCGGTTCGGTTTCGCTCCTATAATTGAGAACTGCAACAGACTATCATGAAGTTTTGGGATTGGGGATCAGTGATGCTAACTTATCCCCCAAAGCTTCCGGAAAGATTTATCGCTGTAAAAGAACTATAAAGACCGCCAATTGAGACTTTTGGATGATTGTTAAACCGGGATTTTGGTTTCCAGCTTCATCAAAACTTTATATTTGCGATCGCAAAACCAGCCATTTATTAGCCCTTCAAAAAAACAAACCTCAAGTTCTGGAAAATGAGAGAGTACAATAACATCCGAATCGTTGTTGGCAGATCTGCGTGGAATATCGGGATGCAGGAGTAGATGTTGAAATGGGGCGATCGTTTGTCGATCGCATCCGCAGTTTAGTTGCTGGCACCACTCGTCCAGGTGTTTTAGGCTCCTTTGGGGGTTTTAGTGGCTTGTTTGAGCTACCCAGCGGCTATCATCAGCCTGTTTTGGTTTCTGGAACTGACGGCGTTGGCACTAAGCTCAAATTGGCGCATACTCTCAACCAGCACGACACGGTGGGGATTGATTTAGTCGCCATGTGCGTGAATGATGTGGTGACCTGTGGCGCAGAACCTCTATTTTTTTTAGATTACCTGGCAACCGGACATCTAGAACCAGAGCAGTTAATCCAAGTGGTTGACGGTATTGCCAAAGGTTGCAGTTTGGCAGGATGTGCCCTGCTAGGGGGCGAAACCGCAGAGATGCCCGGATTTTATCAATCGGGAGAATATGATTTGGCAGGGTTTTGTGTGGGTGTGGTGGAAAAAAGTCAGTTGTTAGATGGCTCGCAGGTGCAGATTGGCGATGTGGCGATCGGGTTGGCAAGTCAAGGCATTCACAGCAACGGGTTTAGCTTGGTGCGGAAAATTATTAGCGATCGCGGCTTCAATCTCAGCGATCGCCCCGTCAGTTTTGAGGGGCAATCTTTAGGCGATAGTCTTTTGACTCCCACACAAATCTATGTCAAGCCAATTTTGCAGGCGCGGCTAGATGGCTTAGCCATTCACGGCATGGCACACATTACTGGCGGTGGTTTGCCCGAAAATTTGCCGCGCTGTTTGGGAGAAGCGCAATCGGTGCAGATTGATGTTAGGTCTTGGACAGTGCCGCCCATGTTTGATTGGTTGCAACGAGAGGGCAATGTCAGTCTTTCTGGGATGTTTAACACCTTTAATATGGGCATTGGCTTTGTGGTGCTGGTTCCGTCTGATCAAGTAGACTCAGCCCTTCAGCACTTTGCCGCTGAAAACATCGCCGCGTTTGCGATCGGTGAAGTGATTGCGGGATCGGGTGAAGTTATTGGAATACCGGAGTAACCCTGTGCCCACACCGCGCAAACAGTTTGGTCAGCATTGGCTACAGAGTGAAAAAGCGTTAAACAGCATTGTGACAGCGGCTGAACTTAAAAAAACGAGTTCTGAAATTTCAGGCGATCGCGTTTTAGAAATTGGTCCTGGCACCGGGGTGTTAACCCGGCAATTGTTGCCCCTAGCAGATGCCGTGATTGCCGTAGAAATTGATCGAGATTTATGTGAACTGTTGGTCAGAAAGTTAGGCAAGATTGATACCTTTCTGCTGTTGCAAGAAGACTTTTTGACGTTAGATCTGCCATCTGCGCTTGCCCCTCTCCCAGAGTTTCAAAACCCTAATAAGGTCGTTGCCAATATTCCTTACAACATTACTGGACCGATTATTGAAAAGCTGTTAGGCACGATCGCCTGCCCCGCCGAAAATCCATTTGAATCCATCGTCTTGCTGGTTCAAAAAGAAGTGGCTTTGCGACTGAATGCAAAACCAGGCTCAACTAATTTTGGAGCCTTAACCGTGCGGGTGCAATACTTAGCTGAGTGTGACTTTATTTGCGATGTTTCAGCCAAGGCATTTCAGCCTGTTCCTAAGGTTGATTCAGCCGTGATTCGGTTGCGACCGCGAGTTTTTCGACCAGGCGCAACCGATCCTCGTTTTTTTGAAACCTTGATTAGATTAGGATTTGGCAGCAAACGAAAAATGCTGCGAAATAATTTGCAAAGCCTGATTGATCGCGATCGCCTGTCCCAATTATTAGAAACTTTAGGCGCTAATCCGCAATCACGAGCCGAAGATTTAAGTATTGAACAATGGGTCTTATTAAGTAATCAGTTAGTGGTTGATTCGTAGCTTTTAATTATTAGAGAATGTTTACTTTTTATGCGTAGTTACTCTTTGATTGCACCCGCAAAAATCAATTTGTATTTGGAGATTTTGGGCGATCGCCCCGATGGCTATCACGAACTGGTGATGGTGATGCAAAGTGTTGATTTGGCAGATCGAATTGATTTGCGATCGAACGGAACTGAGACAATGCGCGTTCAGTGCGATCATCCGCTGGTGCCCAACGATGCGAGCAACCTGGCATATCGCGCAGCCCACCTGATGAGTCAGCAGTTTCCCAAAGCTTTCGCTCAGTTTGGTGCGGTAGATATTGCCATTCACAAGCAAATTCCTGTGGGAGCAGGCTTAGCGGGCGGCTCAACCAATGCGGCGGCAGTGCTGGTGGGGCTGGATTTGCTGTGGGAACTGGGATTGACTCAGCCAGAAATTCAAGAGTTGGGCGCGCTGCTGGGGTCAGATGTGCCCTTTTGCGTCGCTGGTGGAACTGCCCTCGCCACCGGACGCGGTGAACAACTCGATGCTCTGCCTGATCTGGAAAAGCTACATGTTGTGTTGGCAAAATACCGGAGTTTATCGGTTTCCACGCCTTGGGCATATCAAACCTATCGACAGCAGTTTGAAGCATCCTACTTGCGCGAACCCACGGCTCAAGTAAATCGCCGCCGAGAAGTTCGTTCGGGTGATATGCTGAGCGCGATCGCCCGTCGAGATAGCGCTCAAATCGGGCAGTTACTTCACAATGATCTCGAAAAAGTCGTGTTGCCTCAGTATCCTAAGGTGGCTGATTTGCAAAACCGATTTCGTGAAATGCAGCCTTTAGGAACGATGATGTCTGGTTCTGGTCCTACGGTCTTTGCCCTGACCCACACTCAAGATCAAGCACAACAGCTATATGATCAAATGAGAAGCGCGATCGCAGACCTTGACTTAGAGTTATGGGTGTCGAAGTTTAGCCACTGTGGAATTCACATTGCACAATAGGTTAAAGACGCAGATGCATTATCGGCACTTTTAATTGGCACTTTATGAGCGATCTTCCTCAATCTGTAGAATCCACGACCCAGGCTCCATTAGCTGGCTCAACTGGCGTGACAACTAAACCGCTTACCTCACAAAGCTGTGCGGTGGGTTCTGTCATCGCTGGCACTATGGCGTTTGGGATGTATCGGATGAGTCACGCGATCGCCCTATCCTTCGCTGCCCACAAAATTCAGTCTGACAACTTTATTGTTCAAAGAATTTCTGCTGCTGTACGCACCCTCGTAATCGGTATGACCACCCTTGGAATGGGCGTATTTGGAGTCGCAGCAATAGGGTTACTCGCCTTATCGATTCAATTAATCATCCAAAACAATAACCAGCCAACTCCACCTTCACCCTAAATGTTTCTCCTAGAACGGGAGATAGTCGGTTTTCTTGAAAGAATAATTCCCAACCTGGCTACGGTTGAAGACTTTGGGTAGTCCTATTTCGTAAAGGGTAGAGAAGAACGAAGCATCGTTAAAGTCTTTACAGTTGAGTTTTTTTAGGAGCTAGGCAATAGCGGTATAGGGAGAGCGATCGCGGTAGTAGACACCTGACGAAATCACTTAAACAGCGCCTACTTTGACCACGATCGCCGGATGTCAAAAAATGCCTCTAGCAAATCTTGCCAGCGTGGATGTTGTATCAGCCGTAGGCGCTGCCACTGCGCCGCAGTCTGTTGAATAATCTCGGCAAAACTGGATGATGGCACGACGAGATCGGCAAGCGCTGCAATTTTGAGGCGTTGCTGCATGGCGATCGCGATCGTACTGATGAACTCTTCTGCGCTGGTTCCAACGACATGAGCACCCAGCAAAGTTCCATCTCGCTGCACAATCAGCTTGCAAAAACCAGTCAAGCTACTTTGCATCTGTGCTTGGGTCAGGCTAGAAAAGGGCTGTCGCAGAATTAAGACATCCTTGCCGTACTGTTCAACGGCTTGATGTTCAGTCAATCCTAGCCATGCGGCGGCTGGATTGGTTTGAATGCTAAAGGGAATGGTTCGGTAATGGGTGTGCTGACCTGAGAAAAACAGCGCATTTTTGACTGCAAGTTTGGCTTCGTAAGCGGCTAGATGCGCTGAGAAAGAATGCCTCGTTCGTCCTTCGCAGATGTAAATGTTGGGATTTGTGGTTTGCAATTTAGAATTCCGTAAAATTCCCTGGTTGCGACTTGGCACAGTCACCGCCTCTAGGTTCCAGGTTTCCATATCGGGGACTTGCTCGGCTACCAGCAAAATCTCATCGGCAACCAGAGAATGTGTGCCAAATTGAACCTTTTTTTTGCGATCGCTCCATTTCACCTCGTTGATAGAGACATTCAGCCAAACTTCGACCCCTTCGGCTTCAAGCTGCGCCTGTATCCAGCGAGAAACTTCTGGGTCAGCCTCGCTGAGCAGTTGAGCGGTATTCATCAGCAGGATGATTTGGCATCCAAGCCGCTGAAGGGTTTGGGCAAGCTCCACGGCGGCGATCGTACTGCCAATAATCACCAAGCTTGCGGGCAAGGATGGCAGTTGCAGCAGCGTTTCTGGAGTTTGGTAGCCGGTGGTTTGCAAGCCGAAAATCGTGGGAATCAGCGGACGATGAGCCGGAGCAAGCAAGTAAGAGCGCGATCGCAATAGCCGTCCATCGACCAGAAATCCGGGGGCTGGCTTGCGACAAAATTCACCGCTGTCGATGATGATGTCGATGCCGAGGGTTGCTAGGGCAGAGGGTGAATGGAGATCGTCTAAGTTATGGGCGATCGCCTGTACCCAAGGTTTCACCGCTTGCCAATGCAAAGCCGGAGGAGTGGAGGCTTCGTGCCAGAGGGTCGATTGCTGCGATCGCTGCCACGATTCAGCCGTGTGCCCAAGTTTGGCGATCGCGGATATGACCAACGAATCCGGTAGGGTGGAAAGAGAAATCCCTTGAGTCACCAGCGCCACGCGGGCTTTGAATTGTGCTGCAAAAATGGCGGCTTCCACTGCCGCAGTGGTGCCGCCAATGACAACCAGATCGTAGTCAACGGGCATGTCGTTAGCTATTCCTCGTATTCAGTAATGTCGCCAACGGCAGCAGTGGCGGCGGTTGCTGTTGGCTGAAGCTGTGGCTGGAACTGGAACAGAGAATAAACAACGTTACGGCGAATATCGGTCATCATCTCCAGGAAGAATTCGTATCCTTCGCTCTTATATTCAATCAGCGGATCTTTTTGCCCATAGCCACGCAAGCCTACCGATTCGCGCAGTCCATCCATTTGCTGGAGGTGTTCCCGCCAAAGGGTATCGATCTGCTGCAAGATGAAGAATCGCTCTGCCTGCCGCATTAATCCGGGCTGAAGCTGATCGATTTGCGCTTCTTTCCGGTCATAGGCAATGCGTACCTGCTCATGGAGAAAAGCTTGGATTTCCCCAAGGGTAAACTCTTCTAGCTGTTTGGGTTGCAAATCTTCCAGTAGGTAAACAAACTCTTTCACCTTGTTAGAAAGTTTCTCCAGTTCCCATTCTTCGGGGGGCAGTTCCGGGTTGACAAATGCACTCACAATGTCGTTCATTGTCAATTCGGCGTACTTGATCATCTGCTCTTTCAAGTCTTGCCCTTCCAGCACGCGGCGACGTTCGGCATAAATCGCTCGACGCTGGTTGTTCATCACTTCGTCATACTCAAAAACTTGTTTGCGAATGTCGTAGTGATAGGTTTCAACTTTTTTCTGTGCGCCTTCCAAAGATCGGGTTAACATACCGGATTCAATCGGCATATCTTCCTCTACGCGGAAGGCATTCATCAAACCCGCGACGCGATCGCCGCCAAAAATTCGCAGCAGGTTATCTTGCAAACTAAGGAAAAACTTGGTGGAACCGGGGTCACCTTGCCGAGCAGCACGTCCTCGCAGTTGGTTATCAATTCGGCGAGATTCATGCCGCTCCGTGCCGATGACGTGCAAACCACCCAGATTCACCACTTCATCATGTTCTGCGGTAGTGAAGACTTCGTACTCATGACGAATTTGGTTGTAAACTTGGCGTAACTTTTGAATCACTGGATCATCGGTTGGCGCTTTTTCTGAAGCCACCGCCACCATATCTTCTGCTTGCAGTTCGGGCAGCGATCGCTCTCCATACTGCTTCACCGCAAATTCCACGGCATCTTTTAACAGCTTTTCAGAGTCTTTTGACAGGTTGGTCGGATAAATTTGGGGCGAAGCCTTCCAGCTTTTCACCTTGCGACCCGGCACAAAGCCCTGTCCGCCGCCCTTGGCACCATGAGCCGCTGGCACATCGGTTACTCCAAATTCGTCTTCATCTTCGGGTTGCACAATCCGGGGCATGAAGTATTCGCGCACCTTCAGCCGCGCCATGTAGTCCGCGTTACCACCCAAAATAATGTCGGTGCCGCGTCCTGCCATGTTTGTGGCAATGGTGACCGCGCCTTTGCGTCCAGCTTGCGCCACAATTTCCGATTCCCGCTCCACGTTTTCGGGTTTAGCGTTAAGCAAGTTGTGCGGGGTGTTGACTTCTACTAACAAACGAGCCAGTAACTCAGATTTTTCAACGCTGGTGGTGCCGACGAGAACCGGGCGACCCGCTTGATGCATCTCAGCACATTCCAGCGCGATCGCGTTCCATTTTGCGTCTTCGGTTTTGTACACCACATCCGACTGGTCTCGGCGAATGTTAGAGCGATTCGTTGGAATCGTAGTCACTTCCAGATTGTAAATCTTGCCCAGTTCCGCTTCTTCGGTTTTTGCGGTGCCCGTCATTCCTGCCAGATTGGGATAGAGCAGAAAGAAGTTTTGGTAGGTAATCGTTGCCAGGGTTTGCGTTTCGGGTTGAATTTCCACCCGCTCTTTGGCTTCGATCGCCTGATGCAATCCATCGCTCCAGCGGCGACCCGGCATCACCCGCCCCGTAAACTCATCCACAATCACTACTTCGTCATTCCGAACAATATAGTTCACATCTAAAATGAACAGTTCTTTAGCTTTGATCGCATTGAAAATATAGTGCGCCCAGGGATCTTGAGGATCAAATAGATCCGTCACGCCTAGAACTTGCTCTGACTGAATAAAGCCTTCATCCGACAGCAGCACATTTCGCTGCTTCTCATCCACTTCGTAGTGTCCTGCGAGGTCATCTTCATCGACTTGACGAACCAGTTGAGCCGCCACCTGAGACGCTTGCAGATATTTTTCACTGGGGTTATCGACCTGCCCTGAAATGATTAGCGGTGTACGGGCTTCGTCAATCAGCACCGAATCGACTTCATCAATCACGCAATAGTTAAACGGACGCTGCACCACATCTTGAATCGAGGTCGCCATGTTGTCGCGCAAATAGTCAAACCCCAGTTCACTGTTGGTGGCATAGGTAATGTCACAGGCGTAGTTTTTCTTGCGCTCTTCTGGGGTCATCGTTTGCTGAATCAGCCCCACACTCAAGCCCAAATAGCGATGCACTTGCCCCATCCATTCGGCATCGCGGCGAGCTAGATAGTCGTTGACGGTAACGACATGCACCCCTTTCCCGGCGATCGCATTCAAATATGCAGGCAAAGTAGAAACTAGGGTTTTGCCTTCCCCCGTTTTCATTTCGGCAATCTGCCCTTCGTGCAAAATCATGCCGCCCAGCATTTGCACGTCAAAGTGGCGCATTCCCAAAACTCGGTTGGCGGCTTCTCTGACTACTGCAAAGGCTTCAGGCAGCAAATCATTTAGGGATTCACCTTTTTCAATTCGCTGTCTAAACTCAACGGTTTTCCCCTTTAGATCCTGGTCTGATAAGGGTTGAATGTCTGCTTCAAACAGAGCAATTTCGGTCACAATCGGCTGATACTTTTTGAGCTTCCGTGTGTTCGGGTCGCCCAGCAACATTTTTAACATGGCGGAATGGTGGCAAATTTATAAGTTTGTAATTACAAGGCGCGTGTCCCATTAGGAAAATTTTGACGAGTCGAAGACCCTCAAAATTCAACCCTAACCGTTACGGTGCATTCTGCCACTCGGCGCTGAGGCTGCGGAAATCGTAGGTTCCGGCTCCGGGATGACAAGAGATGCAGGTAATTAGGCTTGCCCGTTCGGGAAACTTAACTCGCGGATGCAGCAATTTAAAATAAGAAGACTGGTGAACCCGGTATGGCACTGGTTCTTCTGCACCGAGCGGACGAGAATAGTCTCGCAGATATTTCCAAACAATCTGGACTTCGGGATTTCCCAGCGGTTTGATGGTCACCCCGTAGTGATTGGCATCTTGCAGCAGCGATCGCCAAGTTTGCGACGGCATCACCGCAGGCGGCAAGCCAAGATGGCAAGTGGCGCAATTTTCTAGGTAAAGCTGTTGCCCTAGTTTGTAGCGCTCTGGAACCACATCTACCGTACCGATCGCCGCAGTGGTAGCAGCGGGCTTTGCATCAGACGGTGCTGCAAGCTGAGCCGTTGAATCCCGTTCTTGAAAAGGAATGGCTGTGGGTTTGAGTGGCTCTATGGCTTGTGCTAACCCAATTCCGAGGCATAAGCTCCATAGCAATAGCAAGATGAGCAAGACCCAAATAGACCGCTGCCGAGGAGGCTGAGATCGGCGGTTTGTGCGACTGGTGCGATCGCGGTTTAATCGAGAATTACGTTTGAAGGAATGGGTCATGCTAGCTAAGATTGCCAGTCAAAATATCTAAATGAAAAGGTGTATCTAAATGAGGCAATTGGTACTAATCTTTGAGGCTTCAGCAGCAGTTGCAATGCAATCAGCCATTAGCAGACCTCGTATTGTATTGTAACGTTGCCGGTATGCAATCAGGCGGGTAAATTTTATTCAGGAAGCGTAAACCTTTTAGAAAAGACAAAAAATTCTGCATCAAAGGACTCATTTATTCACGAAATACTTCTTGTAGGCTAAATAGCGTCGTTAAATACATAGGAATATGGATTGTCGGAAAATTCAGTTTTGCGATCGCCACTCTGATGTGGATTTTCAACAGCTTCAGGCACTGTTCAACATTGCTGCATTTTGGGCACGCGATCGCCACCCAGAAGACTTAAAAATTGCTGTTGCGAATAGCGATCCGGTGATTACCGCATGGGATACCAACCTAAAAGTGTTTCCTCACCAGCAGCGGATGATTGGCTTTGCCCGTGCCACCTCAGACGGCATTTATCGCGCCACCATTTGGGATGTGGTGATTCACCCCGATTATCAAGGAGCCGGACTCGGACGAAAACTGGTACAAACCGTGATCAGTCGTCCCAACCTCAGCCGTGTAGAGCGGATATACCTGATGACCACCCATCAGCAGGAATTTTACAAAAAAATTGGTTTTGAATCCAATACCAGCACCACGATGGTGTTGCACAATCAGCCGATCGAAGGTGTTGGATGTCCGGTATTGGGTGTCAGAGAATTGCGTTCGTAGCGTCTTCGTAAGAGATATGACGAGTGACGAGGGGCGAGTAAAAATACGCGATCGCGTAGCGTGTGTTAGCGAACCGCAACGCACCAAAAGACACTACCAAAAATAGATGTCACGATAACAATAGTTCTAGTATGGGACTTACGCACTTGCCCCCTAAATCCCCCAATTCTGGGGGACTTTGATCTCTAGCTCCCCCAGAATTGGGGTTTGGGGGGCGAATTCCAATTCATCTGCTTAAGTCCTGTAGTAGAAATCCAACGCCTGCCTTCTTGCTCCTACCCCTATTTTCTTAAACCCGAAACTCGAAACCTGAAACCCGAAACCTGCTGATGAAAAAACGCCTGACTCTCACTTTCCCAAAGCGCTCAGTGCAAATGCCAGTCACCTATCGGTTGGCAAAAGATTTTAATGTGGCGGCAAATATCATCCGAGCGCAGGTCGCTCCCAACCAAATTGGTAAGCTAGTGGTTGAGCTTTTGGGCGATATTGATGAGTTGGAGGCGGCGATCGAATGGATGCGATCGCAGGATATTGGAGTCTCCTCATCAAGCCGCGAGATTGTGATCGATGAAGACGTTTGCGTTCACTGTGGGCTGTGTACGGGCGTGTGCCCCACTGAAGCTCTTACCCTAGACCCAGAATCTTTTAAGCTCAACTTCACGCGATCGCGCTGCATCGTTTGTGAGCAGTGTGTGCCTACCTGCCCCGTACAAGCAATTTCTACCAATCTTTAACCTGTTGCTCTGAATCTAGAAAATTCCTCGCTGGTTGCACTGCCCACCTTACCGATTGAAATGTTTGAGCAAGCGTGTTTAAGCAAGCGTGGCAGTACGTTCAGTGATACGCTACATTGAGCGATCGCTCAATTCTTCAACCCCATTCGCGGAATCATTTTAGCTGCCGATTGTTGCTTTATCCGTTTAACCGCAATACCGTACACTGGTGATGATTGAAGGCTGAAAAGGAAGCGGGTCATGCGACTGTCACAAATGCTATTGGTCACACTGCGGGAAGATCCGGCAGAGGCGGAAATTCCTAGCCACAAGCTTTTGCTGCGGGCGGGATACATTCGCCGGATTGCCAGTGGGGTGTATGCGTATCTGCCGCTGATGTGGCGGGTATTGCAAAAGGTGTCGCAGATTGTGCGCGAGGAAATGAATGCTGCCGGAGCGCAGGAGTGCTTGCTGCCGCAGATGCAGCCTGCTGAACTATGGCAAGAATCGGGACGGTGGGATACTTACACGAAGGCAGAAGGGATTATGTTTTCGCTGGTCGATCGCCAAGGACGATCGATGGGTTTAGGACCGACGCACGAGGAAGTGATCACGGCGATCGCCCGTGACATGATTCGCTCCTATCGCCAGTTGCCCGTGAACCTATACCAAATTCAGACGAAGTTTCGAGATGAAATTCGCCCCCGCTTTGGGTTGATGCGCGGACGAGAATTCATTATGAAAGATGCCTACTCGTTTGATGCGGATGAGGCAGGAATGAAGGCGACCTATGAAAAAATGAATCAGGCATACCACAATATTTTGCGGCGGAGCGGGCTGGCGTTTCGGGCGGTGGATGCGGATTCTGGCGCGATCGGTGGCTCTGGCTCGCAAGAATTTATGGTGCTGGCAGAGGCGGGTGAAGACGAAATTCTGTATACCGAAGATGGCAAATATGCCGCCAATGTGGAAAAAGCGATCGCGCTACCAGTTGAGGCAGAAGCATCACCGTTTATCACTGCCGAAAAGCGCGAAACTCCAGGCACGGTCACGATCGCCAAGCTGTGTGAATTGCTGAAATGTTCGCCAACCGTCGTCGTGAAAAATGTGCTGTATCAAGCGGTGTATGACAGTGGTCGGACTGTGTTGGTGCTGATCAGCATTCGAGGCGACCAGGATGTGAATGAGGTGAAGCTACAAAATGAATTGGTGAAGCTGGCGAACAATTATGGTGGCAGTACGGTGATTGGGCTGACGGTGCCGGATGCGGCAGCTCAAGAGCAGTGGGCGGCGAAGCCGTTGCCTTTGGGATACATGGCACCCAATTTGTCTGACAGCTACATTAAGCCGCCAAAACCTGCCCCGGTTGAGTTAAAAGCGGCGGGGATGGTGCTGCCTAAGTTTCTGCGAATGGTGGATAAAACGGCGGTAGACCTGAAGAATTTTGTGACTGGCGCTGATGAAGTAGGCTATCACCAGGTTGGGGCAAATTGGGGCGGTGAGTTTACGCTGCCGGAATTAGTGGTGGATCTGCGAAAAGCGACGGTGGGCGATCGCGCGATTCATGACCCAACCCAACGGCTACAAACCGCGCGCGGCATTGAAATTGGACACATTTTTCAACTGGGCACCAAATACTCGAAAGCGCTGGGTGCAACTTACACTAACGAGCAGGGTGAAGAGAATCCGCTGGTGATGGGTTGCTACGGTGTGGGCGTATCGCGGTTGGCGCAGTCTGCGGTTGAGCAATCCTATGATAAAGATGGGATTGTTTGGGCACCCGCGATCGCGCCATATCACGCGATCGTGGTGATTCCCAATATGACGGATGCCGATCAGGTGCAAGCGGCTGAAACTTTGTATGCTGAACTCAACCAAGCCGGGATTGAGACGTTATTGGACGATCGCAACGAACGCGCCGGAGTAAAGTTTAAAGACGCGGATCTCATTGGCATTCCTTATCGGATTGTAACGGGGAAATCGCTCAAAAATGGCAAAGTTGAAGTGGTAAAACGTGCCACCCACGAGGTTCAAGAAGTGGCGATCGCCGAGGTAGTTTCCACGCTAAAACAATGGCTAATCAAAGCAACTGATTGACGAATAATTGAGGGATTTTGCGGATTGCCTCCATACTCTCTCTTGCTCCTGACATCAAGACTTAACACCCGAAACCTGACACCTGCCATGCAAATCTTCATTTTGATTCTTTCTAGTTTAATTAGCGTCCTATCGCCCGTTAACTTTGGGATCGATAAAGTCGCTGAAAGTACGATTCGTGGTCAAT
>Ga0105046_10013519_pt1 | contig 12637 bp, 7 predicted proteins | sample MAT03_FD_78385 | JGI IMG/M metagenome (GOLD analysis project Ga0105046, IMG submission 78385) | Freshwater microbial communities from Lake Fryxell liftoff mats and glacier meltwater in Antarctica - MAT-03 (megahit assembly) | ecosystem: Environmental > Aquatic > Freshwater > Ice > Liftoff... | reverse complement strand
TGGCTGTGGTTGCCCGTGGCGTTTGTTTGGACCATATTGCTGCAGTACACCCTGGCCATGTTTTGGGCAGCGCTGGGTGCCTACCTGCGCGACCTGCAGATTCTGGTGCCGCTGGCTATGACGCGCTTGATGTTCCTTTCGCCGGTGTTCTACCCGATGAACGCAGCCCCGCCGGTGCTGGACTTGATCCTCACCATCAACCCGCTGACTGCGCCCATCGAGTTGTTCCGCATGGCTTGGTTTGGCGACCCCATCGACGTCGGGTTGGTCGCAGCGCAAGGCGCTGCGCTGCTGGCGGTGCTGGTCTTGGCGCGCTGGCTGTTCGCGCGCTTGCGGCCCGGCTTTGCCGACCTGGTTTGAGGACCGCTGCCGTGGCATCTGACATGCAAACCGCCGCCGGCCTGGTCGCGGCCACGCCCGTGAAGCGCGCAGCGGACGACGTGGTCATCGAACTGCGTGACGTGGCCAAGAGCTACTCGATGGAGCAGCAGCCCTGGCGACGGCTGTGGCAGCAGCTCAGCGGGCGGCAGGCCAGCGGGCGTCAGCACCACGCCATCCAGAAGGTGGACTTGCGCATCCGCCGCGGCGAGGTGGTGGGCATCGTCGGGCGCAACGGCGCGGGCAAGTCCACGCTGCTGCAGATGGTGTGCGGCGTGCTGCAGCCCAGCCGCGGCGAGCGCATCGTGCGTGGCCGTGTGGCGGCCTTGCTGGAACTGGGCGCGGGATTCAACCCCGAACTCACCGGGCGCGAAAACGTGCGCCTGAACGGACCGTTGTTGGGTCTGTCGTCGGCCGAGGTGAATGCGCGCATGGACGAGATCATCGACTTTGCCGGTATCCACGACTTCATCGATCAACCGGTGCGCAGCTACTCCAGCGGCATGTTCGTGCGGCTGGCGTTCTCGATGGCCACCAGCATGGACCCCGACATCCTGGTGGTGGACGAGGCGCTGTCGGTGGGTGACGGTGCGTTTTCGCGCAAGTCGTATGAACGCATCATGGCGCTGAAGGAAAAGGGCACCACCATCCTGTTCTGCAGCCACTCGATGTTCCAGGTGGAACAGTTGTGCACGCGGGCGTTGTGGATCGAAGGCGGCACCATCCGCTACGACGGCCCGGCACACCAGGCCACGCTGGAGTATTCGGAATGGCTGCTGCGCCATGAAAAGGGGCAAAGCGAACTGTCTGCGAAGTCGCAGCATTTCGAGTCGGCCAGCGCCGCCATCACCCAGATCGCCCTGAACAAACCGCCGGTGGGCGACAACTTCCGCAGCGGCATCGACGACCTGCACATCACCGTGGGCCTGCGCAGCGACCCACTGCTGCCGTGTCCGACGCTGGGGGTCATCGTCTGTGGTGCCGACGGAAGGCCGCTGGCCAGTGCGGGCAATTGGGTCGATGGCGTGCCCCTGCAGCGTGATGTACGGGGACTCGTGCGCGTGACGCTGACGGTGCCGCGGCTGCCGCTGCTGAAGGGCCGTTATTCGGTGTCGGCCTATGTGCTGTGCGAACGCTCGATCAACGTTTACGCCGCGGCCGAGCACGCTGCCAGTTTTGAGGTGACGCAAGACCACCCCGAGCAGGGCGTGGTGTCGCTGCCGCACCATTGGCAACACCACGACGCGGGCCAGGCGGTGGCGTGAGGGGCAGCCCGCTGCCCGGCACGCCGGCCGCTGTGCTGGCTGCCCTGACCGAATGCGCAGGCGCGCCGGCCGAGGGCTGGTGCCTGGGGTTGTTTGCCGACCCCCTCGATTCCTTTGCGCATGGCCAGCAAGCCGCGCTGAACCTGCTGTGCGCACGGCTCGGCCCGACGCCCCGGCGGCTGCTGCTGGCGGGCGCGGCAGCCACGGCGCTGGCCGCGCAGCTGCAAGCCATCGGGCACACCGTGCGGGTGCTGACCACGCGCGACGCCGACATGGAACCGGCTGCCGCCCACAGCGTTTCAGATCTTTTCGACATCTTGCTGTGTGCCGGTTTGGGCGGGCGAATCGAGCCCATGCAGTTGCTGGCTGCGGCCGATGGCTTGCTGGTGCCGCACGACGCCGAACTGTGGCTGCTGGACGAGTTTTCGGTGGCGCGCACCGCAGAAGGCACGGCCGGGCTGCAGCACCTGCCGACCCTGTTGTCGCTGGCAGAACGCCAGGGCTGGAAGGTGGCGCATGAACAGCATCTGCCCGCCGCGACTGCCACCTGGTCCCATCTGGAAACGCTGTTGCACCAGCAGCGCAGCCGTCTGGCCGACGAGTTGCAGGTGGGCGACGCGTCCTGGGCTCACATCCTGGCCGGCTTGCGCCAGCGCCAGGCCTTGCATCGCAGCGGAGTCTGGGCCTTTGTGCACCTGCATCTGCGGCGCAGCGAGCGCGCGGCCGACACCATCGCGCGTGTGGGCCCTGGGCAGGCCCAGGCCATGCGCGAACTGTTCGCCAGCGTCTTTGGTCAACCCATGGACGAAAGCGAGTGGCACTGGAAGTACGGCAACCAACGGGGCCGCGCCGTGGGGCTGTGGAAAGACGGCCAGATGCTGGCGCACTTCGGCGCACTGACCCGGCCGGTGATGCTGCGCGGCCGCCCCGGTCTGGCCTGCCAACTGAGCGATGTGATGGTGTCGCCCAAGGCCAATGGCGGTCTGGGCCGGCAGGGTGTGTTCTACCGCCTGGGTGCCAGCCTGCTGGAGGTGGAAATCGGCTGGGGTCTGCGCCACGAGATCGGTTTCGGCTTTCCCAACGCACGCCACATGCGCGTGGCAGAGCGGGTCAAGCTGTATGCCCCTGCCGACGAGGTGGCCTGGCTGGCTTGGCCCACCGAGGCACCAGCAGCCCTGCAGCCGCCTGCCGATGAAACCACCTGGACCACCGAGCCGATGGAGCTGGCGGCGCTGCGCGAGGGCAGCCTGCCCTGGGCTGAACTCGATGCGCTTTGGCAGGGCATGGCGACGACGCTGCCCGAAGCCGTGATCGGCCTGCGCGACCCGGCCTGGCTTCGACACCGTTACGGCTGCCGGCCCCAGGTGCGCTACGAAGGTTTGGCCGTTCGTGATGGCCGGGGCTCGGGCGGTTTGTTGGGCCTCGTGGTGCTGCGCCTGCATGAAGGCCACGTTGAACTGATGGACCTGGTCGGGCAAGCTCGGCTGCTGCAAGGCCTGGTGCGACAGGCTCGCGGCCAGGCCTTCGCGCTGGGCCGGCCGCGGCTGGAAGCCTGGATCACGCGTTCGCACCGCCACTGGCTGGAAGATGCGGCCGACCCCGCGACCGAACACCCGCTGGGCGTCACCGTGCCGGCCAACTCGCACACGCCGGGCATCGGGCCCGAACAAATGCAGGCCTGCTGGTTCCTGATGTCGGGCGACACCGATTTCCGCTGATCAGCACCGCCTCTGGACTGCTGGCTGGCTTGACAGGCGCGCTGCGCACGCGATCTGAAGACGTCGTGCGCGCGTTGGATAATCGAAGCCATGAAAACAGGTCTGTTCCCCAGCGCGTCGGTGCGCCATCGCGCGTACGCGACTGCCAGCACAAGCTCGGGCACAAGCACCGGCACAAGCCCGGGCACAAGCACGGGCACAAGCACGGGCACCCCCGCATCCAGCGCCCGCGCTTGCCTGTGAACGCGCCCTTGCGTGCCGGGGCGGAGCGCCCCGCCCAACCCATCCATGTGACGGTCATGATCCGCAGCATGGGTCGCGCCACGCTGCAACGTGCGCTGGCATCCGTCGCGGTGCAGATGCACGAGCACCTGAGCGTGCTGGTCGTGAATGCGGCCGGTGGGCAGCACCCAGACCTGCCTGATCGTTGCGGGCGCTTTGCCTTGGAACTCGTCAACCAGGGCGGTGCAGCGTTGAGCCGCCCGGTCGCGGCCAACTGCGCACTCGACAGCGCACGCGGCGATGCCTTGATGTTCCTGGACGACGACGACGCCATCGACGCCGACCACGTGCTGCGTTTGTGCGAAGCCCTGCTGGGCCCTCCAGCGGCCGAGGTGGCGTATGCCGGCGTGCGCATGGTCAGCGCGCAGGGCGAGGTCACCGGTGAACTCGACGAAGCCTTCGACAGCCTGCGCCTGTGGATGGGCAACTACCTGCCGATTCACGCGCCGCTGTTCCTGCGCCGATTGGTCACTGAGGGCGCTCGTTTCGACGAAGCCATGCCGGTTTACGAAGACTGGGACTTCTGGCGTCAGCTTTCGCGGCGCACCCGCTTCGTGCACGTGCGGGGTGTCAGCGCCAGCTACCATCTGGTGGGTGATTCGGGCTTGACGGCAGACGCCAACGCGAAACTGACGCGGGACGGTCGCGCGCATTTCTACGCCAAGTGGCAGGCCGAAATCGACGCGGCCAGCCTGGAACGCTTGGCCGCGCTGGCCGATGCACATCGCGGGTTGAATTTGCGTCTGCAGCGAGACCGCGCAGCGCTCGACGCGCTTTTGCGTCAGTCGAACCTGGCGCACGAAGACACCGAGCGCAAGCGCGCTGGTCTGGATCATCAACTGGCCACTGCCTTGGCTGGCACGCAGTCCGCCGAACAGGCCCTGCATGCCGGCTATGGCCGTGAAGTGCATCTGACGACCCAGCTGCAAAGCGTGCAAGCCTTGCACGCACAAGCACACCAGCAGTTGCAAGCGCGTGAAGGGCAGCTGTTCACCCTGACGCAAGCCCAGCAGGCTTTGCAAGACAGCATCCGGGTTGAAAGAGCCGCAGGCGAGGCCCTGCAGGCGCGCCTGTCTCAGGCCGAACTTGGCGCGGCAGATGGTCGGCTTGCTGCGCAGCAGTTGGGTGTTCTGCAGATCGAATTCGAGCAGCATCGCGACCAAGTCGATGTCCAAGCCGAGGCGCAAACCCAGGCTGCTGCACAGGCCAAAGCCGCTGCTCAGCACCATGTGCAAGAGGCAGCAGCCCAGCGCGAAGCATCCCGGCGTGCACAAGCCGATCTGACGCGGCAGATTCAGGTCCAGCGCGAGGTCTACAGCCAGCTTGAGACCGGTTACCACCAGGTCAAAGGCAGCCTGTCATGGCGCATCACCGCGCCGCTGCGTGCCGTCCGTTCGGTGCTGAGCGCAGACGGTCTGTATCGCAGCACCAGGCGTCTGGCGCGTGGGACGATGCTGGCGCTTCCCTTCTCCAACGATCTGAAAGACCGCGTCAAGCTGAACCTGGCCACGCGCGACGCGGCCTGGTCGCGTGCCGCCTTGCGCTTGTTGGCGCACCCCTTGGCGCACCCCTTGGCGCACCCTTTGGCGCATCCTTTGGCGCACCCGAGGGCGCTGCAGACGCTTCACCCCACGGGGCTGCAGGCACCGCTTGCCGACGCCGAGCCTGCGATGGTGGTCGTCAGCGACAAAGAGCGTGTGCGCGCCATGGCCGAGGCCGAGCTCACGGCTTTCCTGGGCAGTGGCAAGCGCGTGACGTTTGCGACGCCCACACAAAGTCCCAAGGTCAGCGTGGTGGTGGTGCTGTTCAACCAGGCGGGGCTGAGCCTGCGTTGCCTGGAAGCGCTGGCAGCCTCGCAGGGCGCGGACTTCGAGGTCTTGATTGTGGACAACCACTCCACCGACCGCATGCCGCAGATGCTGTTGCAGGTGGATGGCGTCAAGCTCATCAGCCACCAGGAGAACCTCGGTTTCTTGCGCGCCGTGAACGATGCTGCCGGGCACGCCCGCGGCGAGTACCTGCTGCTGCTGAACAACGACGCTGAAGTCTTCCCCGACACGCTGCAGCGTGCCGTACAGCGCCTGGACCGCACGCCCACCGTCGGTGCCGTCGGCGGCCCCATCTACCTGTGGGACGGCAAGCTGCAAGAAGCCGGCAGCATCGTCTGGAACGACGGCAGCTGCCTGGGTTACGGCCGCGGTGACGAGCCTGGTGCCGCGCCGTACCGTTTCCTGCGCGACGTCGATTACTGCTCGGGGGCCTTGCTGTTGATCCGCCGCGCGCTGTTCGAAGAACAGGGTCGTTTCGACATGGCTTTTGCCCCGGCTTACTACGAAGAAAGCGACTTCTGCGTGCGCCTGTGGGAAGCCGGCCATCGCGTGGTGTACGACCCCGCTGTTCGGGTGCGCCACTTCGAATTTGCCAGCCAGACCGCCAGCACGCAGGCGCTGGAGTTGCAGGCGCGCAACCAGAAGGTGTTCCGCGCGCGGCACCCGGCCTTCTTGGGCGCGCGCCCGCCACCGACGCTGGATAACATCTGGCGCGCCCGCCTGCGCCTGCCGGCAGGCAAGCGCCGCATCCTGTTCATCGACGACCGCGTGCCGTTTCCATGGATCGGCCAGGGTTTCCCGCGCGCTTGCGACTTCATTCACAGCCTGGACGCCGCAGGCCACTTCGTCACCCTGTACCCGCTGCAGTTTCCGGAAGATGCCTGGGGCGACGTTTATCGCGCCTTGCCGGAACGGGTGGAGGTGATGCTGGGTGAGGGGCTGGCCGGTTTGCCCCGTTTCCTGGAAACCCGCAAGGGAAGCTGGGACCTGCTGGTGGTGAGCCGCCCGCACAACATGCAGGTGATCTCGGCATTGCGCGCGCAGCACCCCGACTGGTTTGACGGTCTGCCTATTGCGTACGACGCCGAGGCGCTGTTCACGCTGCGCGAGTTGGCCAAGGCCGCCTTGCGCGGCGAGCCGCTGGGAGCCGAAAAGCAGCGGCAGATGCTGGACGAGGAACTGGCGCTGTCGGTCGGTGCCGACTGTGTGATTGCGGTGTCCGAAAACGAGGCCACCCATTACCGGGAACGTCGGCAAGCTGGTCATGAAACGGTGCATGTGCTGGGGCACTCGGTGCAGCCCAGCCCGGGCCAGCAGCCATTCGACACCCGCAGCGGCTTCCTCTTCGTAGGTGCCATGGCGGCCGAGGACACGCCCAACACCGACAGCGTGTTGTGGTTCTTGCGCGAGGTGTGGCCGCACATCACGGCCGAGCTCGGCGATGCCGCGCAACTGGATCTGGTGGGCGCCTGCTACAGCCCCGAAGTTCAGGCGCTGGCCTCGCCGCAGGTGCGCATCCACGGCCAGGTGCCCGATGTCGGCGATTGGTACGCCCGAGCGCGGGTGCTGGTGGTGCCGACGCGCTATGCCGCAGGCATCCCGCACAAGGCGCATGAAGGGGCCTCGCGCGGCCTGCCCATCGTCACCACGCCGCTGATCGCTTCGCAGTTGGGCTGGAGCGATGAACTGCTGGCCGCCGCCGAACCTGAAGCCTTTGCCCGCCATTGCCTGGCCCTGCATACGGAAAGCGCCTTGTGGCAACGCAAACGCCAGGCGCTGCTGCAGGCTATCGAACGCGATTGCAGCCCGGCTGTGTTTGCGCAGAGCGTGGCCCGCGTGGTGGACGGTCTGATGTTGCGCCCGCAAGCTGGGGTTGGCGCTTGAAGCACACCAACTTCTACGACCACATCCGCTTGCTGGCCGCTGCGCTGGTGTTGTATTCGCACCACTTCGCGCTGTGGGGTCTGCCCGAGCCGCAAGCGCTGGGTACCTCGCTCGGCGGTTTGGGCGTGGGCATCTTCTTTGTGCTCTCTGGCTTTCTGGTCAGCAACAGTTTGCGGGCCGACCCGCACGCCTTGCGATTCATGGCGCGCCGCGCCCTGCGCATCATGCCGGGGCTGGCAGTGAACCTGCTGCTGACCGCGCTGCTGCTGGGCGCGGCGCTGACCACGCTGCCGCTGAAGGCCTATTTCGAGCACGAGCAGGTGCCGCAATATTTCCTCAATCTGGTGTTCCAACCGGTCTTCCAGTTGCCAGCGGTTTTTGTGGATGCCCGCGTGCCCTATGCAGTCAATGGCTCGCTGTGGACGCTGGCTTTCGAGATCATGGCTTATGGGGTCCTGGCAGCGCTGTGCCTGGTGCCGCGCATGTCCTTGCGCGTGATGGCACCCCTGCTGCTGTTGCTCAGCTTTGTTGGCATGACGCTTTGGCATCCGCCGGAGGTGGTCGTCGTCTGGGGCAGCGACATGCGCAAGCTGCCCTTGTTCATGGCCCTGTTTTTTGCAGGGGCTACGGTATCGGCCTACCAAAGCGCGTTGTTGAAGCCTGACCTTGTCATTGCGGCCTTGTTTCTTTGGGCCGTCTTCGACTCACCGGCTATCCGCCCTGTGCTGACTGTGTTGGCCGTGGCGTTGTTCTTCATTTACGCAGGCTCGCGCAACGTGTCGTCTGGCTGGGCGCTCAAGAACGATTGCTCGTACGGCGTGTACCTTTACGCCTTTCCGGTTCAACAGGCCTGTATCCAGTTGCTGCCCGGATGGGGCTTCTGGCCCACGATGGCCTTGTCAGCCCTGATCACATACGGGCTGGCCCTGGCTTCGTGGCTCTGGGTGGAAAGTGTGGCCATGAAATTCAAACCCCGCCGCCGGGTGCCGCAGGTTGCTTTGGCTGGCGCTGTCGCGCTCTAACTTCATCTGGGCACCGAGGAAGCCGAGTCCGACCTTGGAATCAGCGCCGAAGCCACGCCTGCCAACAGCAGCAGCGGCAGGGCGAACTTGGCATCACGCAAAGCCGCGTTGGCCAAAGCGATGGACGCCAGAGTCAGCCAAGCCATCAAGGCCGGTACGCCCATAGGACCCGCGCGCCAGGCGCGCACCAGCAAGGCCAGCAGCCAGGCCAGCAAAAGCAGCGCAGCCGACAGTCCGCCTTGAGCGGCCACTAGCAGGTAGTCGTTGTGCGGTGTGGTGTTGCCAGACAAGCGCGTGCCCGGCTGCATGCGTTCGGTCCACAACACCTCCCAGCTGCCCAGGCCGTGGCCCCGCAGCGGCTGCTCTTGCACCATCTGCACGGTTTGCTCCAGCATGCGCGCGCGCTGCCCCCAACTGCTGGCCACGGCACCTTCAGGCGTGTAAGCCTGCAGTTCCGCGCGACCTTCGGCGAATCGCGCGCGCACGGTGTCCGATCCCAACCACGCGCCCGCAGCTGCGGCCACCACGGCAGTTACCAGAACGCCCTTCGTGACCCACGACCGCGGTGCCGACACCGCCCAGGCCAGCAGCAGCAAGGGCAGCAACACCATGCCGGTGCGTCGGTCTTGTGCGGTCAGTCCGGCAACAGCCAGCACTGCCGCTATGGCGAAAGCTGCACGTTGGATTGGCGTGACCTGTTTGCCGCTGCTCAGCCACAGCGCCAGGCCTGCGCCAAGGGCCAGCAGCAGCGAACTGGCAATGCGCTGGTTGCCCGAGGCGTTGATGGTGCTGCCCAGCACCTTCCAGTCAGGCAGCAGGCCACGTGCATGCAGGAACCACAAGCCGCCCACCGCGGCAGACGCCCAAACGAACTGCGCCAGCGTCCGCATCGCCAACTGCGGTGTGCACGCGGCGGCGATGACCAGGGTGCTCAGCGGCAGCGCGTACATCCAGGCATGGGTGCCGATCAGGGTCCAGTCGGCGGGTGACCAGGCTGCCGACATGCCCATCCATCCCGAGAAAGCCAGCAACAAGGCCGATGCCGGATTCAGCAGCCCACGCCAACCCCTGGCGCTGCGGTGCACGGCAACGCCTGCCAACGTGGTCGCGAGCATCCAGGCCGCGTACTTCGCGCCGAGGGGCCCGTACACCAACCAAGCCGCCACCGGCAGGCACCAGGCCAGGGCGCGCATGGGGCCGCTTGCAGGTGCGCCGGTGTTGTGGAACATCGGTTTCAGGCCTTCATGGCGAAGTGCCGACTGGGCCGTGCCGCGCTGCCCTGCGTTGACATGGGCATGCCTTAGCGGGATCGCATCGGCCAGAAGAGCCCGCGCGCCACGCCGCGCAGCAAGGACCACAATTTCGTTGCCGACCGGTCTTCGGCTGCGACGATGCCCACCGCCTCATAGCCCAGACGCATCAGGCACAGCGCGGCGAAGGCAGGCTCCTTCCAGGCCCAGCGGCGGGCCAGCCACACGGTGTTTCGGGCGATCATGAAGCGACGTGCCGGAGAGTGCCCGCCTGCCTGCACTTCCATTCCGAAGAAGCGGTAGCGCCGCCGTTCGCCGATGGAGTGCGGGAACTCGAAACGCCCGTTCACGTACAGATGCAGCCCCTGCTGGCGCGCGCGCAGGCAGTACTCGGTGTCCACATGGTCCACGGCCAGCGCCTCGTTGAAAGCGCCCAACTGCCGCAGTGCAGGCAGGCGCCACACGGCCATCGAATTGATCACGAAAGCGACTTCGCGCAAGTCGTCGAACTCACGCGGGTTGAAGCCGAGTTTGAAGCGCCGCAACCACATGTAGCGGCCCCGCAATCCCGTGGCCCGGTCGCGGTAGGCCGGGCTCACGGCTGCGGTCTGCGGGTCTGACAGTGACTTTTGCGTCTGCGCATCGGCCAGGAACGCGGGCAGGGCGGCAGGGTCGGAGTCCTCGTCCAGGAAGGTCACCTGGCTGGCCTGCGGATGCTGCTTGCCCAGCCACGCCAAGGCCCGGTTGTAGGCACCCGCCAAGCCGCCAACATTGGCAGCGTGAAGGTAGGCCACGCCGGTGCGGGCAGCCAGGTTCTTCAGGCCATCAATGGCTTGCTCGCGGTTGTCGATGACCAGAATCCATTGCACCGCCAGTCGCAGTGTCTGCAGCTTGGACTCGAGTTCGCCTAGCTGACGGTACATCACGACCACCGCGGCGGTGTTGGCCGCCTGCTCAGGCACTGCGTGGAACCGCAGCAGTAGGCGGCGACTGGCGCGCCATGGCGGACTACAGCCGGTTGATCGTCGCTGCCGCCAGCAGACCCAGGTTGCCCAGTGCGGTCTGGCGGAAGACACCGGTGCGCTGCAGACCCAGAAGTCGGTTGGGCAGACTGCGCTGGCGCGCACGCACAAACTCGTCCAGCACGCGGCGGTTCTCTGTGGTCATCAGATGCTCGACTTCGCGCAACGCGCAAACGTTGGCATCGACCCAATCGCGAAAGCGTCCTTGCAGCAACAACTTGGCCCTCGTCAGATGGGCTGACACCGACTGGTTGGCCCCGAACTGGTTGTTCGAGTGCTGGCGATAACGCACCGTGGGGTAAGGGTCGTAGTGAACCAAGCCGCCACAGCCTGTGACCAGCATGTAAGCCCACCAATCGTGGGTGATGGCTTCGACGGTTTCGCCTGCTTTGCGCAGCAGGTCGCGCGCGGCGCGGTTGAAGACCATGGTGTTGCCGCCAGCGATGCTTTGCACCAGCGCATTGCGGAAGCTGGGCGCCTTGTTGAACAGCGGCGAGTAGCCCAGGTGCTGGTTGCGCGAGTCCACCAGCAGCGTGCGCGAACCGTACAGAGCCGGCACATCGTCGGGCACCGTGTTCAGCCACGCCACGGCGCGTTCGAGCTTGTCGGATTCCCAGATGTCATCCTGGTCGGCGTATGCGAAAAAATCGGCGTCGATGTCGGCGCGGCAGGTCAGTGACAGGAAATTGGCGGTCGAACCGACGGCCGGCCCGGCGTGGATCGACAAGCGGTCCTCGCCCCAGTGCGACTGGTAATACTCAAGGATGGCGTGCGTGTGGTCGTACGAACCATCGTCTGAAGCCCAGATCGCCCACGAGGGATGCGTTTGCGTGGCGATCGAGTTCAGTTGATGCGCCAGGAAGTGCTGCGCTTGCATCGTGCACAACAAGACCGCAACTTTCGGTACGGATGGATGTGGGCGGTGCAGCAGCGACTTCAGAGAGACCAGCGGGATGACTCGCCGGAACTCTTCCCACGGCGACAACAGGTCCTGCACCAGCGAGCGCGAAGACGGCGCTCGATCCCGCACTGCACTGTTTTTGACCATGGGTCTTTTCTTATGTGTCGTCAACATGACCTATCAGATTCTAGATGACAGTTTTGGTGCGTCTGTGACCAGCGTCACCGTGATGTTGGATACTCGGGGCTGTGAGCGAACCTTCTGATACCCCCCCCGCCCCGCGTTTCGATACCCTGCCGCTGGCCCCGAATCTCCTTCGAGCCATTGCTGAATCGGGTTACACGGCCATGACGCCCATCCAAGCGAAGGCTATCCCGATCGTGTTGTCTGGACGCGACGTTATGGGGGCAGCGCAAACCGGCACTGGCAAAACGGCCGCCTTCACCGTGCCTTTGCTGCAGAAGATGCTGCGCCACGAGAGCGCCAGCATGTCGCCCGCGCGGCACCCCGTGCGGGCCTTGGTTCTGGCGCCTACCCGCGAGTTGGCCGACCAAGTTGCCGAGAGCGTCAAGAAATACGCCAAGCACACCCAGCTGCGCTCGGCCGTTGTTTTTGGCGGCATCGACATGAAGCCGCAGACCTTGCAGTTGAAGGCCGGTGTCGAGGTGCTGATTGCCACGCCAGGCCGACTGCTCGACCACATCGAAGCCAAGAACGCCGTGCTCAATCAAGTTGAGTACGTGGTGCTGGACGAAGCCGATCGCATGCTGGACATCGGTTTCCTGCCTGATTTGCAACGCATCCTCTCCTTTTTGCCTAAAGAGCGCCAGACGCTTCTGTTTTCGGCGACGTTCTCGCCGGAGATCAAGAAGCTGGCGTCTAGCTATTTGCAAGATCCGGTCCTGGTAGAAGTGGCGCGGCCGAATGCGACCGCAACCAACGTCGAGCAGCGCTTCTACAGCACCACCGACGACGACAAGCGCCGCGTGGTGACGCAACTGCTGAAGTCGCGTGACCTCAAGCAGGCGATCGTCTTTGTGAATTCCAAGCTGGGCGCTGCGCGTTTGGCACGTTCTTTCGAGCGCG
>Ga0105046_10013518_pt1 | contig 12637 bp, 9 predicted proteins | sample MAT03_FD_78385 | JGI IMG/M metagenome (GOLD analysis project Ga0105046, IMG submission 78385) | Freshwater microbial communities from Lake Fryxell liftoff mats and glacier meltwater in Antarctica - MAT-03 (megahit assembly) | ecosystem: Environmental > Aquatic > Freshwater > Ice > Liftoff... | reverse complement strand
TCGTAGCGCCCGGGTCGAAGCCCGTGCCCGGTCGGCTCTGTTGTCCATCCGGGTCGAGGTTGAGTGGGCGCTCGACGGCGTCGCGGCGAGTCGAATCCGCATCGTCCTCAAGCGGCGAGTTGGAACCGTAAAGCCCGAGGTCGCTGCTGACCTCACCGACCTCAGGGCTCAGGTCGGTAGGCGGTTGCTCCGGTGCTTCCGCGCAGCCACCGACCGCAATGGCCAGGGTTGCGAGTAGATAGAGCGAAAACCCGCGAAAAGTCACTCGCGCCATCATGTCACACTTCCTCCGAGTCGAGCGAATCGCCTTCATCAGTGGTTCCCTCGTCCCGATCGACGCCACCGTCGGATCCGGCCTGCAGGCCGTACTGCTTCACGAGCTGAGACAAGCGGGGGCGCTTCATCCCCAAAAGCAACGCGGCCTTCGTGATGTTCCCGTCGCTCTCGCCGAGCGCGCGAGAAATGCACTCCCGCTCGATGCGGCGCTTCATGTCGCCGAGGCTGATGCCTCCGCGAATGGCCGAATAGGCGACGTCAGTGACCTGGGGAGCGGGGGCTGTGGGGCACGGCACGGCGTTCGTTGCACCGGTGGCCTGAGGCGGCAGCATCGCGCGAAGGGTGGGCGGACCGAGATCTGGTTGCCCGCGAAGAGCGGAGCCGTCGAGGTCCTTGAGGCCCTGGACGTTGGTGGTGAGATCCTCGAGCTCGATCAGGTCACCTTCGGCGAAGAGGGCCGCAGCGCGAAGCGCATTTTCCAGCTCGCGGATGTTGCCGGGCCAGGAGTGGTGGGCAAGCGAAGCGGCGGCGCGCGGAGAGAGATGCTTCACCTGCTCATGTCGCTCGGAAGCCAGGCGCTCGAGGAGCGACGATGCGATGACGGGAAGGTCTCCGATCCGCTGGCGGAGCGACGGCACCTCCAGGACGACGCCACGGAGGCGATAGTAGAGGTCCTCACGGAACTCGCCACGCGCCACCATCATCTGAAGGTCGCGGTGCGTCGCGCATACGATGCGCACGTTGGCCCGGACCTGAGTCGTGCCGCCGACGCGCTCGAAGGTCTTGTCCTGAAGGACACGGAGCAGCGCAACCTGCGTGCGCGACGAGATGTCGCCGATCTCGTCGAGGAAGAGCGTCCCGCCCTCAGCCGCTTCAAATCGGCCGCGACGACGGGCCGCGGCGCCAGTGAAGGCGCCTTTCTCGTGACCGAAGAGCTCGCTGAGAAGGAGCGTCTCGACCAGAGCCGCGCAGTTCACCTTCACGAGCGGTCCGCTCGCGCGGGGGCTTGACGCGTGAATCGCCTCGGCGACCAGCTCCTTGCCAGTGCCGCTCTCGCCGTACACGAGAACGGTTGCGTCGCTGGCGGCGACCTTCGGCACTGCGGCGAGCAGAGAGCGAATCGCCGGGTCGTGCCCGACGATGCGGGAGAACGCAGCAGCCGCCGGTGCCGAAAGACGGGTGACGCGCGCTTCCAGGGGCAGCGGAGCCAGCGGCGGGACGGTCACGACTTCGTCGGCTCCGGGGGCCTGCGACGTGCGGCGCGCGCGCTCGACTCGCGCCTCGAGCCGGTCGAGATCGGGGGCGTGACGGCGCGAGAGGTAGGCGGCGCGGAGCGACTCCGGCAAGGACGTCGCGATCTCGTCGCGCACGACGCGTGCAGCGCGCACGGCCCCCGACGCGCGAGCCGCGTCTTCGTAGACGAGGAAAGATTCGGCGACCAGAGCGTGCGCCTCGACGAGGAACTCCACGTCGTCGGCTTCGCGTGCGAGCTCCAGCGCGGCGGCGGCGCTCTCGGAGAAGGGCTGACCGGAAGCCTGCTCGACGGCTGCGTCGAGGATCGCGATCTCGGCACGGGCGTAGACCGAGGGGGGCTCACGGCGCGCCTGGTCGAGCATCTTTGCGGCGCGCGCGACATCGCCGTCTTCGAGCGCGATGCGCGCGCCGAGGCGGCGGCATTGGCTGACGAGGATGCCTGTCGGGCCGATCCAGCTCCGCCCGCGGTCGGGGATCTTCGTTCCGGCGAGAGCCGCCGCCAGCGCGGTCGCAGCCGCCTGGGTGCGGCCACGAGCGAGTTGGATCTGCGCGGAGACGAGCGAGAACTGGGCGAGGCTCACCGCAGGCAGGTCGCCCCCGCAGGCCTTCATTCCGAAGCGGAGGCCGTGCTCGGCTTCGTCGACCAGGCCCAAGCGAAGACGAAGCTCGGCGAGGTTGGTCGCCAGCGGCGCGAGGCGGACGCGCTCGCCGAGGCGGCGATAAGCATGGAAGGCACGCTCGGACAGACCCAGCGCGTCGGCGTAGCGGTGCTGAAGCGTCGCGATCGTCGCGAGGTTGGTCAGCGCGAACGTGACGGCACGCAGCTCGCCCCGCGCCTCACCGACGTCGTGCACCGACATCAGCATCTGGCGCGCTTCGTCGAGGCGACCGTTGGAAAGTAGCGCGATCGCTCGGTTGGTTTTGGCGCGGAGCTCGGCGACCCGGTCATTCGCGCAAGTGGACTCGATGGCGTCCGATGCGAAGTGCACTTCTGCCTCCGACCAGGCGCCACGGGCCAAGAGCACCTTGCCAAGGACGTTACGAGCGGAGATGCGCGCCGACGCCGAAGCCGCTCGCTGGGCGGCCGATGCGCCGCCGAGACCCATCGCCCGCTCGGCCCACCACTCCGCACCCTCGAGGTCGCCGGTGCCGTAGCGAACCTCCGCGAGCTCGACGCAAGCCGAGCAGCGGTCGTCGTCATCCGTGCCGGCCTCGAGCGCGCGCTCGAGGGCGATGCCCGCCCCGACGAGATCGCCGCGCGCCGCGAGGGCACGACCCATCGCGAGCAGGGTCGCGTGGTCGCCGGGCGCCGCCGCTGCGGCATCCCGCGCAAGGCGGAGCGCGATGTCGACGTGACCAACGCGGAGCGCCAGCTCGCTCGATCGCACGAGCCGCGCCGCGCGCTCGGGGTCGTCACTCGCCTCCAGACAACAGATCCAGCGCGACCACAGGTCGTCGCGCGCAGGCGCGTCGGCGAGCGAGGCGAGGGCAGCGTGAGCCGCCCGCTCGGCGGACGCGATGTCACCCAGCTCCGCGTAGAGCTCGGCGGCTCGGGTGAGCGACCACGGGTCGCGCTCGGACGGAGCGCTCAAGGGGGCAGCCGCCTCGTCCTCGCCACGAAACCCCTCGCCACGAAACCCCTCGCCACGAAACCCCTCGCCACGAAACCCCTCGCCACGAAACCCCAGCGAAGGAAGCGACACGCGGGGCGCACCGCGATCTTCGAGCGCCAATGCGACGATACGGCGAAGCTCGCTTGTGCATGCGGCATCGGCAAGGGCCGCGTCGGTGGAGAGAGCCCGCGAAGTCGGAGCGACCTCGCCCCACGCATCGACGGCGACGAGATCGAAGGCGGTCAGCTCGTCGAGCTCGGGGCGGTGCGAGACCAGAGCCAGGGCCGGGAGCAACCGCGCCCGAAGGTTTGCCGGCTCGGCGACGCGCGACGCGGGCCCATCGAGGAGAGCGCCGAGGTCCGAAGAGGGCCACGCGCGACGGGCGAGGACGAGCGCGGCGAGCAGTCGCTGGGCGGCGGGGCTGAGCTCGGGGGCGCGCGGCGCGCTATGCACGGGGAGCGAAAGCGCCGCGGTGAACCACTGCTCCGCATCTTCCAGCTTGTCGGAAGCGACCCACGGAGCGGCAGGCGAACGACGCTGCTTGCGTGCGAACGACGCTGCTTCCGAGCCGGCTGCGCGCCACCAGCGATCGAGATCGTCGTCGCTGAGCGTGCTCGGCACCTCGAAAGGAGCGGCGATGTCGACGCCGGTGAAGCTCGGCGAGAGCCAGACGACGAGAAAGCTGGGCTTGCCTGGGGCCGCGGAGAGAGACCGAAGCAACTCACTCGCGATCGCGGTGCCCCAGGCGCGGCGCTCGGTCTCGATCAGGATGAGCGCGCGGTCACCGAGGCCCGCGACCAGATCGCGAGCTGCCTGCGCCGGGTCCGGTGCGGCACACGAACGGGTGCGGCCGGTCGCACGAACCACCGCCTCGCGAAACGGATCGTCCACCGCACGACCATCAACCACCAGAACTTCGCGACCCCGCGCCTCGAGGACGCGTCGCAAGTGCGCACCGAGGGCAGGCCCGGAAGCCGGGAGGCAACGCACGGCGACGAGGCCGCACGGCGTGACGCCCGAGGAGAGAGCGCAGTCGAGATCGGCGAAACCTCGACGGTCGTCGAGGCCGTCGCGGTGACCTCGATTCTCCAGGTCGTCGAGACCCTTGGCCGAACCGGGGTCTCGACCGGCCAGATCCAGAGTCGGTAGCGTGAGCTTGTGGGCAGGCTGCACGGTTTGGAGAACGTCCTTCGGGGACGTTGCGGCCGCAAGGTCCCTTGCTAAGGAACTCGCCGAATTCGTGCTCTGGAACGCGCTGTCTTCGGCTCTGTCGCGTCGTTGAGAGCTCGCTCGGCCGCCTGAGCGATCTGCGTCAGACTGGCGCTGTCGGCCTCACCGAGCGTCCGGGCCAGGTCGATCTGGCCGAGCGCGAGCGAGGCGTACAGCCGCACCACGTTGCCGGCGTCGGCGGTCTCACGAAGCACGTCGAAGTGGCGCTCCACGGCGGCGGCGTCGCCGCGACGAACCGGCCCGGTCAACGCGTCCGGCGTGCCCAGCGCGCCGACGTTGAAGGCCACCGACCTCAGAAGACCAGCGAGGGCAGCGTGAGCCCATGGCGCGGGAACACCAGCGTCGATCCACGCCTTTGCGCCGAGCGAGGCGAGCGTGGAGGCGCCGTTGGCGACGAGCGCGGCGATCGCGTGCCACAGGCGGCGGTCGAGCCCAGGAAGGACGATCAGACGCATGCCGACACGCCGGGCGAGCGACGAGGCCCGCCTCGTGGCGAGCGCGTCACCGCCGGCGAGAATCGAGGCCCCGAGCAGCGGCGTGCGCCGGGTGGCGATCGCCGCGAGCGGGTGGGCCTGGCCGACGCGCCAGCCGTTCGCTCGCATCGGCGCGAGGTGGTCGGGGCCGAGCACGCCTGCCGTGTGAACGACCGCGCCCGTGCCCGGTGCGACGTCCCGCAGCCTTGATGCGACGTCGAGGATCGCCCCATCGGGGACGCACAGGACGACGAGCTCGGCCAGGGGGATCCGGCGCGACGTCCGGCCTGCGACGACGCGAACGTCGAGGCCGGCAGACCGCGCCGCCGACGCCATCGAACCGCCCACGCGACCCCGACCGACGATGACGATGCGCTCGAGAGCGTCTCTCCTGGCGGCGCACATGGGCAGGCCTCAGCGGCGGTAGAGACCACGTGCCGTGACGTGCTCGATCACGTGGCGCGGGACGAGCGCGCGAACGCGTTCCGGCACCTCAAAGGAAGGGGCGCTGGCGAATGCGTCTCGGATTTCGCTGCTCGAGACGCACGGCAGGACCTGGGTCGCGGATGGCGATTCGCCGCCCATCGCAGGTCGTGCGAGCGCGCGAGGAAGGATGAGCGGAGGAGCAAGCTCGGCGATCCGGTCGAAGCGATGCCACTTGGGCAGATCCGCGACGACGTCGCTGCCGATGACGAGCCGGAACGTATCGCCCGGACGCGCGACGACGAGGTGCTCGAGCGTGCGCAGGGTCAAGCTCTCGCCACCCAGACGCGCCTCCACGTCGGAGATCTCGACGCCCGGTAACCAGCCGAAGGCGACATGGCACATCGCCATTCGGTCTACGAAGGAGGTCAGGCTCTTCGAGAAGGGGTGCTGGAAGACCGGCGCCACCAGGACGCGGTCGATTTCCTGGGTCGACAGAATGTATGCCGAAGCGAGAACGTGCCCAATGTGGGGAGGGTCGAAGCTGCCGCCGAAGAACGCGATTCGTGAGCCTCCGGGCTGCAGCGGTGCCTGGGGCGTCGTGCCACTCGCCACGAAGTCAGCCCGCTGCTCCCGGACCGGTTTGCACGCGCATCTTGGCGACGGCCGCGACGTGCTCGGTCAGGGTCGTATCGCCTTCGGTCCCCATCACCTCGATGCGGATGCCTCCCCCTTCGTCGTCGAGGACCGCGAGACCGCCGCCCTTGCCGACGGGGCCTGGCGCGACGAATACCCGCGAGCCGACGCGTCGGACGAGGGGCGATCCGCTCTTGCCGAACACGAGGACGCTTGCACCCAGGATGTCTTCCTCGTCGAGGAGGGCCTTGTCGTAGAGGAGACAGATGACCCGCCCATCGAGGAGCTCGATGGTGCGCTTGGGGGCCGGCGGCAGGCTCGCGAACACGCGGAGGCGGGCGCGGGCGCGCTCGGCATCGACGAACTCGGCGATCTCCTCGGAGGTCGCGGCGGCGCAGCGGTGCGCGGCCCGGTCGAACAGGGCGTGCTCGGACGGGTCGAGCCCGACGATCTGGCGCGCCCAGCCGGCGACGACCCGATCGAGGGCGTCATCGGCTCCGACGTAGAGGACGCGCTCGGTGCCGAGCTCGTCGAGCAGACGCTGCGCGCCGCGTGCGAGGGCGGGCAGATCGCCGTTCGCGGGACCGAGAACTCCGAGGCGCACTGGACGAGCCTAGGAGTGTGTCGGGGAGAAGAGAAGTTGAACCGCCGAGGCGCCCCAGGGAGTCCCTGGGAATCGTTGGAGATCTCTCCATCTACCTCTGACGCTCTTGGTCTGGCGCGGGCGGCGGCTTCGGTGGCGTCTCCTCCGTCCCTCTCGTTGCTGCCGGGCGACGGCCTTGCGACCGCGCGCAGCTTTCTCCAGCGGGCCGCCGCGCCACCGCCGCGGCTCAGCCGGCCTCGCGCACCGCCGCCAGGAACGCCTTGGCCAGCGTCGTCTGGCTCTCGCCGCGCCTCACGAACCTCGCGAGGAGCGTGACGTCGAGCGCAGGCAGGACCTCGCTCGTCGTGCGCGGCTCGTACTGGCCCTCGACGAGGCAGCGGACGGCGACGACGCCGTCGCGCCACAACCAAACCTCGCGGATGCCGAGGCCAGCGTAGACCTCGAGCTTGTCGATCAGCGGGCTCGTGATCTCGACCTCGATCGCGATCAGCGGAACGCCGCCCTCCTCGAGCGGACCGAGCGTGTAGCACTCGTCGGGCTCGAGGCCCCGCTGCTTGGCTTCCTTGCGGAAGGTCGCCGATCCGAAGCCGCGCAGGTCCACGTCCAGCTCCATCGCCCAGGCCTCGAGCAAGCGCGCGAGGATCGTCTTTACGTCTTCGTGCGCCGTCGAAGGGCTCATCAGCTCCAGCGTCCCTTCGAGGTACGTCATCCGGGTGGCGTCGTCGTCGCCGAGAGCGTCCCGCAGCGTGAGGTAGAGCGACCACGGCACGCGAGAGAGCAGGAAGCGCCGCTCCGCGTCCGCAGCGCGCTCGCCCTGCGCAGCCATCACGCCGAGGTCCATCGCGGTCGCCATCCTCGCCATCCTATCCGTCGAAGGCGCTGGTGCACCCGAGTGGTCATCACGCTACCGCCGCGACGACCAGTGGTGGCAGCGCCCGCTCACAGCCATGCCCTCGACCCGAAAAATCGTCCAGAAGCTCTGAAACCTCTGCCCCTTCCTCCGGGACGACGGCGTCACCTACCACGGCGCTCCGCCAGCCGCGCAACCTCCGCGCGATGGTCGACGCGATCGACGCGCAGGACTGGTAGAGCGCCAAGACCGAGGGCCTGGGCGACATGTACGAGGGCCTGCTCGAGAAGAACGCCGAAGAGGTCAAGTCGGGCGACGGCCAGTACTTCGCGCCGCGCCCGCTCATCGAGGCGATCGCGATCCGGTCGGAAGCACCCCTCAGCCTCAGCCGCAGTCGCTTCCGCCCGTCCCACCGTCGGTCGGTGCGTCGGCCCAGCCTTCGTCGGTGCATTCGATTCTCAGGAACGCAGGGCCGCAGTCGAGGTCGCTCGGAACGTCGCAGAGCTGACCGACCTCCCCGCATGCGGCGCCGGGCTCGGGGCGCTGCGACGGGCACGCGCAGCCCCACTCGTCGTCGGCGCACACGAAGCCGTTCGGGCAGATCATCCCGTTGCCGTGGCTGTCGAGGGCACCGCAGTCGTCGTCGCCGGGGTCGCAGATGGTCACGCCGAAGCCGACGCACGCCTCGAATTCGGCGTCTGGTCCGCAGACATCGACGGCGCACTGCCAGTATTGACAGGTGGTGCAGCCGGCTTTGTCCTCGACGTAGTCGCCGTCGATGCAGTCCAGCGGGGTCTCGCCGCAGTTGCCGCCGCCGCCGACATCGCCGCCGCCGCTGTTGCCTCCGCCGGCGTCGCCCGTGGTGGTCCCCCCGCCGGCGTCGCCCGTGGTCGTGCCGCCGCCGGTGCCGGGAGCTCCGCCGCCGGTGCCGTCACCTTCACTGGAGGAGCAAGCCGCGGTGAAGGCGAGAGCGACGAACGCGAGGGCGAAGGAAGTCGAGGTCTTCATGGGCGACAGGTACAGCAGCCGTCGTGCCAGCCGCGGGCAGACCCGGATTCAGCGCGTATTGGCCGAAGTCGCGCCGCGGTGCCCGCTTCACGCCTTGTCGTTCGTGACGTCCTGGCGCCGTTTGGCTCAGCGTGCCACTTGCTGGTGGACCCGACACACCCGAAGCGTCGATGTGAGGCCGCCGCCTGTCGCCCCGCGATCCGCAGGCGTCACCTCGCCGCTCGTCGTGCCTTGAGCCTCTCCAGGCTCGCGACGTCGGCGAGGTCCTGAGGGCGGCTCCGCTTGTTCGCGATCAAGTCGCGAGCGCCTCGTCGTCGTCGATGGGCGACGAGCTGGTGAGATTTCCCAAAGGGGTTCGCTTCGAGACCGCAGAGCTATTGCCCGACGGCAAGGCGGTCGCCGTGGCGCGTGATGGTGGCGTCGAGATTTGGGGGCTTTCGTAGCGTTCGAGAGGCCCGGTCGAGGGTCGCAAGCCGTCAACGATACGTTCTCGGCTCCGCGAAGCCGGCCTGGTGGAGTGCCAGGAGAAGCGCCCGCGCAGATCCGTACCCGACCGAGCGCGCGACGTCTTCCACTCGCACGCCTGGCGTTGCGAGGAAACCGGCTGCGGCGACGAGCCGGAGAGTGCGCAGCTGCGTTCTCCACCCTGCGGGATTGGAGTACGGCGCGAGCCACGGTCCGAGCTCCCGTGGCGCTGACGAGGGGTGCTTGCCAGACGCCCGCAGCGCGCAAGTACGTCATGCCGTCGTCGGCGAAGACGAAGCGCGTGTCGCGGTTGAAGATCGAGCAGTTCTAGTTCTTCGGCCTCGTCCGGGATGTGTCGGCGTCACGCATGCCGGCGCGCGATGCGACTCGCGCTTCCGTGACCCAGGGCCTGCTCGGCTCGTGTCGGTCGCGACCCCAGAAGTGGATCGAGACCAGCACAGATATCGTGAGAAGAGCATTGAAGCCGTGGCCCGCGACGGCTGGCACGAGCGTCGCGATGACAGCGTAGGCGACGGCGAGGGCCGTGATCCCCGCCATCCATCGGGCAAGGGTCAGCGACGCCAGGAAGGTGCCGAGCGCGATCATCAGCCCTTCGGAGACGAAGATATCGGTGACGGAGTCGCCCGTGCGGGTGCCGAGCCATCGATGCAGAGCGAAAACCCAGAAGAGGGCATTCAGGAGCAGCGCGATCTTGCGGTCCACCGCGGTGACCAGGAGGCGCTTCTTGAGCAAGAACGTACCGGCCGCGAGGACCATTGCGGCACCCAGGGCATGCAGCACCAGCTCCGATCGGGTGAGGCCCGTCTCCGCAGTGGCTGCGGACGCCATCAGCGAGCTCAGGGTGCCGCAAGGCGCGACAATGAGCATGAGCATGCGGCGGCTTCGTGCGCCTCGGCTCAGGTCGCCCTCGGGGTCCTCGCGCGCCTGCCGCTCCAGCTCCTCCACCAGCGCGTCGATCGACGACCATCGGTCGGCCGGCACGCGGTCGAGCCCGCGTCGCAGCGCGATCCACACGCCGGGCGGGACGTCTCCGGGCTCGGGGACGGCCAGCCGCCCGCCGAGGACGCTGTCGCGAATCTCCTGAACGTCTCCGCCGGGAAAGGGCGCGCTGCGGTAGAGGGCGCGATAAAGTGCGACGGAGAAGGCGAACTGATCGGTGGCGGGGCCGATCGCCGCTCCGTTGAATTGCTCGGGGGCCATGTGGCTCGGCGTGCCGAGGAGCGCACCCTCCGCGGTGAGTCCGATATCGACGCCCCGCACCGCCGGCGCATGCAGCGCGCCGTCAGCGGACTCGCCGAGGCGAGCGGTGCTACCTCGCGCGAGACCGAAATCCAGCACGCGCACGCGGCCGTCGTCTCCGACCAGGACGTTGTCGGACTTGAAGTCGCGATGCACCAGGCCGGCGGCGTGTGCGGCAGCCAGGCCCCGGCCCGCCGAGCAGAAGATATCGACCACGGCTCGCCACGGCCGGTCCTCCTGCCGGAGCCACGCGCTGACCGTGCGACCTTCGACCAGCTCCATGACGACCGCGACCCGATCCCCGACCTCGATGACCTCGTAGATCGGGACGACGTTGGGATGCGCGACCTGCGCCATGGCCTGGGCTTCGCGCAGCAGCCTCCGCGTGCCGGCGGCGCTCGCGCCGCCGTGCAGGAGCTTGATCGCGACGCGACGATCGAGCCGATCATCGTATCCCACGTGAACGATGCCCATTCCGCCTTGGCCGAGGACCTCGAGGATCCGGAATCGACCGACGTAGCTCGGTTCGTCGCGGGGCGCGCGCGAGTCGGGCAAGGTCACCAGCCCAGCGTCGGCTGCCAGTAGCGCCTCCACCTCGCGCCGCAAGTCGGCGTCTTCGCCGCACACGTCGTCGAGGAACGCGGCGCGGTCGGGCGCGGGGACGTCGAGGGCGTCGTCGAACAGCCGTTCGAGTCGGGCCGAGTGGTTTGGCTCAGGCGTCGGAGTCGTCACCCGAGTTGCTCCGCGGCGAGGCCGTCGCGGCATGGCCCGCGGGAGGTGCGGCAGGCTTGAAGACGCCGAGTCGCTTCGTGAGCCAGGCGCGCGCAAAGCGCCATTCGCGTTCGACCGTTCGCGTCGTGACCTTGAAGAGCTCGGCGATCTCCTCCTCGGAGAGGCCCACGAAATAGCGCAGCATCGCGACCTCGTGACGCCGCGGGTGCTCCCGGCGCAGCGCGTCCAGCGCGGTGGCGAGGGCGAGCAGATCCTCGGTCGGCGGCGTGATGGCCATCACGCAGTCCGCCTCCTCGAGGGGCAAGGCGCGCGCGCCGCCGCCGCGCTTGTGCCGAGCGCGAGCGCGCGCGCGATCGACGAGGATGTCATGCATCGCCTGCGCCGCGGCGCCGAAGAAGTGAGCTCGTCCTTTCCAGCCGGGGTCGCCTCGACCGACCAGCTCGACGAACGCCTCGTGGACGAGCTCCGTCGGCTGGAGGGTCTGCCCGGAGGGCAGCCGCGCCAGCCGGGCGCTCGCCAGCCTGCGCAGCGCCGCATAGACGAGCGGCAGCAGCTCGCTCGCCGCAACAGGATCTCCAGCGGCTGCGGCGGAGAGGATGAGGGTCACGTCTCCGGGCAAAGCCGGAGGAACGATGGAGGCTCCCACGGGAGCCGAGGGTCTCACGGCCAAGTCTCTCCGCCAATCGATCGACCGGACACGAAGAATTCGTGTCGGGTCGGGCGCCGGAAGAGCGGACGAGAAGGCGACCCCAGGACGTGACCGCCGAGCGCGGTCCGATCGCCCAAGCTGTGCCCTCGACGGGCCGAAGACCGGGAAATCCGCCATGAACACATGCCTTCTCAGCTCGACCATCGCGCCGTTTCATCGTTCCACCCGAGCGTCGCTCCTGACGCTCGTCGTCGCGGTCGGCGCCGTCGCATGCGGCGATGACGGTGGCGCCGAGGATGCGGACGCCACGGGCTCGGCGACTTCATCGGCTGCGACGAGTGGCCCCGCGAGCGGCCCGGCGGGCGGCGGAGCGGATCCCTCCGCGTCGTCCGGCTCGTCCTCGAGCGGAACCGGCGCAGACGAAGGCGGAGGAGGCACGACGAGCGTCACCGCCTCCGGAAGCGGGGGCGAGCACGCTGGCACCGGAGGAGGCGCGGGCGGACCGGGCGGCGCTGGGGGAAGCGGCAGCACGACTGGCACCGGCGGGGGCATCCAAGGCGCGGGCGGGAGCGGCGGAGAAGGCGACTCGGTCGGCTCAGGCGGCTCGGTCGGCTCGGTCGGCTCAGGCGGCTCGGTCGGCTCGGTCGGCTCAGGCGGCTCAGGCGACGGAGGGGCCGCGACGACGACCTCCGCGAGCGCGACGGCGACATCCGTGGCGGCGAGCTCCGGGGCGACTGGCACTGGCGGCGAGGAGCCCTGTCTTCCCGGCACCCTGGGATGTGCGTGTGACGTCGGATCGTCCTGCTCGGGGGCGCTCGTGTGCCGTGACGGTGACTGCGCTGAGCTCGTCTGTGGCGACGGTATCGTGGAGGGATCCGAGACATGCGACGACGCCAACGAAGCCACGGGAGACGGCTGCCACCAGTGCCGCTTCCCCGTGGAGATTGCTGCCGGGCGCCACCACGCGTGCGCCCGCTTCTCCGACGGTGCCGTGAAATGCTGGGGCGACGCCACCTATGGTCAGCTGGGCGCACCGTTCACCCAGTCGATCGGGGACGACCCTGTGGAGGTCGGTGCAATGGCCGACATCGATCTCGGGCCGGGAGCCTTCGCGACGCAGATCGCGACGGGCGACTACCACTCCTGCGCTCTCCTCTCGACGGG
>Ga0105046_10013517_pt1 | contig 12638 bp, 13 predicted proteins | sample MAT03_FD_78385 | JGI IMG/M metagenome (GOLD analysis project Ga0105046, IMG submission 78385) | Freshwater microbial communities from Lake Fryxell liftoff mats and glacier meltwater in Antarctica - MAT-03 (megahit assembly) | ecosystem: Environmental > Aquatic > Freshwater > Ice > Liftoff... | reverse complement strand
TCAGATCAAAGAATGCGCCTGCGGGCAGGGTGTAGGTCTGGCCTTTGGCGTCAGGCAGGCCGGGGTCGGTTTGCAGATAGGTGCCATTAACGGTGAACTCAGCGGCGGCGCGGGTGCCGTCGGGATTGGCGAAGATGATGATATCGCAGAGGCTTTCGCGGTAGGTCACCCCCATGTGGCCGCAAAACTCGGCAAACAGCGAGGCGCCCCGGCGGATGCCGCCTTCGTTCACGCGGTGCTCGATGTCGTCGGACACGCAGGCCAGCATTCCGGCAGGATCGCCCGCGTTGAAGGCGGCGTAATAGGCGGCGATGGTGGTTGTTGCGGCGTCTGACATGGGGTGTCCTTTGGCAATCAGGGTTTTTTCAAGTTTACCGTGCTTTGCCGTGGGGTGCCACTGGCTAGGCGCAAGTGGCAAGATGGGGCGTCGAAAACGGGTCGGATAAGCGTCGGGCATCCGTCGGGGCGTTGTGCGGTGTGGCATAGACCGCGGCAAGCCCGCGCTTGGCATCGCGCGGCCCTCGGGCTAAGGGAACCCGACCTTCGGAGCACGCGCCATGCCGCATCACCTGTCCACAACTGACGCCGACTTCGAGGCGCGTTTCGCGGCCCTGCTGGGCATGAAGCGCGAGGAGGCCGAGGATGTGAACACCACGGTTGCCGCGATCATCGCCGATGTGCGCAACCGGGGGGATCAGGCGGTCATCGAGCTTACGGCCAGGTTCGACCGGCTGGTTCTTTCGCCCGAAACGCTAGCCTTTACGGCGGACGAGATCGACGCGGAAATCGTCAAGGTGTCGCCAGAAGATCGCGCGGCTCTGGAATTGGCCGCCGCCCGCATCCGGGCCTATCACGCGCGCCAGATGCCGGACGATCAATCTTGGATCGACGCGGCGGGGGCGCATCTGGGCTGGCGGTGGACGGCGGTTTCGGCGGCGGGGCTGTATGTGCCGGGGGGGCTGGCGTCCTATCCGTCGTCGGTGCTGATGAACGCGATTCCCGCACAGGTGGCCGGGGTGGGTCGGTTGGTGATCTGCGCCCCGACGCCGGGGGGGGTGGTCAACCCGCTGGTCCTGCTGGCCGCCCGCATTGCGGGGGTCGAGACGATTTACCGGATCGGCGGGGCGCAGGCGATTGCGGCGCTGGCGTATGGCACGGCGACGATTGCCCCGGTTGACAAGATCACCGGCCCCGGCAACGCCTATGTCGCCGCCGCCAAGCGCCGGGTCTTCGGGCGGGTGGGGATCGACATGATCGCCGGGCCGTCCGAGATTCTGGTGATTGCGGATGGCGAGAACGATGCGGACTGGATCGCGCTGGACCTGCTGTCGCAGGCCGAGCACGACGAAAGCGCGCAGTCGATCCTGATCACGACGGATGCAGGTTTCGGTCTGGCGGTGATGGCGGCGGTGGAGACGCGGCTGGAGACGCTGGAGCGGCGGGCGATTGCCGCCGCGTCCTGGGACAACAATGGCGCGGTGATCGTGGTGCGCGATCTGGCCGAGGCGGCGGCCCTTTCCAACCGTCTTGCGCCTGAACATCTGGAGTTGTGCGTGGCCGACCCCGAGGCGCTGTCTGCGCTGTGCGTTCATGCGGGGGCGATCTTTCTTGGGGCATGGACACCCGAGGCGATCGGCGATTACGTTGGAGGGCCGAACCATGTCCTGCCCACCGCCCGGTCGGCCCGGTTTTCCAGCGGACTGAGCGTGATGGATTTTCTGAAACGCACCACCCTGACCCGCTTGACGCCCGAGGCTTTGGCCGCCGTAGGCCCCGCCGCCGAACGGCTGGCCATCTCGGAAAGCCTGCAGGCGCATGGGCTGTCGGTGCGGGCGCGGCTGGACCGGTTGAACGGGGGGGCGGGATGACCAACCGCCTGTGCCACATCGAGATTGACGAGCGCGGGTTGGCGCGGACCACGCCCGAGATTGATCAGGAGCGGCGGGTCGCGATCTTTGATCTGCTGGAGGAGAACTCGTTTGCGCTGCCGAGGCGCGAGGATCGGGCGGCACCGGATGGGCCCTACCGCTTGGGCCTTGCGATCCGCGAGGGGCGGCTGGTGTTCGACATTACTACGGAAGCGGTTGAAAAGGTTGGGGAGTTTCATTTGTCGATGGGGCCGTTCCGGCAGGTCGTCAAGGACTACTTCCAGATTTGCGAGAACTACTTTGACGCGGTCAAGCGTCTGCCGCCCAGCCAGATCGAGGCGATCGACATGGCGCGGCGCGGCATTCACAACGAAGGCGCGCGGGTGTTGCAGGACCGTCTGACCGGCAAGGCAGAGGTGGACACCGCGACGGCGCGCCGGTTGTTCACCCTGATCTGCGTCCTGCACTGGGGCTGATCTTGGCAGATTTTCCCCAGTCGGTGCTGTTTTGCTGTGACCACAACGCGGTGCGGTCGCCGATGGCCGAGGGGTTGATGAAGCGGATGTATGGCCAGCGCGCCTATGTCCAGTCGGCCGGGGTGCGCAACGATCTGGAGGTGGACGGCTTTTCGGTCGCCGTCTGTCAGGAGTTGGGGATCGAATTGTCGCGCCACCGCAGCCGCAGTTTTGAAGAGATGCAGAAATGGGGGGATGATCTGTCGCAGTTCGATCTGATCATCGCGCTGTCGCCTGCCAGTCAGCGGCTGGCGCTGGAGTTGACGCGGTATCATCATCTGTCGGTCGAGTATTGGCCGATCCTTGACCCCACGGGGTTGGGCGAGTCGCGGGAGGCGAAGCTGTCGTCCTACCGTCAGGCGCGCGATCAGCTTCGGGATCGGATTCTGGCGCGGTTCGGGACGCCTTCGGTCAAGGACTGAAGGTTGCGGGCTTGTGAAGGGGCGGCGTTCCTGTAAATTCCTTTACAGCGCGATTTCAGCGCGATCTTGTTGCCCCCGAGGTTCCCCCGATGCCGATGACCACCCTTGCAGGAAGCCGTTTGCGTCAGCGGCGGCAGGCGTTGGGGTTGCGGCAGGGCGATGTGGCGGAACGGGCCGGAATATCGGCGAGTTACCTGAATCTGATCGAACACAACCGCCGCCGCGTGCTGCCCGAGGTGCTGGCGCGGTTGGCGCTGGCGTTGGGGGTGCCGGTCGAGGCGCTGGCCGAAGGGGCGGAAGGCGGGTTGCTGGACGATCTGCGGGCGGCGGCGGGCGAGGCGGGCGACGAGTCGGGCGATCCTGTGGCCGAATTGGACCGGATCGAAGATTTCGCGAGCCGTTTTCCGGGGTGGGCCGGGGTGCTGGCGGGGTTGCATCGCCGTGCGGGGGGGCTGGTGCGGGCGGTCGAGGCGTTGAACGACCGGATGAGCCACGATCCGCATCTGCAGGCCAGTCTGCACGAGATGCTGTCGGCGGTCAGTTCGGTACGCTCGACGGCCGGGATTCTGGCGGAAACCGAGGATATTCCGCCCGATTGGCGCGAAAGGTTCCACCGCAACCTGCATCAGGACGCCGAACGGCTGGCGGTGGGGGCCGAGGCGCTGGTCGCCTATCTGGACGGGCAGGGGCAGGCCGACGAAACCGGGATCGCCGCCCCGCAGGAGGAGGTGGAGGCGTGGTTGGCCGCGCGGGGGTGGCATCTGGACGCTGTGGAAGGCGGCGATGCGGCGGCTGTCGCGCCACAGGTGGCAGAACTGGCCTCGGGGGCGGCGCGGGTGTTGGGGCGGGCCTGGGCGGAACAGGCCGCAGCGGATGCGGGGGCGATGCCGTTGGCGGCGTTCATCGCGGCGCGGGGGGTGGGGGATGATCCCTTGCTGTTGGCCGCGCGGTTTGGCGTGACGGTGCCGGCGGTGTTCCGGCGGATTGCGACGTTGCCGGGGGCGGTCGAGGGGTTGGTGATCTGCGACGGGTCGGGCACGCTGACCTTTCGCAAGCCGGTAGCGGGCTTTGCCTTGCCGCGCTTTGGGGCGGCATGCCCGCTATGGCCGCTTTATGGCGCATTGTCGCGGCCGATGGTGCCGATACAGGCGGTGGTCGAGGCGACCGGCGGGCAACGGTTTGCGGTGCGGGCGTTTTGCCAGCCGTCTTATCCCGGGGGGGTTGGTCCGGGAGACTTTGGTGGTGTGGAGTTGCGCGAGGCCGCGATGCTGATCTTGCCTGCCTTGGGCGGCGGGGCGGTGCTGCCTGTCGGGTCGACGTGCCGGATCTGTCCACGCCCGGCCTGCCCCGCGCGGCGTGAGCCGTCGATTATGGCCGAGGCGGGGTAAGGGGGTCCGGACTGAGGCCAAGGGCCGGACTGGGGTTTTGACTTGGGCCGGGTTTGCCGTGATAGTTGCGGGCAAGCGGGGCTTGGGAGGGCGGTCGATGGCGGGGCAGGTGCTGCTGATCGAGGACGAGCCGAATATTGCCGAGGCGATCCGGTTTCTGCTGGGCCGTCAGGGATGGGAGGTGTCGGTGCTGGGCGACGGGCGGGCGGCTTTGGTCGCGGTGGCGCGGCGCAGGCCCGATCTGGTGATCCTTGACCTGATGCTGCCGGGGATGAGCGGGATGGACGTGTTGCTGCACTTGCGCGCCGACCCTGCGACGCAGAACCTGCCGGTGATGATGCTGACCGCCAAGGGGCAGGGGCGGGACCGCGAGGCCGCGACGCGGGCCGGGGTGTCGGCCTTCATGACCAAGCCGTTTGCCAATGCCGAGATGGTCGCGGCGGTACGCGGGTTGATGGAGGGGGCATGAAGCGCCCGCTGTTCCTGGCCAGATCGGGGTATCGGCGGCGGCGATTGCACGATGCGGCGCGGTTGGTACCGGTGTTTGGCGCGTTTCTGATTTTGCTTCCGATCCTGTGGGCCCCAGCAGATACGGCGGCGCGCGATACGGCGCAGGACGGGTTGTATCTGTTCGGGGTCTGGGCCGGGCTGATCGGGGTGGCGGCGGTGCTGGCACCGGGGCTGCGCGGGTCGGGGGGCGAGGGAGACAAGGCGGCGAAGGACCGGCCAGAGGATCGCCCCTGAAATGCCGTTCAACGTGCTTGTCCTGTCCTGTCTGGTCTATGTGGTCATCCTGTTTCTGGTTGCGTTCTTTGCCGAACGTCGGGCAAGCCGGGGCACGTCGGGATTCTTGCGCTCGCCTTTGGTTTATACCCTGTCGCTGTCGATCTATTGCACGGCGTGGACGTTCTACGGCGCTGTGGGCTATGCGGCGCGGTCGGGGCTGGAGTTTCTGACGATCTATCTGGGGCCGACGCTGGTGTTTGTCGGCTGGTGGTGGGTGTTGCGCAAGCTGGTGCGGATCGGGCGGCAGCAGCGCGTCACCTCGATTGCCGACCTGATTTCCAGCCGGTTCGGCAAGTCCAACGCCTTGGGCGTGATTGCCACGGTGATCGCGGTTGTGGCCGCTACGCCTTATATCGCGCTGCAACTGCAATCGGTGACGTTGAGTTTTGGCGTGTTCGCCAGTGGCACGCCCGGGGGTTGGGCGCCGCCCGATCAGGCCTCGACCGGAATATGGGTCGCAGCGGGGCTGGCGTTGTTCACCATTCTGTTCGGCACGCGCAATCTGGATGCGAACGAACAGCACCACGGCATCGTGATGGCGATTGCCGTCGAGGCGGTGGTCAAGCTGGTGGCCTTGCTGGCGGTGGGCATATTCGTGGTCTGGGGGCTGGCCGATGGGCCTGCCGACATCATGGCGCGGATCAATGCCAGTCCGATTTCCGATTGGGATTTGCAGCCGGGGCGCTGGACCGGGCTGATCTGCCTATCGGCGGCGGCGGTAATCTGTCTGCCGCGGATGTTTCAGGTCATGGTGGTCGAGAACGCCGACGAATCCCATTTGGCGCGGGCCAGTTGGGCGTTTCCGGCCTATCTGTTCGCGATGAGCCTGTTCATCGTGCCGATTGCGGTCATGGGGTTGGAGCGGCTGCCTGCGGGGTCCAACCCCGACATGTTCGTGCTGACCCTGCCCTTGGCCGAGGGGCAGGGGGCGCTTGCGATGCTGGCGTTTCTGGGCGGATTTTCCAGTGCGACCAGCATGGTGATTGTCGAATCCATCGCCCTTGCCACCATGCTGTCGAACCATGTCGTCATGCCGGTCTGGTTGCGGCTGCGCCCCCGTGCGGCGGCCAGCGGCGATCTGCGCCGCGTGGTGTTGCTCGCGCGGCGGGTGTGCATCGGGGCGGTCCTGGCGCTGGGCTATGCCTATTACCGGATGTCGGGCGGGTCGGCGGCGCTGACCGCGATCGGATTCATCGCCTTTGCCGGGGTGGCACAGGTGTTGCCTGCGATGATTGGCGGCATCTTCTGGCGCGGGGCGACCAAGACGGGGGCGGCAGCGGGGATGATCCTTGGCTCGGCGGTCTGGGCCTATGCGCTGTTCCTGCCGTCGTTCGGGCCGGGGGCGATGATGTCGGCCGAGGTGTTCGCGCAGGGGCCGTGGGGCATCGGTTGGCTGCGACCGCAGGCGTTGTTCGGCGTCACCGGGATGGACCCGTTGATTCATGCGGTGTTCTGGTCGCTGGTCCTGAACACGGCGGCGTTTCTGATCGGGTCGATCCTCACCTTTCCCGATCCGGTCGAACGGATGCAGGGTCTGGCCTTCGTGAACGCCTTTGACGACGAGGCGCAAACCGGGCCTTTGGGCTGGGCGCGGGTACAGGCGGACCCCGAGGCGCTGTTGATGCTGGCGCAGCGGATTCTGGGGGACGAGGCCGCGCTGTCGTTCTTTCAGGCCGAGGCAGGCGCGCAGGGCAAGCAGGGCTATCTGCCCGACCCGACCCCCGATTTCGTGGCCGCGTTGGAGCGGCGTTTGGCGGGGGCGGTGGGGGCAGCAACGTCCCATGCGATGATCAGCCAGATGTTCGGGCCAGCCAAGGTCACGGTCGAGGACCTGATGGCGGTGGCCAATGAAACCGCGCAGATCATGGAGTATTCGGCGCGGCTGGAAAGTCAGCAGGACGAGTTGTCCCGCACCGCCCGGCAGTTGCGCGAGGTGAACGAAAGGCTGACCCAGCTTTCGGTGCAAAAGGACGGGTTCCTGAGCCAGGTGAGCCACGAGTTGCGCACACCGATGACCTCGATCCGCGCGTTTTCCGAGATATTGACCGAGGGCGATCTGCCGCCCGCGCAAGTGGCCGAGTTCGGACGGATCATTTTGACCGAGGCGGTGCGTCTGACGCGTTTGCTGGATGATCTGCTGGACCTGACCGTGCTGGAAAACGGGACGGTGCAGTTGACCATCGGGATGGCCAATCTGGGCCAGATGATCGACCGCGCGCTGGCCGCGTCAAGCCACACCCGGCCCGAGCGCAGCTTTGACATTCAACGCGGGATCGGGGCGGAAGAGATTTATCTGAAGACCGATGCCGACCGGCTGGTGCAGGTGTTCATCAATCTGATTTCCAACGCCCGCAAGTATTGCGACGCGCCCGACCCGGTACTGCGCATCGCGGTGCGGCAAAAGGGTGGCCGGGTGACGGTGGATTTCATCGACAACGGCGCTGGGATTCCCAAGGACGCGCAGGCGGTGGTGTTCGAGAAATTCGCCCGCCTGTCGGATGAAACCCGCGCCGGGGGGGCGGGGTTGGGCTTGGCGATCTGCCGCGAGGTGATGGCCAATCTGGGCGGCACGATCACCTACCTGCCGGGCCAGCGCGGGGCGGCGTTCCGGGTGACGCTGCCGCTGCGGTTGGAAAAAACGCAGATCTCTGGGGCTGCGTGAACGGATCGTTAGGGGATTTCGGGGCAGTCTGAACATGAGGCTGGCAACACGGGGTTCGCGGTGGCAGAAGCGCTGGATGGGGTGATCCGCAGGAAGGTTTCGGCATCGCGGCTGGAGGCCCCTGATGGCGGGCCGGGGGCTGACCGGGCGTGGCGGCTGGCACTGGCGCGGGCGGCGCGCGATGCGGCGCGGGTCGGGCTGGAGGTGAGCCAGTTGACGATTGTGCGGCTGTCGATGGTCGAACTGCTGGAACTGCTGCCGGACCGCGCGCTGATCGCGGTGCTGGAGGGGCCGGGCCAGACGATGGGGCTGATGGTTGTGGGCCCCGATGTTCTGGCCGGGTTGGTCGAGGCGCAGACGCTGGGGCGTGTGTCGACGCGGCCTGCCTTGCCGCGCCGCCCGACGCGCACCGATGCGGCGATGGTGGCAGGGATGGTCGATCTGGCGCTGCGGGGACTTGAGGACGGGTTGTCGGATGACCCAGACCTGATCTGGGCGGGGGGGTTCCGTTATGCCTCGTTTCTGGAGGATGCCCGCCCGCTGGCGCTGTTGCTGGAGGATGAAGGTTACCGGATGATCGGGGCCGAGGTTGCGCTGGGCGGAGGCCTGAAGGCCGGGTCGATCCTGCTGGCGATGCCTGCCAAGGGGCGAGGGCAGGCTCCGGTCCGGGTACGGGTGGCTGAGCCTGATCCGGGCCCTGCGTTCGAGGCGGCGCTGACCGAAGTGGTCTCTGCCAGCGATGCCGTGCTGGATGCGGTGCTTGCGCGGGTGACGCTGCCGATTTCGGTGCTGATGGCGTTGCAGGTCGGCGAGGTGTTGACGCTGCCGCAGGCCGGACTGGACCGCATCACGCTGGAAGGGATCGACGGAGCGCGGGTGTTGCTGTGCAAACTGGGCCAGAACCGGGGGATGCGTGCGGTGCGGCTATCGCCGGTGGCGATGGCGGGGTCGGGGGTCTTGCCGGCGCATGTGGTGCCGGTGCCGGTTCCCGGCCTTCCGGTGCTGCGCCAGACCGGAACGGGTTAGGCGCGGAAATGGACCAGAACGTGCAGGGTGATGACGATGTCGGTGCCCGGCCCGCCCGTGCTGCGCCAGACCGGAACGGGTTAGGCGCGGAAATGGGCCAGAACGTGCAGGCGGATCGCGGTGGCAAGGCCGGTGTCGGGCGCGCGGGCCGCGTCGATCTGGGCGGCCAATTCATTCAGCGTGATGGCTTTTGCGCTGGCGATATCCCGGAATGCATCCCAGAACGCCGGTTCCAGCGATACCGATGTGCGATGGCCGCGCAGGGTGAGGGAGTGTTTGACGGGCCGGTCGGTCATGGTTGCGGCGGGGTTTCGGGGGGGTGGCCGGCGGGCAAGCCGGCGCTGGCTGCCGGATCGGCCGAGGCCCCGGAGTCGCGGGCGTGTCCGTCCAGATCGCGCGCCGATTTTTCGGTCTGCGCCTGATCCAACACCTTTTGCGCCTTGCTGCGCCCGAATTTGGCGGCATTCTGGTCGGCTGTCGCGCGCTTTTCTGCCCGGTCGCGGGCCTTGCGGGCGGCGCGCAGGTTTATCGGGTCGGGCATCAGCCTTTGGGGCCGATCATGTCTTCAGGCCGTACCACGCGGTCAAAGGTTTCGCCGTCGACATAGCCCAGTGCGATGGCTTCTTCCCGCAAGGTCGTGCCGTTCTTGTGGGCGGTTTTCGCCACCTTGGTCGCCGCGTCATAGCCGATGGTGGGGGCAAGGGCGGTGACCAGCATCAGCGATTCCTTCATCAGCTTGTCGATGCGGGGCAGGTTGGCTTGGGTACCGACCACCATGTTGTCGGTGAACGACCCCGCCGCATCGCCCAGAAGCTGCATGGATTGCAAGACGTTATAAGACATCATCGGATTATAGACGTTCAGTTCGAAATGGCCTTGCGACCCGGCGAACCCGACGGCCGCATCGTTGCCCATCACCTGCGCGCAGACCATGGTGAGCGCTTCGGCCTGCGTCGGGTTGACCTTGCCGGGCATGATAGAACTGCCGGGTTCGTTTTCCGGCAGGATCAACTCGCCCAGACCCGACCGGGGGCCGGAGCCCAGCAGCCGCATGTCGTTGGCGATCTTGAACAGGCTGACCGCCACGGTTTTCAGCGCCCCCGAAAACATCACCATCGCGTCGTGCGCCGCCAGCGCCTCGAACTTGTTGGGCGCGGTCACGAAGGGCAGGCCGGTGATGGCGGCGATCTGATGCGCCACACGGACGTCCCAGCCGACGCGGGTGTTCAGCCCGGTGCCGACGGCGGTACCGCCTTGGGCCAGTTCATAAATCTCGGGCAGGATCTTGTGGACGCGCAGGATGCCCTGGCTGACCTGATGGGCATAGCCCGAAAACTCCTGCCCCAGCGTCAGGGGGGTGGCATCCTGGGTGTGGGTGCGGCCGATCTTGATGATGTCCTTGAATTGCAAGGACTTGTCGACCAACGCCGCGTGCAGTTTGTGCAGGCCCGGCAGCAGCACATCGCGCGCCATCATTCCGATGGCTATGTGCATCGCGGTGGGGAAGGTGTCGTTTGACGACTGGCCCATGTTCACATGGTCATTCGGGTGGACGGGTTTTTTCGACCCCATCACCCCGCCCAGCATTTCGATCGCGCGGTTCGAGATCACCTCGTTCGCGTTCATGTTGCTTTGGGTGCCCGACCCGGTTTGCCAGACCACCAGCGGAAAGTTGTCGTCGAACTTGCCGTCGATGACCTCTTGGGCCGCCGCGGCGATGGTTTTGCCAATGGCTTCATCCATGTCGCCTTGCGCGATGTTGACCAGCGCGCAGGCCTGCTTGATCACGCCCAAGGCGCGAACGATGGCGATGGGTTGAAGCTCCCACCCGATGGGAAAATTCTGGATCGAGCGTTGAGTCTGCGCACCCCAGTATTTGTTGGCGGGCACGTCCAGCGGGCCAAAACTGTCAGTCTCGACACGGATCGCGTTCATTCTGGCCTCCTGCTCTGGAATGCGCCCGGTTTAGGGGGCAAGTCAGGCGAAATCAACCGGATGGTGTCAGATCGCGGCGCGGGTGAAGTGATAGACACGGGCGGGGGGCAGGTTGCCCCAGACTTTCTCGCCGCGTTGGGCGATCAGGCCAAGGTCGATGCGCACCTGTTCGGCGATTGGGGGGCGGGGTCCGTAAGTGAACTGAATGAACGGCGCGCCGGGGCGCAGCAGCGTGAAAGCGCCGGTCAGAATGGCGTGCTGCACCGCGTTGGGCATCGAGAGCAGCGGCAGGCCCGACACGACTGCGCCAAGACCGGGGGCAAGCGATGTGCCCAGCGTTTCCGCCCCCATGTTCAAAACTGCAACCCCCGGAAACGTCAGGCGAAGGTGGTCGCAGAAATCGGGGTTCAACTCGAACAGGGTCAGGTTGGCGGGGGGGATGCCCCGGTCCAGCAGGGCGCGGGTCAGTTTGCCGGTACCGGCCCCCAATTCCGCGATGCGGCCGGTGTCGGGTCCAAGCCCGTCGGTCATCGCGCGGGCAAGGTCGGCGGAGGAGGGCGAAAGGGCCACCACCTGTTGTGGCCGGCGGATCAACTGGCGCAGGAAGAGGGCGAGGTCAGAGGGCATGGGCAGCTCCGGTCATTGCCAGTTTTGCGTACAGCGAACGCAAGACAGGTTTGCGACAGGCATTCCCGTTCAACGCCGCTACTGTTTGCGGAACTTGTCCAGACTGACGATTTCGGCCGGGCGGTGGGGGGGGACTTCGGCCTCGATCTCGTCTTCCTCGTCGTCCTCGTCTTCTTCGTGCTGCTCGAACCGCAGGCCGAATTCGACGGACGGGTCGACAAAGGTGCGCACCGCGTCGAACGGGATGATCAGCGGTTCGGGCGCGTTGCCGAAATTCAGGGTGACCGAGAAGCCCTCGTCGGTCACCGTAAGGTTTTCGAACCAGTGCTGGATCACTACCGTCATTTCATCGGGATAGCGGGCGTGGAGCCAATCGGCGATGGCGACGTCGGGGTGGGTGGTGTCGAAGGTGATGAAGAAGTGATGCGCGCCGGGCAGGCCGTTTTTGGCAACATCGGTCAGCACGGACTGGATCAATCCGCGCATCGCCCGGTGCATGAGGAAGCCGTAATCAATCGAACGTGCCATGGCATCTGCCCCTTCACCAACTCGACCAGCATAAGGGATTCGGGACTGAAAGGAAGGGGGGGTTTGCCGCAGTTGCATCGGTTTCACACCAGTGCGGCGACACCAGAGGCTGCGGCGCAGAGCAGCAACACCAGGGGCAGCGGCCAATGGCGGCGCAGCAGCAGGTAGGCGGCGGCGATCGCCAGCACCGCAACCAGCGGACGCAGCGTGGTGAAGTCGGGGACGATCATGTTCAGCGGGCCTGTGGTCAGCCGGTTGACGGTGGCGAACAGGACATGGGCTGCGAACCACAAAGACAGGTTGGCGATGACGCCGACGACGGCGGCGAGAATCGCGGCCAGCGCCCCTGCCAGCCGGGGTTGCGCGGTCAAGCGGGCAATGTACGGCGCGCCGACGAAAATCCACAGGAAACACGGGGCAAAGGTCATCCACAGCGTGACGGCGGCGGCGGCGATGCCCAGCAGGATACCGCCCTGCTGGTGGCCTGCCATGTAGCCCACGAATTCTGTCACCAGGATCAGCGGGCCGGGGGTGGTTTCGGCCAGACCCAGCCCGTCCATCATCTGCGTCAGGGTCAGCCAGCCTTTGTCTTCGACCACCGCTTGGGCCATCCACGCCAGCACGGCGTAGGCTCCGCCGAACGTCACGACCGCGAGTTTGGAGAAAAACAGGCCGATCTCGAACAGCAGTCCCTGTTCAAACAGGCCGAGGGCTGCAAGGGGGATCAGCCAGACTGCGCCCCAGATAGAGAGTGTTTTCAGGGTGTTGGGGTGATTTTCTGGCGGGGGGACCGGGCCGCTGGGGCCATGCGAGGTCAGATAGCCGTACAAACCGGCGCCGATGATCACCACGGGGAAGGGGATGGCAAAGACGAACAGCGC
>Ga0105046_10013514_pt1 | contig 12639 bp, 9 predicted proteins | sample MAT03_FD_78385 | JGI IMG/M metagenome (GOLD analysis project Ga0105046, IMG submission 78385) | Freshwater microbial communities from Lake Fryxell liftoff mats and glacier meltwater in Antarctica - MAT-03 (megahit assembly) | ecosystem: Environmental > Aquatic > Freshwater > Ice > Liftoff... | reverse complement strand
GCGCAAGTACTCCCCTGAGTTCCGCGCGAAGCAATCTGCAGAGGAGATCCCGATGGGCCGCTATGGTGAACCAGAGGAACTTGCTGCGTTTGCCGTCTTTCTTGCCTCGCCGGTCGCGGGCTACATCACCGGCACGGTCGTGCCAGTGGACGGCGGGTTGAAGAAATACGCCTTCTAGCACGCGATTGCGGTCAAGGCGCCGAGCCTGGTGGCGGTATGTATGCTGCGCGACGAATCCGACCACGGCATGCAGTCCAATCCGGGCGCTCAGGGTGCCGGCGGGAATCCTCCGCACGCCACGTTCTGCGAAATCCCGCCTGTTGAAGAACGCGAACGATGCTGCTGTTGGCAGAAAAGGTCCCGGAGCGGAACAACAGGGGATGGCGACCAACCGCATCCTGCCACAGCAGCGCGGCGCTCGCTCCTGACCGGGAGAATTCGATTGCGCGAGCGGAGGTGTCGGTGCGACGCCTCATATGAGCATCGAGCTGCTTCAACTCGAGTCCAAGACGAACATGACGCGCGTAAACTACCGGGTATCGGACCCGGCGATTACCGGCATGCTCACGAGATCGTGGTCAGCTCGCCAGGCGAGTTTGCGAAGCGCATCGTCGTCGAGATCGAGAAATGGCGGAAGGTGGTGCAGTCGAACAACATCAAGGTGGAGTTTTAGATGGATCGGAAGACCTCCGCCTCGCCCCTCCTATCCTTCACCGCTGGCACCCGACTTGCCCAACACGCTCCGATAAGCGACATTCCGTAATGCGCTTCGCCAAACGAAAAGACACCCATGTCCAGCATTCGCCTTCGTCCATTTTTCATTGCAGCGCCGTTGCTCGCAGCCTTGATGGCTTCGGGCCTGGCACAAGCGCAAAAGAGCGCCGAATCCACCTTCCCGAATCGCCCGGTACGCCTTGTCGTCGCGCAAGCCGCCGGCGGACCGACCGACGTCGTGGCACGCATCTACGCTAGCCGCATGTCCGAACTGCTCGGGCAGCAGTTCGTGGTCGACAATCGCGCAGGCGCGGGGGGCAGTATCGCGGGTGACATCACTACCCGCGCACCCGCAGACGGCTATACCCTGATGGTTGCGGCCAACGGAACACTGGCAGTCGCGCCGCACATGATCAAGCTCAGTTACGACGCTCGCAAGGATCTCGCGGCGGTGGCGCTCATTGGGAACAGCCCCCTCGGACTCATGGTCAACCAGCAGCTGCCTGCATCGTCGGTAAAGGAGTTGCTCGCGCTGGCCAAGGCGCGTCCGGGGAAAATAAACTTCGGCTCCTCCGGTCCGGGCGCCACATCGCACCTCGCCGGCGAGTATCTGAAGATGCTGACCGGCATAGACATTGTCCATGTGCCCTACAAAGGGGCGAGCCCGGCGCTGACCGGGGTCATGTCGGGCGAGATCGAGATGCTGATTTCCGGCCTGTCTTCTGGCATGCCGTTCGTCAAAGACAAGAAGCTAAAACTGCTCGCCGTGAGCAGCGCCAAGCGCGTTCCCCTCTTGCCCGACGTGCCCTCGATGTCGGAAACCATTCCCGGGTTCGACGTCTCGTCCTGGTACGCGGTGCTCGCACCCGTCGGCACACCGCTGACGATTATCGAGAAACTCAACAAAGCATCCAATGCGGCGGTCACGTCGCCCGATACCGAAGCCAGGCTCGTCGCGGCCGGCGTCGATATCGATCCGATCACGCCGAAGCAGTTGTCCGCCAAGCTCGATACCGACTACGAGCGCTGGGGCAAGGTGGTCAGGGCTGCCGGCATGAAGCCCAATTGATGGCGGACTTCGACGCGATTGTCATCGGTGGCGGACTGGTCGGTACAGCGGTCGCCTACGGCATCGCACGCCTGGGAAGACGCCCCGTCCTGCTCGACGAAGGCGACATCGCGCATCGCGCGTCGCGTGGCAATTTCGGTCTCGTATGGGTGCAGAGCAAGGGCATCGGGGTGCCTGAGTATCAACGCTGGACGCGGCAATCGTCCGACACCTGGGCGGATTTCTCCAAGGAACTGCTCGAGGAGACCGGCATCGGCACCGGCCACGAGCGCCCGGGCGGAGTGACCATCTGCCTGAGCGAAGAAGAATTGGATAAACGTCGGCGGCTGATGGAACAACTGCATATCGAGGCCGGCGAAACCAATTTCGATTACGAGATCTTGCGCCATGCCGAACTGAAGAAGATGCTGCCGGCGATCGGGCCCGACGTCGTGGGCGCCTCCTACACACGTTACGACGGTCATGCCAATCCGCTTTTCACGATGCGCGCATTGCATGCCGCGTTGCTCAAGCACGGCGGCACCTACGTCCCGAACGCGCGCGTGGAGAGCATCCAGGCCGCACCCAACCATTTCGTGATCAACGCGGGCGGCCAGAGCTTCGCCGCGCCGCGTCTGGTGCTCGGTGCTGGCTTGGGCAACAAGGCGCTGGGCGAAATGGTCGGGCTCGACGTGCCAGTGCGTCCGGTGCGCGGTCAGATCATCGTGACCGAACGCCTGCAGCCCGTCCTGCCGATACCCACGCTGATGATGCGCCAGACCGTCGAAGGCACCATCATGATTGGCGAGTCGCGCGAGGAATCCGGTTTCGACGACACCACCTCGCCCGAGGTCATTCACACACTGGCGCAGCGGGCGGTGAAATCCTTTCCCTTCCTGAAGAACGTGCGCATCGTGCGCACCTGGGGGGCGCTGCGTGTGATGGCCCCGGACGGCCTGCCGATCTACGAACAGTCGAGCGAGTTTCCGGGCGCGTTCGTCTGCACCTGCCACAGCGGCGTCACGCTCGCCGCGAGCCATGCCCGCTACTACGCCCAGTATGTAATGGATGGCGCCCTGCCTGCCGAACTGGCGCGGTTTTCCACGAAACGATTCGATGTTCGCGCTGCTGCCTGACAACCCCTCTGAACGCATCACCGTGCACGTCGACGGCAATACCGTCGGCGTGCCTCCGGGCTTCACGGCCGCTGCGGCCATGCTGCTCCATGGCGCCAGTTCGACGCGCACGACGCCTGTCACGGGCGAGCCTCGCGCGCCCTACTGCATGATGGGCGTGTGCTTCGAATGCTTGATGCAGATCGACGGCGAGCCGAACCAGCAGGGCTGCCTCGTCACCGTCGTCGAGGGCATGCGTATCGAGCGGCAGCTTGGCAAATGCAAGGTGGACGAATGAGTGCGGTACACGATCTTGCAATCATTGGTGCCGGTCCGGCCGGCATGGCGGCGGCAGTCATGGCTGCAGAGCTCAGGTTGAGCACCGTCGTTCTGGACGAGCAGCCCGAGCCCGGCGGGCAGATCTATCGCGGCATCGAACGCCTCGCTGCGACGCGATCGCGCCATCTGGAGTTGCTCGGCCCCGACTATGCGCTCGGACTGGAGCTTACTCGCGCTTTCCGCGCGAGCTCGATCGAATACTTGAGCGGCACGCAAGTCTGGCAGGTGGAGCCCGCCGGGCGCATCTTCTACCGGCGCAACGACGTGGCTGGCATCCTGCAAGCAAAGAAGATTCTGATCGCACCCGGCGCGATGGAGCGCCCAATGCCTGTGCCGGGGTGGACTTTGCCTGGGGTGCTGACCTGCGGCGCCGGTCAGACGGTGCTCAAGGCCAACGGTCTTGCCCCAAAGGGACGCTTCGTGCTGGCGGGGTGCGGCCCCCTGTTACTGTTGCTGGCCGCGCAGCTCACGCGCTGCGGCATCAAGCCGACCGCCATCCTGCAGACGACATTCAATCGGTGGGCCGCCGCGCCTCATCTGCTCGGTTTTCTCGGCGCGCCCGGCTATCTCATCAAAGGGCTCGGACTGCTGCGCGAACTCAAGGCAGCCGGCATCCCGATACACAACGTGAGCCGGTTCGCGATCAAGGGCGACACGCAGGCGCGCGCGGTGGAGTTCGTCTGCAACGGCGCGGCGCGCACGATCGAGGTCGACACTGTCTTCCTGCATCAGGGCGTGGTCCCGAACAGCAACCTCGCCTGGTCGTTGAATCTCGATCATCGATGGGACGACGTGCAGCGCTGCTACCACCCCAAGCTCGACGCCTGGGGACGCGCCTCGAATGCAGCCGTGCTCGTCGCTGGCGATGCCGGTGGCATCGTCGGCGCCAAGGGCGCTGAATTCATGGGACTTATCGCCGCAGCGGCCGCCGCAGTCGATCTGGGCAAGGTCGGCGCGGAGCAGGCGGAAGAACGCACCCGCGATGCGAAGACCGCGCTGAACAAACAGCGGGCCGCGCGCCCCTTCCTGGATCACCTGTATCGCCCGGAGCAGCGCTGGATCGCGCCGCCCGAGCCGGACACCATCGTCTGTCGCTGCGAGGAAGTGCGCGCGGGCGAGATCCGCCGTCTCGTCACCGAGCAGAACTGTCCGGGGCCGAACCAGCTGAAGTCTTTCGTCCGCTGCGGCATGGGGCCGTGCCAGGGCCGTCTTTGCGGCCTGACGGCGGTCGAAATGATCGCGGAATCTCGCGGCGTGCCAGTGAGCGAAGTTGGCTATTATCGAATTCGGCCGCCCATCAAACCCGTCACCATCGGCGATCTCGCCACCCTCGACGTGCCCGAGCGCAGCGACGCAGTGCACATGTAGACCGGAGCAGTTCCATGCCCACTTACCGTCCCACCATTACCGGTGCCCGCCACATGATTTCGGCGGGGCATTATTCGGCTACGCATGCGGGCTTTCAGATGCTCGAAGCGGGTGGCAATGCCATCGACGCAGGAGTCGCCGCCGGCATCGCATTGGGTGTCCTGCAGACCGACCGGGTGAACTTCGCCGGGGTCGCCCCGATCATGATCTACCTCGCCGAGAAGGGCGAGATCGTCAACATCGACGGTCTCGGCACCTGGCCCAAGGCGGCCTCGCTTGCCCACTTCCATGAGAAGTACGGCGGCAAGATGCCGCCGGGCATTCTTCGTACCGTCATGCCGGCCGCGCCTGCATCATGGCTGACGGCTCTCGAACGCTACGGCACCATGAGCTTCGGCGACGTCGCGCGCGAGGCGACCAGGCTCGCCGGTGAGGGATTCGCGATGCACTGGTTCATGGCCGATTACATTCGCGATCAGGAAGAGAGCTACCAGCGCTGGCCCGGCAGCGCGGCTGTGTTTCTGCCCAACGGCCGGCCCCCGCAAGTGGGCGAGATCTTCAAGCAGACGGATCTCGCCGCATCCCTCCAGTACATGATCGACGAAGAAGCCGCCCATCGCAGCAAGGGCCGCGCCGCGGGGTTGAAGGCGGCACGCGATGCGTTCTACAAGGGCGACATCGCGCAGAAGATCGCGCGCTATCACAAAGAGAACGGCGGTTGGGTGACCCTCGAAGACCTGGCGAGCTACGAAGTCACGTTCGAGACGCCTGCGCGCACCCGCTTTCACGGCATCGATGTGTATGCCTGCGGCCCCTGGTCGCAAGGGCCGGTGCTGCCGCAAACGCTCAATCTGCTGAGCGGATTCGATCTCAAGGCAATGGGCCACAACTCGCCCGAGTACATCCACACGATCATCGAAGCCCTCAAGCTCTCGTTCGCCGATCGCCACCGCTATTACGGGGATCCGAAGTTCGTCAAGGTGCCGCTCGACACCCTGCTATCCGAGGCGTATGCCGCCGAGCGACGCAAACTCATCGACCCTGAGACAGCCTCCCCTGGGCTGCCGCCCGCGGGCGATGTTCCGGGCTATCCGCCGGGCCCGAAAGTTCCGGAGCCCGCCGCGGGCAATCCGAATCCACCTGCGGACACCTCGTATGTTTGCGCAGTCGACCGCCATGGCAATGCGTTCTCGTCCACGCCGAGCGACGGATCGAGCGCGACGCCAGTCATCCCCGGAACGGGGCTGTGCCCCTCGTCGCGCGGCTCGCAGAACTGGACCGACCCGGCGATTCCCGCCGTCATGGCCCCGGGCAAGCGGCCACGTCTGACCCCGAATCCAGCCATCGCATTGAAAGATGGCAAGCTCTTCATGCCATTCGGTTCGCCTGGCAACGATATACAGCCCCAGGCGATGACGCAGGTATTCCTCAACGTGGTCGTGTTCGGCATGGAGCCCCAAGCCGCCGTCGAAGCGCCCCGCTTCGCCACCTACAGCTTCCCGAGTTCATCCGAACCGCATGCCTATCACCCTGGACGCGTGAATGTCGAATCACGTATCGATGCCTCGATCGTCGACAAGCTGGCCAGGCTCGGCCACAAGGTGGGCGCCTGGGACCCGCTCGAATGGCGGGCAGGCGCTGTCTGCGCGATTCGCGTCAACGCAGAAAGCGGCCTGCTCGAAGGCGCAGCCGATCCACGCAGGCTTTCCTACGCGATGGGTATCTGATACGCAGCATCCGCAGTCGAAGGTCGACCCATCGAGGGCGTCGGTATCGTCAATTTGTCGGGTGTGGGGCACTTGATATGTCGCATCATGGCTTTGCGTTGGCTGCAATCAGCGCATAGAGCTGCGCTGGCGAGATCGGGGTCTGGTTGATCCGCACATCGAACGGCGACAGCGCGTCCTCGAGCGCCGACATGATCGCCGGGGTCATCGGAATCACGCCGCACTCGCCCACGCCCTTGACCCCGAGCGGATTGATCGGGGTGGGTGTCTCGCGATGGAACAGCTCCATGCGCGGCATCTCGGTCGAGGTGACCAGCAAATACTCACCCAGGTTGGTGGTCACCGGCTGCGCGTTCTCGTCATAGCCCATCCACTCGAACAGCGCGTTGCCGATACCGTGAGCGATGCCACCGGCCAACTGGCCGTCGACGATCATCGGGTTCAGCATCCGGCCCGCATCATGGACGAACACCAGGCGATGGAAGTGCACGCCGCCAGTCTCGGCATCGACCTCCAATTCGACCACCGCGGTGCCGTTGGAGAACGCCATGTCGTCGATGATCACCTGCTCGGTGGCTTCCAGCCCGGGCGCCACACCCCCTGGGAGGGTGTAGCCGGCGGTGCCAGCCAGGGCGCGGGCAATGCTGCCCAGCGCGATGCGGCGTGCGGGCTGGCCATTGACCAACACCTCGGCGCCGACGATTTCCAGCTCGGCCTCGGCTGCCTTGAGCAGCGTAGCGGCCACCTTGAGCACTTTGGCGCGTACGGTCTGCGCAGCCACATGGGCAGACGACCCGGCGACCACTGTCTGCCGGCTGTTGGATGCGCCCAGGCCCATGACAGTGGCATCGGTGTCGCCGGTGGTGACCGTGATGTTCGACAGATCGCGCCCGAGCTGCTCGGCCACCACCTGCGAGAGCATGGTGCGCGTGCCCTGGCCGATCGCCGCCGCACCAGCCAGCACCTGCACCTTGCCGGACGGGCCGATGCGCACGGTCACCGATTCGAACGGTCCGCGGCCGGTGCCCTTGACGAAGTTCGACACACCGATTCCCAGATAGCGACCCTCCGCCAGCGCCTTCGCCTGGCGCGCCGGAAAGCCGGCCCAGTCGGCGCGCTCCAGCGCCTCGGCCATGCACCCGGGGAAGTCGCCGCTGTCGAGCGTCACCCACTGACCGCCGCGCGCCTTCAACTGGGTGCGATAGGGCATGCGGTCAGCGGCGATCATGTTGCGTCGACGCACTTCGGCGCGATCGAGCCCGAGTTCGCGCGCGACCCGATCGAGCAGGCGCTCCATCACGAAGGTGCCCTGCGGATGTCCGGCGCCACGCACCGGCGTCACCGGCACCTTGTTGGTGAGCACAACCTTCACGTGCATCGCATAGTTCGGCACTTCATAGCCGAGCGGAACGTTCTCGGCCGAGTTGTGTGCGAGGTTGATGCCGCGCGCGGTATAGGCCCCATGGTCATGGACGATATCGCCGCGGATGCCGAGCACATGGCCCTCGTCATCGACCGCGATCTCGGTCTCCCAGTACTGATCGCGCTCCTGGGTGGTGGCGATGAAATGCTCGCGCCGATCCTCGATCCACTTGACCGGATGACCGCACAGGCGCGCCGCCAGCGTCACGCACACCTCTTCCGGATAGGTGACCAGCTTGGGCCCGAAACCGCCGCCCACGTCGGGCATGACAACCCGGATCTGCCGCTCGTGCAGCCCGAGGATCTCGCAGATCACCCGCATCGCCGCATGCGGCATCTGGGTCGAAGTCCAAAGCGTGGTACGGTCTTCCATCGCGTCATGACGCGCGACACAGCCGCGGCATTCGATCGAATGACTGCCGCCGCGATGCTGCCAGAAAGATTCGCGGAACACATGCTTCGCCTCGGCGAACACCCGCGCGGTGTCGCCATAGGTCATGTCGAATTCAGCCAGCAGATTGTGCGGCGACTCGCGATGCACCAGCGGCGCCTCCCGGGCAAGCGCGGCGCGGCAGTCCGATACCGCAGGCAGCGGGTCGAACTCGACCTCGACCATCATCGCCGCGTCTTCCGCGAGATAGCGGCTGTCGGCGAGCACGATCGCCACCGGCTCGCCCACATGTACCGTCTCGTCAGCCGCAAGCACCTGCCGATGGTGATCCTGTTTGTAGTGCGAACTGGGCAGACCGACGACCAGACGGTCGGTCACCAGATGCGGGCTGAAATCCTCGGACGTGTAGACCGCCCGTACGCCGGGCATGGCCAGTGCTGCCGATGCATCGATGCGGCGGATCGCGGCGTGGGCATGCGGGCTGCGCACGAAGGCTGCCTGCAGCATGCCGGGCAGATGGATGTCATCGACATATCGACCCTGCCCGCGCAGCAGTGCATCGTCCTCGAGGCGCGGCACGCTCTTGCCAATCAGTGTTTCGCCGGACCTGCCCGGGCGGGCTGGGCTGATGATCGGTGCGGCCAGACTCATCGCGCGGCCCTGGCAGCCGGCAGCACGGGCGCCTCGACCGGACGTTGGGCAGCGCCTGGGGCCTGCATCGCACGCGCTGCAGCGAGCGTGGCATCGACGATCGCCTGATAGCCGGTGCAGCGGCACAGATTGCCGGAGATCGCCACCCGTACCTCATGCTCAGCGGGCTGCGGGTTGTCGGCGAGCAGCTCGACCAGCGTGGTCAGCATGCCCGGCGTGCAGAACCCGCACTGCAGGCCATGATGATCCTTGAACGCCTGCTGCAGTGGATGCAGCGTGCCATCGGCCGCAGCCAGCCCCTCGACCGTGGTCACGGTACAACCGTTGGCCTGCACCGCCAGCATCAGGCAGCCGCGGGTCGATCGACCATCGACCAGCACCGTGCAGGCGCCGCACACGCCATGCTCGCAGCCAAGATGGGTACCGGTCAGTTCGAGCTGGTGACGCAGGAAATCAGCGAGCGTGTGCCGCACCTCGACCTCGGCCTCGACTGTCCGACCGTTGACGGTGAGCGCGATTCGGCGGCGGGTGGTGTTGTCGGTGGACGCATCCATCGTCTGTCCTCGGTGGGCACTCATTGGGCACTCATTGGGCAGTCAGTGGGCACTGAGCAGGCAGTCAGCGGGAAGTCAGCGGGCCGGGTGCGCACGCGCGAGCGCAGCCTCGAGCGCGCGCCGCGCCATCACCACCGCGAGCTGCTGGCGGTACGACGCCGGTGCATGGATGTCTTCCATTGCATCGAGGCTTCGACACGCTTCGGTAGTCTCGCGAAACAGTGCGCCCGATGCGATCTGGCCGACCAGTGCCTGCTCGACCCCAGTCACCCGCACCGGCGCCGGCCCGATGCCGCCGAGCGTGACCGAGGCGCGGGTGATGCGCCCAGCGGCATCCACGCTCAACAGCGCCGCCGCCAGCACTACCGCATAGTCGCCATGGCGACGGGCGAACTCGACGAACCCATAGCCATGCCCGACCGGCCAGTGCGGCAGTTCGATCCGGGTGAGCAGCTCGTCTGGCTCGATCGACGGCGTCATGTAGCCCGCCGGAAAATCGGCAAACGCCACACTGCGCTCACCGCGCACACTGGCCACTGTCAGTGTGGCATCGAGCGCAGCACAGACCGCGGGCAGTTCTGCAGCCGGGTCGAGCTGGCACAGCGAGCCGCCGAAGGTGCCTCGGTTGCGTGTCTGCCGATGCCCGACCCACTGGATGGCCTCGGTGAGCAGCGGGCAGTGTGCGCGCACCAGGGGCGAGTACTCCAGGTCGCGCTGCCGGGTCATGGCGCCGATGGACAGGCGATCGGCATGCCCATCGATATGGTTGAGCGCCTTGATCTGCCCCAGATCGATCAGATGCCCCGGCAACACGAAACGCATGTTGAGCATCGGCATCATCGACTGCCCGCCAGCGAGCACCCGCGCGTCGTCCAGTCGCGCCATCAGCGCGACCGCTTCATCGACGCTGCGCGGATCGTGATATTCGAAGGCGGGTGGTTTCACTTCAAGGTCGCGCGCATGGGGATCTAAAAGGCCACGATCGGGCAGCCGATCAGCATCATTGTTCCAACCGGATATTCGCGTCACGCGTCAACTTGACCCAGCGCGCGTGATCGGCCCTGAGAAAGGCAGTGAACGGCTCCAGTCCCGAGAAGTTTGCCTCCGATCCCAGCTTGGCCAGCGCCTCCCGGGTCTCGGGCATCTGCAGCACCGACTCGGTCTCGCGACCGAGCTGGGCGACGATGTCCTTCGGCGTGCCGGTCGGTGCGAACAGCCCGGTCCAGAGGGTGACTTCAAAGCCTGGCACACCGGATTCTGCGACCGTCGGCACATCAGGCAGCAACGGTGAGCGCTTCGGCGTGGTGATCGCCAGCGCGCGCAGCCGACCCGCCTTCACGAACGGCAGTGCCGCGGGCATCGTATTGGTCCCGGCCTGCAAAGTGCCGGCGACCAGATCGGTGGTCGCCGGCACGCTGCCCTTGTACGGCACATGCACCATCTTGATGCCGGTCAGCGAGTTGAACAGCGCCATCGACAGATGCGAGGTCGACCCGTTGCCCGCCGAACCGAAATTGATCTCGCCCGGCCGCTTGCGGGCGAGTGCGATCAGCTCCTTCGTACTGGTCACCGGCAGCGCCGGGTGGGAGACCAGCAGCAGCGGCACATCGGCCACACGTCCGATTGCGACGAAGTCCTTGAGCGGGTCGAACGACAGGTTGGTCGCCACCGCCGGCAGCATGACGATCTCCGAAGCCGAACCGAGCAGCAGGGTATAGCCGTCCGGTGCCGCCCGTGCTGCGAACTCGGTGCCGATCGCCCCGCCCGCGCCGGTACGGTTCTCGATGACGATCGTCTGCTTCAATCGATCGGACAGGCGCTGGCTCAGGATTCGTGCGGTCGAATCCGACCCGCCCCCGGCCGGGAACGGCACGACCATCCGGATCGGCCGGCTCGGATACGACTGCGACCAGGCGGGCGCAGCGAGCAAGCCGGAGATGACGCCGACAAAAACAGCCAACGCGACCGTGCGCAAGCGAGCAGGGATTCGCCTCATGCATGAACTCCAGCGCGCTTGTTCAGAATGGCTTTAAGCCGCTGCGGCGTGACCGGCAACCGGGTGATTGCCCCGGGCATGCCGATGGCATCGTCGATGGCGGCGGCAATGGCCGCACCAACGCCGGTGATGCCCGCCTCACCAGCACCTTTCATGCCCAGTGCATTGTTCGGGCTGGGGGAATCCTCGGTGAGCAGCACCTCTACCGGTGGCATCTCGTTGGCCGTGGGCATCAGGTAGTCGGCGAAGGTCACCGACAGCGGCTCGCCGCGCTCGTCATAGACGAACTCCTCGTACAGCGCCCCACCCAGCCCCTGAGCGACCCCGCCGACGATCTGGCCTTCGACCAGCATCGGATTGATCGCACAGCCGATGTCATAGGCGACATGGAAGCGTTCGACGATGGTCTGCCCGGTATCGGGATCGACCTTGACCACCGCGGTGTGAATGCCATACGGATGAGCGAGCCCGGCGGTCTCGAACCAGCCCTCGGCGGTCAATCCGGGTGTGCCGAAGGCCACCGTAGTCGGACTGGGCGAGAGTGCTGCGGCCACCTTGCCTATCGCAATGCCGGGCTCACCGGGGCGATCGGTGCGCACGACCCTGCCATCGACGATATCGAGCAGTTCGACTGGCGCCTCGATCATGTGCTGGGCGGCGAACTCGAGCGCCTTGCGTCGCACGTTGAGTGCCGCCACCCGGGTGGCGCCACCGGTCATCACCGTCGCGCGCGAGGCATGCGCACCGATGCCGTACTCGAGCATGTCGGTGCGGCCGTGGATGACCTTGATGTCGCGGTAGTCGACACCCAGACCGTCGGCGCAGATCTGCGCCATCACCGTCTCCACACCCTGACCGATCGATGATGCCCCGGTCACCACCTGCACCTTGCCCTGGGTATCCACCGTCACCCGCACACCGTCCACCGGACCCAGACCGCTCTTCTCCATGAAGAAACCCATGCCCACGCCGACCAGTTCGCCGTTGGCGCGCCGCTGCGCGAGTTCGGTCTGCAGCGCATCCCAGCCCAGATGCGGCAGCGTTTTCTCGAGCAGCAGCGCGAAATCTCCGGAGTCGAGTTCGACCGGATGGTCGAGGATGTCCATGGCCCGCGAGTAGGGGAACTGTTCCTTGCGGATCAGATTGCGCTGGCGCACTTCGATGCGCGAGAGCCCGAATTTCTCGGCGACCGCATCCATCAACCGTTCGCAGGCATAAGTCGACTCGAAGCGTCCCGGGCAGCGGTAGGTCGCCGCCGGCGTCTTGTTGGTCATCCGCACAAACGCTACGGCACGGTAGGCCGGCACATCATAG
>Ga0105046_10013513_pt1 | contig 12639 bp, 9 predicted proteins | sample MAT03_FD_78385 | JGI IMG/M metagenome (GOLD analysis project Ga0105046, IMG submission 78385) | Freshwater microbial communities from Lake Fryxell liftoff mats and glacier meltwater in Antarctica - MAT-03 (megahit assembly) | ecosystem: Environmental > Aquatic > Freshwater > Ice > Liftoff... | reverse complement strand
GGGCGGCCAGGGCGGTGGCGAGGGCGGCCAGGGCGGTGGCGAGGGCGGCCAGGGCGGTGGCGAGGGCGGCCAGGGCGGCGGTGGCATCGTGTGCGACGTCGCGGAGGAGTGCCCCCAGCCCTTGGGCGAGTGCGAGATCGCAACCTGCGACGGTCTCTGTGGCCTGGCAGATCGCCCCGACGGCACGGAGGTCGGTGCACAGACCGCGGGCGACTGCGTGGTGCGGTCCTGCCAGGCAGGCCAGCCGGACATCGTCCCGGGCGCCGATCCGCCGGCGAACACCGACTGCACGACCTTCAGCTGTGACGGGGCCGGCGGGACGCAGGCCGAGTTCGTCGACGCCGACGAGCCGTGCGGCGGAGGAGGAGACCTTGCGTGCGACGGCGCCGGCAACTGCGTCGGCTGCACCGATGCGGCAGACTGCCCGGCTCCCGGCAGTTGCCTTACCGCCGTGTGCACGAGCGGCGTGTGCGAAGAGGTTGCTGCCCCCAACGGCAACTTCGATGGGCTGGCGGCCAACGACTGCAAGCAGCGGGTCTGCTCTGGCGGCGCCCTCCAGACGGTCGCCGACGGGAGCGATCTCCCGCTGGCCGACGCCAATGTCTGCACCGCCGCCGCGTGCTCGGGGCTCACTCCGGTGCAGACTCCGTTGAACGGGGACTTCGACGGCAACGGCCCGAACGACTGCAAGCAGCGCGACTGTGTCAACGGCGTCCTCACCACGCTGGCCGACGCCGCCGATCTCCCGCTGTCCGACGGCATCGCATGCACCTCGGAGACCTGCTCGGGGCAGACCCCGAGCTTCCCGGCGCGCCCGGCCGGCACGGTGATCGGGGGATGCAACGGAGTCTGTCAATCTGGCAGCTACGCTGGTACCTGCGGCTACAGCCTCTACTCGCGCACCTTCCCGGCCGCCGGATCGTGGACCCGCCAGGCGCTGTCGGCGGTGTGGACCGGCGCGAACGCACCCCCGCCCACCAGCATCCTCACCGCCGAGGAGACCTCGAGTGGCAATCGGCTCATGGTCATCCGCGCAAGCGGCACCTACTACGAGTTCTCCTCCGGCGCCTGGCAGGCCCCGGTCGCGGCGGACTCGGTGTTCGCGTCGATGCCCAGCACCAGCATCTCCGCGTCGTCATCTGGCGAGTTCTTCGGCAACGAGCTCATCATTTTTACCACCAGCGAGAGCCCGCCGCGGGCCCTCAGCTACGAGCTCCTCGGGGGTGTCGGACCCATCGTCCACCAGTCGGGGCCGGCCGAGATCGTCAACGAGCAGCTGGTGAAGAACAACGCGCCGCCGCAGCACAACACCACGATGACGTGGGCGATCGGCGAGCAGCGGGGAGTCTATGGGAACACCGAGGACGCACACGTCACCTGGAAGAGCCTCCAGGCAATCGTCTACGAGAACTGGGCGGGCACCGATCCAGGCTTTTACTACCCGTTCGCCCCGGTGGGAGAGGCCACCAGTCCCTTCGGACTGAGCGGCGTGAACAACGCCCCTGCGGCCGACACCATCGACGCTGCGTTCTATCGAAACGCCACCAACACCGCGTTCTTCATCGCGCCGTGAGCTCCTGAAGGCGAGCGGCGCCGCCGTCTGCTCACTCGGCGTCCCCGCGCCCTTGTCAGCTACGCAGCAACTCTTCGCCGAGATCGCGGCCGACTCGCTCGGCCTCGGCGCGATCGCTGGGGAAAGGGATGCTTCGGGTGCCGCTGCGCGCCCGAGAGCCGTCCTGCTCGGCGAGCAGGCCCTCCATCACCAGGCGGTCGCCGTCGCGTTTGGCGTACGCCGCCACCGGCGTCTTGCAGTCGCCTTCGACGGCGCGCATGACTGCGCGCTCGGCGGCGACGCAGGTCCACGTCTCGGCGTCGGCCATCACCGCGAGGATCTCGCTCACATCGGCATCTTCGCCGCGGCACTCGATGCCGAGCGCTCCCTGGCCGATCGCCGGGAGCGACACCGAAGGATCGAGCACGTCGGTGGCGCGCCCTTCGAGACCGAGCCTTCGCAGGCCCGCGTAAGCGAGGACGATCGCGTCGTACATGCCCTCGTCGACCTTGCGCAGGCGCGTGTCGACGTTGCCGCGCAGCGGCTCGATCACCAGATCCGGTCGCGCCCGCTTGAGGCACAGCGCGCGTCGCAAGCTCGACGTCCCGACCTTCGCGCCCTGCGCCAGATCGGCGAGCTTCGCGCCACCCCGCCCGATCAGCGCGTCGCGTGGATCCTCGCGCGGCGGCACGCAAGCGATGACGAGTCCGGGCGCGAGATGCGCCGGCACGTCCTTGATGGAGTGCACCGCGAAGTGGGCCGTCTTCGCGTAGAGCGCCTCCTCCAGCTCTTTGATGAACAGCCCCTTGCCCCCGATGTCCTGCAGCCGGCTCGTCTGATCTTTGTCGCCCGACGTGACGACATGCAGCTCCTCCACCGCGAGGCCGGCGGCGCGAGCCTCGAGCGCGCGGGCAAAGGCGCGCGACTGCGCCAGAGCGAGCGCCGAGCGGCGCGTGGCGAGGACGAGCTTGCGAGCTTCGAAATCGGCGTTCACGCCCGGTTCATAGCCGATCGGGTCCGGGAACGGAGGGGAACGGAGGGGCTCGCTGATCTCTCGGGCAGCGGTCGGCCGGGGCAGGCAGCGTCGTCGACTTCGCGATAAGGTGAGCCATCGAGATGGGTGAGCCGGCGAGGACTCTGGAAGGCGAGATCGCGGCCGCCCTGGTGGTCGACGAAGGCGGGCCGCCGAGCGACGACCAGCGCGTCGTCTTGGTCGGCGCGACGTGGGCGGACTACCAGCGCCTCCTCGCCATCCGCGAAGAGAGCGCCGTTCCCCGACTGACCTACCTGGAAGGGCGCCTCGAGATCATGACCCCCTCGCGATTCCACGAGATCGACAAATCCATGATCGGCTGTCTGGTCGAGGCTTTCTGTACGGAGCGCGGCATCGAGATCACCCCCTACGGCTCGTGGACACTGGAGAACAAAGAGGTCGAGCGCGGAGTCGAGCCCGACGAGTGCTACGTGCTCGGCGACGACGACGATCCGGCAATCCCTCATCTCGCGATCGAGGTCATTCGCACCTCGGGTGGCATCTCCAAGCTCGAGGTGTACCGCAAGCTCGGCGTATGCGAGGTATGGCTCTGGAAGAAGAAGCGCTTCGAGCTCTTCGCGCTGCGCGGTGACGCATACGAGTCCATCGGCAAGAGCGAGCTGCTGCCCGACCTCGATCTCGCGGTGCTCGTCGAGTTCCTCAGCCTGCGTCCGATGACGGCAGCGGTGCGCGCCTACCGGCGTCGTTTGCGCGGCGAGCCGTAGGAGGCGCTAGGCAGCCAGCGCGATCTCCAGCTTCTCTCGCTGCCCTGCCCCGTAGAAATCGCGCAGCGCCCGAACGACTCGGCCTCCCGAGATGCGCAGGCGCTGCACCTTCTGCGCGAAGCGAGCCGCGACGGAGTTGGCGACGCGGTAGCGATCGCCCTCGTCGCTACCCAAGGCGTGCGTGAACGAGACGTCTTCGTAGAGCCGTTCGCGCAAGCGCACGGCCCGAGCCACGTCGAACGCGCCCCTGCCATCGGGGACGACGTCGGACAGCAGGACGAACTTGTCGACCTCGGCCTGCAGCTCCAGCTCGAGCCACGTCGTCGGCAGCTGCCGCCGCGCGCGCTCGGCGATGTAGAGGAAGTGACTCACCCCCTCGGCGATCTGGCAGAGACCGTCGAGCGTGGGCTCGCGCGCCTCCAGGTGATGCCTAGGCAGGTGCACCGCGATCTCGAGCTCGTCGTCGGCCTCGCGCACGTACACGACTTCGCGTCCGTCTTCGCTTACGTGGACGAAGTCGTCGACACTTGGCGCATCCAGCCCGTAGAGCCCAGCGAGCCTTCGCTGGATGCGCGCTGGCAGCGATGGCGGGGTCAAGCCATTCCCCCGCGGGTCGGGTTGAGCCCACGCTCGGCCAAGCCCGCAGCGAGTGCGGTGGAGCCTGTCCGGAGCCATCGCTCGTAGACCTTCACCACGCCCTGCGCACCCATCGCGCTCTGCGCCATGGCCCGGTCGGCGACGTGGGCGAGGACCTCGACGAAGCGCTCGAACTTGCGGGCCAGCTCGGTCAACACGTCGGTCGTGCCGGGCGCCGATCCGTGCTGGCTGCGCAACATGGCCGCGGCGTTCTCGTAGGCCGACGATCCGACCTGTGCGACGTAGCTCTTGTCGACCCCACGTCCCGCGACGTGGTCACCGAAGAACCCGAGGTGATAGAGGACGCCGTCGCCCAGGCTTCGGAGCTTGGTGAACTTCTCCCGCGAGGGCGGCGCGTGCATCGCCTCGTGAAGGAGGATGGTGGGCGCCCCGTCCATCGCCGAGCCGAGGTCCTCCCCGGGTCGCCCGAACTCGGCGAGCAGCTGCACCAGGTAGACCTGCACTGCAGCCGAGGCGTCGACGCGGTGGGCCCGTACGGCCTCGTCGACGACGTCGCGGAAGTAGTCGTCCATGCTCGCGGTGACAGCGATGGGGGACAGAACGGCCGACTGGGACATGCTTGCAACCTCCTGGAGGGGTGCTCCGTCATCCCGGCGTGCCGCCCGGGCCAGTTGGAGAGCCAACCGGCTCGATACCGGCACCCCGACCTGCGAGGCACCCGTCGCTTAACAATGCACGAGCGAGGCCATGTTATCCAAGTCGCCGTCCGCAGCTTTCGGCTGTGATTTCGGGCGCCTCCTGGCAAACACCTCGTCAGGCTGCTCAACGGAATGACGCTTGCGGCAGCCGCTTGACACCGGGGGAGCCCAGATTATGTTCCGCCCGTTGCTAGCACTCGCTCACAGTGAGTGCCAACAATCGACAGACTCGGACGTCGGGCCCATCCCGGGGTCAGCCACGGCGATCAGGGGGTGCCCTTTCCGTCACCGAGTCGAAGCTTTTCGGGGCGACAAGCGTGCGCCCTCGCCACAGGAGCCGAAATCATGAAGATCCGACCGTTGCAGGACCGCGTGATCGTCAAGCGCGTCAAGGAAGAGGAGAAGACCAAGGGTGGTCTGTTCATCCCGGACACCGCCAAGGAGAAGCCGATCGAGGCGCTCGTGGTGGCCGTGGGCAACGGCAAGGTCCTCGAGGACGGGACCATCCGCAAGCTCGACATCAAGGAGGGCGACCGCGTCCTCTTTGGCAAGTACTCGGGTACCGAGGTCAAGCTTGACGGGGACGACGTCCTCATCCTCCGCGAGGACGACATCCTCGGCGTGATCGAGTCCTGAAGCGGCGGCGCGAGAGCGCCCCGTCTCTGCTTGCCGGCTGAGCCCGTCGGCCGGGCCCTCTTCGTGAGGGCCGTCGACCTGCCCGCCGACCCGCCCTCTACGTGAGGGCACCCCCTGATTCGAAGGAGTTTCCCATGGCTGCCAAAGAGATTTTCTACCACGAGACCGCCCGTAACTACATCCTGGCCGGCGTCAACGCCCTCGCCGACGCGGTGAAGGTGACCCTCGGCCCCAAGGGCCGGAACGTCGTCATCGAGAAGAGCTTCGGCTCGCCCACGATCACCAAGGACGGCGTCACCGTCGCCAAGGAGATCGAGCTCGAGAACCGCATGGAGAACATGGGCGCGCAGATGGTGCGCGAAGTGGCCTCCAAGACCAGCGACATCGCCGGTGACGGAACGACGACGGCGACCGTGCTCGCCCAGGCGATCTACCGCGAAGGCTGCAAGCTCGTCGCCGCGGGTCACAACCCGATGGAGATCAAGCGCGGCATCGACAAGGCCGTCGAGGCGATCGTCGAGAGCTTGAAGAAGGATGCGAAGTCGACCAAGGACGCGAAGGAAATCGCGCAGATCGGCACCATCAGCGCCAACGGCGATGCCGAGATCGGCAAGCTCCTCGCCGACGCGATGGAGAAGGTCGGCAAGGAAGGCGTCATCACGGTCGAGGAGGCGAAGAGCGCCGAGACCGTCCTCGACGTCGTCGAGGGCATGCAGTTCGACCGCGGCTACCTCTCGCCGTACTTCGTGACCGATCCGGAAGCGATGAAGTGCGAGCTGACCGACGCATACATCCTCGTGGCCGAGCGCAAGATCTCCAACATGAAGGATCTGCTCCCGGTCCTCGAGGCGATCGCCAAGAGCCAGAAGCAGCTCCTCATCATCGCCGAAGACGTCGAGGGCGAGGCGCTCGCCACGCTCGTCGTGAACAAGCTGCGCGGCACCCTGCACTGCGCCGCGGTGAAGGCCCCCGGCTTCGGTGACCGCCGCAAGGAGATGCTGAAGGACATCGCGACCCTGACCGACGGTCAGGTCATCAGCGAGGAGCTCGGCCTCAAGCTCGAGAACGTCACCATCAGCGATCTGGGCCGCGCCAAGTCGATCATCATCGACAAGGACAACTGCACCATCGTCGACGGTCACGGCAAGAAGGAGAAGATCAAGGCCCGCCAGGCCGAGATTCGCGCCCAGATCGAGAACACCACCAGCGACTACGATCGCGAGAAGCTCCAGGAGCGCCTCGCCAAGCTCGTGGGCGGCGTGGCAGTGGTCAAGGTCGGCGCAGCCACCGAGACCGAGATGAAGGAGAAGAAGGCGCGCGTCGAAGACGCGCTCCACGCGACCCGCGCTGCGGTCGAGGAAGGCATCGTCCCCGGCGGCGGCGTCGCTCTCATCCGCGCGCAGAAGGTCCTCGAGAAGCTGACCGTCCCCGGCGAGCAGCAGTTCGGCGTGAACATCATCCGTCGCGCCATCGAGGAACCGCTCCGCCAGATCGCCGCGAACGCCGGCGAAGAGGGTTCGATCGTCGTGAACAAGGTCCGTGAGGGCAAGGGCTCCTTCGGCTGGAACGCGGCAACCAACGAGTACGGCGACCTCATCGACATGGGCGTCATCGACCCGGTCAAGGTCGTCCGCTCGGCCCTGCAGAACGCCGCGAGCGTCGCGAGCCTCATGCTCACGACCGAGGCGATCATCGCGGAGCGCCCCAAGGACAAGGAAGCCTCGTCGGGCGGCGGTCACGCCGGCCACGGTCACGGCGACTTCTAGTCACTGAGTCCCGCGCGCGGCCTCGCGCTCGAGATTCGTGAGCGACGAACGCTCCGCCCGGCGAAAGCCGGCGGGGCGTTTCGTCATTTACGCGGATGATGTCGCCTGGCTGAAGAACCACCCGCCGAAGCCGTGACCACTGCGCTCCTCCTCGTCGCCCTCGCGATCGCCCTCTTCGTGGGTGGCGCGGCGATCTACGTCCTTGGCACCTATGCGCTCGCGCATCGCCATGCGCCGCGCGGGCTCGGCGGGGCGCTGCGCGACGCGGGCCGCGAGCTCTTCTGGACCGTCGCGATCCAGCCGCTGCTGCCGCTCTTCTATCTGTACGGCCGGCGCATGGGGACGCGGATCGGCGGTCCGGAGGTCGAGGGGCGTCGTCCGGTCGTCCTGGTCCACGGGTACGGGCAGAACCGCGTCGACTTCCTCCGCATCGCACGCACGCTGCGTCGCCGCGGGTTCGCGCGTTTATTCGGCTTCAACTACCCGTGGGTCCTCTCTGTCGAAGACAACGCAACGCGCCTCGGGCGCTTCGTCGCCGAGGTCTGCGCCGAGGAGAAGGTCGAGCAGATCGACATCGTCTGCCACTCCATGGGCGGGCTCGTGGCCATGAAGTATCTGCTCGGCGAAGAAGGCTCGCGGCGGGTGGCGCGTTGCGTATCGATCGCCACCCCCTTCCGCGGCGTCAGCTGGAAGGGTCCCATGTTCGGCCGATCCTCCAACGATCTGCGCGCCGGCTACGCCTTCAAGGAAGGGCCGGCGCCCACCACGACGCGCCTCCTCAGCATCTACTCGCAGCACGACAACGTCGTGCATCCGGCCACGACATCGTCGCTGATCGAGCGCGGCGGACGCGACCTCGACGCCGGCACGATGGGGCACCTTGCCATCCTGTTCGACCCTGCGGTGGCGAACGCGGTCGCCGACTTTCTCGAGGAGCCGGACCCGCCCGAGCACGCCGAGACCCCGGTGTGCGAGGTGAAGGCTGCAGCCGAGGTGGTCCCGGCGGAGGCTGCCGAGACGGCGGCTACTTCTTGAGCTTGCGATAGAGGTGGGACTTGAAGCTGACCCTGGCGCGCGGAAGGTTTGGGGGTGGCGGCGGAGCTGCCGGGGCCTCGGGCGGGTCCTCGCGCCACACCGCGCCACGAGGCTTCTTCTCCTCGACCTTCGGCGCGACCACGCTCACCGCAGCAGGTGGCGGCGACGCCTGTTGCGGCAGAGCTTGCGCTGCCTGGGGCGGCGCGAGCGGAGGCGGCGCGAAGGCGGGAGGCTCGACGAGGACCGCGCCCGTGCGATCGTCGACGGCCGTGTCGTCATCGAGGCCCATCGTGCTGTTCAAGCCCGGATAGGTGGGCTTGGGGCGCTGGTGATCGTGCCCGGCCGGCGCCCAGGGAGCGCCGGGGATCGGCGCCATCGGGGCATCACTGCGCTTGTCCCCACGCTGCCGCTTGTCGAACGGCAGCGAGGTCGGCGCCGCACCGCCGGGCTCGATGCCCATCGTGGAGGCCACGTGCCAACGCGCATCCGGCCTGGGCATCGCTTGCGTCGCCGGCGGATCGTCCGTCTCCTCGACGATGAACGGCGTGGCCTTGGCCGGCGGCCCGTCAGGCGCCTCGATGATCATGGTTCCCACGTGGGCGCGCGCGCGCGGCGGCGGCTCAGCGGGCGGCTGCGCGGCCGGCGCGGGGGCGGGCGGAGGCGAGCTCTCTATCAGCATCGTACCCGCGCGTGCGCGACGCGGCTCTTTGGTCGCCGGGTCCAGCACGGCGGCGGTGGGCTCGTCGAGGACGAGCGTCGCGTCTCGCGAACGGCGCGGAGCTTCGGGTGCAACGGACGCACGGACGTCGCCCCGCGCGACGCCACCAGCCGGAACGCCGTCTGCGCGCCCGGCAAGATCCGGCAGCTCGATCTTCCCTTCGCCGATCGTCGCCGCGACCCGCGCTCCCTTGAGCGCCTCGTCGTCGACCCGGATGTCGGCGCGGAACGAAAGCTCCGCGGTCATCGACTCGGGCTCGAGCAAGATGGTGTCGAGGCGCAGCGGGATGGGCACCCGGACGCCCCGCTGCGTCTGCAGGACGGCCGAGGCGACCCAGCGCGGCACATACATCCGCAGCGTCTGCACGCGGGGATGCAGGTGGAAGAGCACCAGCATCTCGCCACCGAGCCAGGCGTCGAGCTGCTGATCGGCTGGTGCGCTGAGGAAGTACGCGTCGGAGAAGTCGTCCGACAGATGCGCCTCGAGATCGTTGTCGGCCGCCTGCCGCGAGGTACTCGCCAGCAGCTCCCGACGCGCGGGCCAGAGCGACGAGATCGGACCGAAGCCAGCAGGATCTTGGGCGATTCGCCCGTTTGCGTAGTGCAGGTTGGGCAGCGACGCTTGCCCGTCTTCCTCGGCGATCGCGCCCGTGCCGACGGGGTTGCGCGCGAAGCCGACACCGCCGAACGCTCGCTCGTAGATCAGCGGCATCCGCACGTAGGGAGCCGCGGCATCCACCAGCTGCGCACCGCCGATCCCCGAAGGGCGCGCCGGGCCCCGCCGATCGCCGACGATCTCCAGGCGCTTGTCGATCAGCATCGACTCGCCGCGCGCGACCGCGAGACGAACCGCACCGACCGGAGACGGGCGCCCGCCGTCGGAATAGGCCGCACCCACGACGAGGACCTGCGCGCGCGGCATGCGCAACGCCAGGTCGCCCGGATGAAGGGCGCTCGAGACGGGTCCCCCGATGAGTCGCTCGAGGCACCTGATGGGGCGGGGCGCGGTGAGCGCGAGGTGCGCGTCGGGCACGATCCCGCACGTCACCTTGGTGACCACCGCGAGCCGCCTCTCGCCACGACGGTGGAACGAGCGCGCGGCCAGGGCCAAGGCGCCTAGCGCGAAGAGGGAAACGCCGGAACTCACCACGCTTTTTCTATCACGCAGCAGCGAGTCCGAGAAGCTGCGGGAACACCGGGTGCTCCAGGCCTCTTGTCGATCAGAGCGCCCAGGAGCCTCGTCGCGTCGGCGCGTCGAGCGCGGACTCCAGCGCGGTGAGAAAGCGGGGGCGCGGCCAGTCCTCCGCCCCAAATCGCGCGAGGTGATCGGTCCTCACCTGGCAGTCGACGAGGTCGATCTCCCACGACACGAGCCGCTCGATCATCGTGACGAAGGCGACCTTCGAGGCATCCGGGGCGTGCGCGAACATGCTCTCGCCGAAGAACGCCGACCCGAGCGAGACACCGTAGAGACCACCCACCAACGCGCCGTCCTGCCAGGCCTCGATGGAGTGCGCGTAGCCGAGCTCGTGCAGCTTGCCGTAAGCGACCACCATGTCGTCGCCGATCCACGTCCCCGACTGGTGGGGCCGTGGCGTGGCGGCGCAGGCGCGGACCACGTCGGCGAACGCGGTGTCGTAGCGGATCTCGTACTCGCCGCGACGGATCCGCTTGTCCAGGCTGCGCGGAACGTGCGCCTTCTTGGCCTCGAGCACGAAGCGCGGATCGGGGCTGTGCCAGAGGATCGGCTGGCCGTCGCTGTACCAGGGAAAGACGCCGACCGAGTAGCCGAGGAGCAGGCGGTGCGGCGACAGATCGCCCCCCACCGCGAGTAGCCCATCGCTCTCGGCGAGCTCGGGTCGAGGAAAGACGAGGCGCTCGTCGAGGCGGAAGATCGGCAAGGCGCGGCGACGCGAATGGTAACTCGCGACCGCCGACTGTCTTGCGCGAAGAAAGCGGCGACCGGTCGTATAGCCTCGCATGACGATGTCACGCCTCCTCAGCCACGGCGCCACGGCCCTGCGGGCGAAGCGCGCGCTCGTCGATCTGGGGCGTTCCGTGCGGTGGGCGCAACGGGCATCGGTCCGCGCGGCGCGCCGCTTGCGGGCCCGCCTCGGCACGCCCGGCGTACGGATCGTCTACCACGAAGCGTACCGGCCTCCGCCCAACGACATCGCCGACGTGCGGCGCGCCGACAAGGTGCTGGTGTACCTCGCGTTCGAAGGGTGGCTCGATGCTAGCCAGGTGATCGCGCCGACCCAGCTCGGCATGCACCAGCTGATGCGCGTGCATGCGCGTGAGTACCTCGAGAGCCTCGACGATCCGGGCGGCGTGCTGTCCGCTGCGCCTGGCCTCGCGCCGGCCGAACCGGAAGGGTCGCACCTGCTCGAGGCCCAGCGCGTGGCGACGGGAGGCACGGCCTTCGCAACACGTCTTGCGCTACGGGCTCCGGGTCGCGGACCGGTGCTGAACCTCGGCGGCGGCTTCCACCATGCGCGGCGCGATCGCGGCGCAGGCTTCTGCATCTTCAACGACGTCGCGATCGCCATCGAAGAGGCGCGTGCCGACGGCTTTCGCGGTCGGGTCCTGGTGGTCGATCTCGATCTGCACCACGGCGACGGGACGCGCAGCATCTTCGCCGACGACGATCGCGTCTTCACCTACTCGGTCCACGCCGAGCACTGGGATGTCAGCCCGGCGGTGGCCAACCTCGATGTGCGGCTCGGTCCGGGGGTTGGCGACGCCACCTACCTCGCAGCGCTCGACGAGACGCTCGGCGAGGTGTTCGCGCGGGCGAAACCGGACCTCGTCTTCTACGTCGCCGGCGTGGACGTGGCGGCCGGTGACAAGCTGGGGAGCTGGCGCATCAGCGCCGACGCAGTCTTCGCGCGCGACCGCCGCGTGCTGACCCTGGCCCGCGGCCTGCCGACGGTGATCGTCACAGCCGGAGGCTACGGTCCGGAAGCCTGGCGATACACGGCGCGCACCGTGGCCTGGCTGCTCGGTGGCGAGGGCGCCGCCATTCCCAGCGAGGCGGAGACGTCGCTCCTCCACTTCCGACGCCTGCGCACCCATCTCGATCGCCGCGCGCTGGTCGACGACCCCGCGCCCGACGAACCGTCCTTTGGCATCACTGAGGCGGACGTCTTCGGCGAGCTGCTGCGCAAGCGGGTCGAGCCGCGGCTGCTCGGCTTCTACTCGCACTATCGCCTCGAGATCGTGGTCGAGCACTACGGGCTCGCCACGCACTTCCGCAAGCGCGGGTACCCCCACTTCCACATGGTCCTGCAGGGCGACGCCGCGGTGGCGCCCTCGGTGGTGACCTACGCGGACAGCAGCAAGCGCGAGGTTCTCCTGGAGCTGTCCTCGAAGGAGGTGGTGCTCTCGCCGCCCCCCTCCGGCGGGGACGACGGCGAGGCATTGCGCTTCGTCTCCATCGAATGGTTGCTGCTCCAGGATCCACGGGCGCGGGCGACGCCCGACAGGCCGCTTCTTCCTGGGCAGAAGCACCCTGGGCTGGGGTGCCTGCGCATCCTCATCGGCATGCTGGTCATCGCCTGCGAGCGGCTCGGCCTCGAAGGGTTGACCTTCGTTCCGTCGCAGTATCACGTGGCAGCGCAAGCCCGCTCCCTTGCCACGTTCTACGATCCGGGGGACGAGGGCGCGTTCCTGCTCCTCGAGGATCTGGTGCGCGGCCGGAGCATCGCCGACGTGACCGAAGCTGTCGCCAGCGGCCACATCGTCGACCCACGATCGGGCGAGCCCATCCGCTGGCGCCCGGCCCGCATGGTCATCCCCGTCTCCGATCGCCTGAAGGAGCGGCTCGCTTCGCCGAGCTACGCGCGCACCGTCGAGGCCGCTGCACGCCTCGGCACGGGCG
>Ga0105046_10013511_pt1 | contig 12640 bp, 4 predicted proteins | sample MAT03_FD_78385 | JGI IMG/M metagenome (GOLD analysis project Ga0105046, IMG submission 78385) | Freshwater microbial communities from Lake Fryxell liftoff mats and glacier meltwater in Antarctica - MAT-03 (megahit assembly) | ecosystem: Environmental > Aquatic > Freshwater > Ice > Liftoff... | reverse complement strand
TTCCAGAGAAGTTGATATCTTCCTATATGTTTACCATCATAAAATGGCTTCCAACCATTTGACAACTGCAAAGAAGATGTAAAAGGTTTCTTAACCCTGATTTCTTCAGTTTGAGGTGGTTTCCCTTTTCCAACTTCATAAGCCTTTATCCCGGAATAAATACTTACAATATTGCCAATTCTGATCTGGCTATTTCCCAATTTTAACACAAGTTTGTTTTCCTTCAAATCAGATTGGAGATTAAAAGCATTCTGGTCATACCAGGATTCAGTATTTATAACAAAACTCCTATCCGGTTTTATAACCTGTTGAATGATGCGTTTTTTATCAAAAACAGCCACAGAAACGTTGTTGGGATGAAAAGTGGACGCTGGCTCTGACTTTTGCGCAAAAAGCAGAATTGTATCCACAGTTGCACCGGAAAAAATATTGGAAGGCAATAAAACCAATTCGTTCAACAAAGAATTCTGTAAAAGAAATGCGCGTGAAGAGGAGGTAAATCCAAGATTCAATAATGTATCAGGAATGATATAACCTAAAAAACCGTTTGTTTTCAGCAATTTAAGAGCACTTTCAATAAACAGAAGATAGCTTTCTCCGCGCCAGACGGAAGTTTTGTAGCTACTTTTAAAATAGGCCAGTTCCGAAACGGAAAGCAAAGCGCCATAAGGTGGGTTACCAATTACAACATCAAATCCACCGGTTCCATAAATTGCAGGTTGCTCACCGATCAGGTCAAGTTTATTTTCCAGTTGTGTGGTATATTCCAGCGCTTTCTGTGCGTGTGTTCTTGCTTTTGCAGCAAGCTCTTTAAGGTTTGCCTTTTCTTCAGGAAACGAAGGCTTAAATACCTCAGGAAATGCCCTACGCCAGTTGAATGGCTTCACTTTCTTCTCAGTTCCCGGCTCAAAGTCGAGCTGGCCATCATAATAATCAATATCAATCAGACTATTCCCGCATTTAATATTGTTATCGAGTGTAGGCAAAATCCTTTCATGCCATATCTGGTATTGCTGTGCCAAAGAGGTTTCGGTTTCTCCTTCCATACACTTAAGCAACAGACTGAGTTTGGTAACCTCAACCGCATTCAGGTCGATGTCCACTCCATATATATTATTCAGCAAAATCCGCTTTTTCCCCGCTGAAGTCAGATTACCGGCTGGTGTAATTGGACTGTCCCTCTTTCCGGTTCTGGTTCCGTTTCCGGTATAATAGTTCTTATGATAATCGAGCAGGTATTGATAGGCTCCAATCAGAAAGCTTCCACTACCACAGGCCGGATCAACTATTTTTAGCTTTTCGACCTGTTTTGGTGTTTTGCCTTCAATCAGTTTACCAACGGTATTTTTAACAATGTATTCAACGATATACTGCGGTGTGTAATAAACCCCACCGGCCTTTCTAACTTCAGGTTTTTCTTCAATGGTGGCGTGATGGGCCGTGTCGATCCTTATCTGTTTGCCAAGAAACTGCTCATAAACACTTCCGAGAATCTCTACCGGGATTTCAGAAAACACATAAGGACAAGGGAAGTACATGTCGTTGACAATGTTTTTAATAATCTTGTTGTCAACCACTAATTTTTCAGAAATCAGGTCCTTTTTAAAATCAAACAAACCTGAGTTGTATTTTTCGTCTGCCTTTTTAAAATTGAAGAATAAGTTTTGCCAGGCATTGCCTTTCATTATTATGGATGTGTGGAGCTGCCCGTAAGGCTCAACGCCGCGGTCTTCAGCAATACGCAGGAAAATCAACCGATCTATGGTAAGCTGAACAACGAAGTTGATTTCATCCTCATCAAGCTGTTTGTTTTTAAGGCTGATGCTGATGGCTAATTCTGTCCGCCATTTATCAAGCGATAAGAGGAATTCCTTATCAACAGTTGCCGTTCCCTTTTTTACGGAATCACTTTGAATATAACGATCAAATCCACCTTTCAATACCCTTTCTTTTGAGAAGGCGTCCCACAGATAGTCAAATTCGTCAAGGTACTTAGAATAGGTCAGGTATTTGATCCGTGCAATCCCGGGCTTATCCGTTGGGTTTGGTTTTTTACTGCAGTCATAAACGGCAAGTTCCTCGAAATCGGTAACCAGGCTGATGGCAAGTTTTGCATTCCAGCCATACCTGCGCACCTGATATGCTACTGAAATATCGTCCTTTACTACAATGCTAGGCTTTTTAGCTTCAACAAAAAACAAGCGTTTCCCACCCGGTAATCGGAACGAGTAATCGGGAGCTTTGCTGCCACCGCCAACTTTAACCCTGTCTTCATGGATAACCTCGCGATAAGCCTCAGCGTATCCCTGCGAATTATCTACGTCCCAACCCAAAGCCTTGAAGAATGGATCAATAAAATCGCGACGGGTAAGCGTTTCATTATATGCTCCTGATTTATATGAATCTATCTGTTCGGAAAAACGCTTAACTAACTTCTCAATTATAAGATAAGCTTCTTCTTTTGAATACATTTTCTATTTATTGATGGTTAAAAATAATAAGAAAGTCGCTTGTTTCAACAAATGCTATTTGTTTGCTAAGAAAATTGTAGCAAAATATATACCCTGAACCGGGAATATAAAAAAAACCGGAAGACAACACTTATCTCCCGGCTCAAAGAACATCGGCCTGTGGGTTATTCAACCTTAGAAGCTATTGAATTTGCAATGTCTTGCAGTCTTTCGGGGCTTAACTTCAGTTTCGGCTTACTGAAATCAATATCGTAAATTGAATTAATCGGAATCAGGTGAATGTGCGCATGAGCAACTTCCAGGCCAATTACGGCAATCCCGACTTTAGTGCACGGAACAACGGTTTTGATTGCCCTGGCAATCTTCTTCGCGAAAACAAAGTAATCCGCATACAAAGCATCCTCTATATCAAAAATATAGTCAATTTCTGTTTTAGGTATAACAAGCGTATGCCCTTCCGCAAGAGGATTTATATCCAGAAAAGCAAGAAACCTGTCGTCCTCTGCCACTTTATAGGCGGGGATTTCGCCACTGACAATACGTGAAAAGATACTGGCCATGATTTCCGATTTTAAAGGTTATCGCATTATTTCAACTATCTCAAAAGTCATTTTACCGGCAGGTACCTGAATATCCACACTATCGCCCACCGACTTGCCCAACAAACCTTTTGCGATTGGAGAATTAACAGAGATCTTTCCCTGCTTGAGGTCGGCTTCGTTTTCAGGCACCAGCGAATAAATCATGGTGGCATTGTTCTTCATATTTCTGATCTTTACCTTGGTAAGGATCAGGACTTTCGACAGGTCAAGTTTAGATTCATCAATGATCCTGGCATTGCGGATTGTTTCCTGAAGCTTGGATATCTTCAGTTCAAGCATACCCTGCGCATTTTTGGCAGCGTCATACTCCGCATTTTCCGATAAGTCACCCTTGTCGCGTGCCTCCGCAATCTGTTGGGAAATGGAAGGCCGCTCAACACTGATCAAATGATCCAACTCGGCTTTTATTCTGTTAAGCCCTTCTAAAGTATAGTACATAATCAAAAAACTTTGGTTATTCGCATTTACATAATAAGAAGAAAAGACCCTTAACAAAAGGGTCCTTTCAAAATGATTTTCAGGATAGGATTAACCTACAGAAAAAGCGGTTAATTACAGGTTGATTCTGGCACCGATGCTGTGGGTGCCGTTAAAAGGATCAGTAGCCCTGTATGAGTAGTCAATAGCAATGCCTGAGCCCTTTTCCTTGTCAAGGGGAACCGCTACCGTGAAACCGGCGCTGGGCCCGGTAAAGGCAGTCGTCCGTTCAGCATTGTTGGTAATTCCTTCTTCATAAGCATAACCAACCCTGAGCATCAGATAGGATTTTAATTCATATTCTGCACCACCTATATACTGATCTTTGGTGAAAGAATTGGAAACAAAGTTTCCGGCCAGCGTTAACCGGTGCATTTCGCCCAATTTAAAATCATAAGATGCACCGATGGCAAGTTGTGTAGGCAATTCGAAATCGGCTGAGCGCTGCTCAAGGGTAAAGTAGCTTTCCTGACCGGGGAGCAGGCTACGGATTGAAAGACCGTCGCCGCTGAAACTCATGGTAGGCCCAACATTTCGCAGGGTAATACCAAACCTGATGTTTTCACGCGGGCCGGTTACATATTGAATACCGGCATCCACAGCAATACCCTGGGCACTGACATCGGATATAACCTCAGATACAATCTTGATGTTAATACCACCATAGATACTGCTTGAGAAGGCCTTGGCATAAGAAATATTGATATTCATATAAGTGGGCGAAAAATTACCAATCCCACCGTCAGGTAAATCCTCTGTGGTTATGGGAATATCGCCGAAGCTCATCGACATGATGCCAAGCCCTAATACACCGCCGTTACCGACACTCTGGGTAAGCCCGAAAGTATTGATACCAATCTCGCTGCCCTGAAGCCATTGTGTATGTGAAAAAATCAGCTCGGTACCTTTTGTATGTGCAGTGCCGGCTATATTTGTAAACATGCCCTCGAGCCCTTTAACACTTGCAATATTAACACCACCCCACCCCGAACTGCGTGCCCAGGGGTTGATCAGCAATTCCGAAGCGCCTGCCTGACCGGTTCTGTCTTTGTTACCGGCTGTCGCCTGACTGAAGGGCGTTATCAAAATCCCGGTCAGTAATAAAGCAGCGAAGTATTTAAAGATCTTGTTCATAAACAATAGTTTGAAAGTTAAAAATTTTAAGATACTTTACTTCTTTGCATCAGAATGCGTTAAGGTCAATTGGCCTGAGCGATCCAAACCATTTAACGATTTTCTCTCCCACACCATCGGCTTTTACATGAATCAGATAGACGCCACCGGCAATCGGAATTCCGGCGTGGTTTTTAAGATCCCATTCAATCGCGGTACCCGATTCATCCTTGGTAAACTGCCGGATGAGGGAACCGTTGGTCGAATAGATACTAACCGTACACTTGCGCGGAAGGTTAGTGATCTTCACCCTGTTGTCTAACTGATTGGTTTCGTAACTTGAATAAGCATAATATGGATTGGGCACCACAGTAATCAGATCGAGTTCCGACTTAGCTTTTTCGATGTTATTGTCAGCAGTGGCAACATTACTCGTTGAGAACTGATACATCGGATAGTTCAGGTTTTGAGTATCGGTTGTCATAAGAGTACTGTCATGTGCTGTGCTGTAGAACCTTCTGTAAGGTTTGGCTATTCTGATACTGGCTTTAACATCGTTCGACAACCATTCCTGACCTGGTATAGCCATCGGAATAGTCACCCACATGGCGCTTGAATATACAAGAGCTCGCTGGGTTCCACCGCCGAGGGTTACCGGAATATTGGTACGAAGGGTTTTTCCGGCATCATACGCTGGAACGTCAGCAATGGGAATTGATTTGCCCTGGGTATGTGCAAATACATACACATAGTGCATACCACCCAGAACCAATTCAGTGGCAGTATTAAAATTAGCGGTAGGATTAAACAACATATCCCTTCCATTCTCACCAACCAACCATGAGTTTTCACCAAAAACGATATTCAATCGTTCGCCGGTTTCAAGGTTAATAGCATAACCCGGGAACCAACCCATACCGGTTTCGGCAATATAATTCGGGTCCTCAGGATTTTCACTGACACCACTACCTATAGTTGCCGGATTACCATTTTTATCAACCGACTGACCGGCACGAACATTGAACCTTTCTATACCACCATCAGATAATGTACGGTCGGCGCACATTTCAATCACCGGGCAACGGGTCCATTTACTTTTATCGGCAGTCATTACAACGTCAACACTGGCAATATCTGAGAAACTTGAAGCCACTTTGGAGATATTCCGGAAAGCAGGGGAAAAGATGGCATCCTGTTCGGTTGAAGCAGTCATAATGTAAGGGCCCCAGGTAGCTGAAATTACTTTTTCGTAATTTCCACCCGGATCGAAAGGCTTGGCAGGCATACTGTAGTCGTTGTTGGCCGGATTGGCGATGTCGGTAACCACACCTGACCTAATCCAGTTAAGCGCCGGAACACCATCAATATCAGGAACACCGAAGACCCATACTTTTGAACTGTCAGCAAAAGTAATACTGGAACTAATTAGTCCGTTATTCTCAGAAATAATCTCATAAATCGCAGCATCATCTGCATTTATCCCGACCTGATAAGGCCCTGGGTCAACTACTTGTCCAATAGATACTGAAATACCCAGTTCAGGAAACAACTGCTGACTCTTGTATGCAATGGTTGTGTCGGATCTGTAAACCACATTGTTGGTAAGGTCGGTCAGTTTCCAATGGGCTTTAAACGTTAGCGTACTATCAGCACCAATTTTCAGGAAATACGGTACCAGTGAATCAAATGCAAGCTCGTATTCAGCATTTTTAACATTTAACGGATCAATCACCCTGATATCAATCGGACCCTTGCCTTGTTTGTATTTAGGATTATAGGCAATCGGGTAATCAGGGCTGCCTAATTGGTTAAGCGAGTCCACGGGGCTTTTTGAGAGAATCTCAGCAACTGTTGCATCTGACAGTTCAAGAAGATTACCACCATTGCCTTGTCCCTGCAACCTGGTGACTTCAACGCCATCGCCGAAGTTTGCTGTTGGATCAATTGTACCCACAATTCTATGGGGAATGCTTGGATACACCTTAATGTTCTTACGACCGGCAAGGTAAACCTTCTTTTGACCTGTGAGTCCAATGATGCCGGCTTCCTGGGAACCAGGATCGGCACTATATTTCATGTATTCATTATAGCCATAAGCAAGTGCCAGATAATAATACTGTTTATGGTTTACAAGACGTTGTCCTGTAAAAGCATCCTCAGTGAGCCTGAAAGTGTTTGAAATGCCTAAATCGGCACCATAAACTTCCTCGATCGGAACATTGGAATTAAGGGCCTGATCAAAATTGTGATTCACCAATTGCGTGACCCCGTTTTTGATATCACTTTGATAAACAATTCGGGCCAATTTCTGGTCGCGAATATCGGCCACTGATACGGTTGCATCTTTTAACTGGAATACCTGATATCCTTCGAACCGATAGTAAGGATCGAAGTCATAACCAGTGCTGTTGGCAACGGCTTGAATTGCAGGATCAAGTTCTGTATAGGATTCATTGAAGTTGTTTCCGGCATCGTTGGATTTGCGGTTCGAGACGTAGAAGATCAATTCCTTGTCCAGTTCACGGATGGTCAGGTCAGGTGCATTGGGACCACTAACGACAGCAAAACAGTTATCAAACAGCAATTGTGCCTTATCATCCACTACCTGCAACAGTTTAACTGAAGCCCATGGGCCACCCGATGCAGCGCGTGCCCAGGGAATACCAACGGTAATGTAGTTAACAGCACCCGGTTCCAGGATAAAAGGACCGGCCGATTGCATAAAACGACGGTCACCTTCTTTGTTTTTAGCAACCTCTTCTGTCCAGTATTTAGCGCCATTCGGGGGAAGTCCGCCGGTACCCCAATCACAGACATCGGTATCGCCGGGGAACATAAAATCACATTCGGGACCATAAGCTCCGGTTGAAACGTGTCCGTTTCCACCATAGAGCATCTTGGTATTGTCAAGCCAAATTCCTTTAAGGTAATTATAGTACTGGGGTGCATATCTCGGATCCTGCATGTAAGGGCCCGGAGCATCGGAATTGTTGTGATAAACGAACCTGCGCATTCCAAAGCGTTCATCATCAACAATACCATTACCAAAGTTAACACCATTAATAGCTTCCGACTTAACAATAAAATTGCCAGTCTGAAGATTACCTTCTTCGCCAAACTCCATTGGCATGCTTGAACCATCCAGGCCTACGATACTACAATCGCCCTGAAACGAAGGTCCGAGTAACCCATCTCCTTTAAACGAAGGGTTGTCGGAACCATCAGTATCCATGTATGGACCCTGGAAAAAGTCAACCCCGATAGCCGGTGGCTGGTCGCCATAAGCCCAGAACTGACCATCACCATCTTTTGGTTTACCATTATAAGAATATCCCAATCCACGGTCCACATCGCAACCTACATAATCATCGGTTGCGAAACCAAGGTCGGTATCAACCCACTGACTAAAGTAAGTGCCTGTCAGGCGGAAAGTTGAACGGTTAATAATTTCATAACTGTAAAAAGTCATGTTGTTGATTTCGTCGTTGGTGGCAAAACCAAATGCCTGGGCACGAATTTCAAGACCGATCGGCGTTCCCTGGGTTTCTGTATGGATATTTCCCTTATCGTTAAAAACCCACCACAGGGTTGCATCACCTTTTATAACCTGGTCGGATAAAAGCCCGCCCTTCACAATACCTTCTTCAGTTTCTTTGGTAGGTGTACTTGAGTGGCAAAGTTCATTGGCAATGTCGTAGTAAGGATAATCACCATCTTCAGGTTGATAATCGCCATCACCTGTCCTGTCGAAGAAGGGTGCCAGATAATAACTTTGTTTCTGGGTTATATCACCATGGGCCGGCCAATCAGCTATCGTAGCAGGTATCTGGTACCCGGGATACGCGGCTTTATTATCCCACCAGGCCAGGTATTCATCAATCTCTGCCCTGCTGATTGGATAAAGTTTATCCCTGGCAGCACACTCAGCATCACTGATAGCAGCTGTTCCATCAATGGTTAACGGACCTGGCCAGAAATCGTTACCAGATCCGGGGCTGCCTGCGTTTGGTCCCTGACGGAATTTTAAAGCGGCAAGTTTTAACTGGTCATTAACGTCAATTCCTCCAATCCACAAGGCTGCGGAGAACATGGAAGTTTTGCGTGAACCCTTCGGGATTTCATATTGGGCAACCTCGAAGTCCCACCACATATCGCCCCCGGTATTAATACGGGTACGGACATTGTTTACTTCAAGATATTTGAATCCTGCACCAGGCAAACAGCCCGCTGCAGTGGCTTTTACAATTGCTTCTGACTTATTGACTGCCCCTTTGTAATAGTCGGCATAGCCGGGAAGCGACAAGATAATACCGAGCAAAACTACAAATGGAATGCGGAGTATATTTTTCATAGTTTAATAATTTTCTTGAGATCGTTTCAGTTTAATGAACCCTGTCTGAACCTGGTCAGTTGCTAAAAATTTAGAATTATACCAAGTCTGATCTGTCGCGGAGAACTATAGTTTCCGGGACTGTTTACACGAATGCTGTAAAGATCACGGAACGCCTGTGGATCAAGTTGTGTGTCGATGAGGTTCTGATATTCGGCAGCAGCCAGGTAACCATCGTCATCGGCATTGCCGGTAGCGCTATATACATTAAGAATGTTCTTCGAATCGAAGATGTTGAGCACCTGTACATAAATATTCAGATATGACGAACGTTTTTCGCTCCACTGAATATTAATGTCCCTGTCGATGCGTCCGTCGATCCTGAACTGCCACGGCAAACGCGATCCATTGATAGAACCTTCAATAATACCTGACTGGCCAATCGGAACAATCTTACTTGAACGGGTGTAAGGGGTGCCGGAACCGCCAAAGATGGTAAAGTTAACACCGGTGTTTTTCAGCAATTGCATTGTTTTAACAACTTCAGCGCCGGCTGCATCGGTTTTCTTGCGTCTGATAACGGGTCCATTGTATTCTTTCCCTTCAGCAAAACGGTAATCGAGACTCAGGTTGATGGCATGACGACGGTCGAAACTCAATGGAAAAAGGGTACGAAGGTTTGGCTGGCCGGTCTGAATAAGTCCTTTGGCAAACTCCGGGTTAGATCCGGTACCATTGGCAAACTGCAAGGTATAACTGGCCCTTACCCTGGCATTACTGGTACGCCTGAGGTCATAAGTAATGGTCATACCTTTAACAGTAGAAAAGTCGATGTTATTATAGGAGTAATAGGTTTTCGGATACGCGGCAGTGTAGCGGAATGCCTGAATCTGATCCCTGATTTCCCGGTAATAGGCTGAAATGGTCATTGAAGAACTTGGCGATAACCGCTGCTGAAAACCGAGCTCATAGTCAATGGTTTTCTCTGGTTTCAGGTTCGGGTTGTTAATGGTAGGACTTCCGGTGAAAGGAATCAGGAAATAGTCGAGCGGGCTCATGCGCAAAGCATAAGTTGGCCTTTGGGTGAGTACATCGTAGTGGGCAAAGAACAAAGCTTCATCTGAAATCGGGAATGAGAATGAGATTCGGGGCATAACCGAAATCTGCGGTTCATAATCGCTGAATGCCTTTGAATTAACACTGATGTTGTTCCTTTCCTGGAGATAAGGTGTAACTCCGTTGCCGGCATCGAGTACAATGGATGGGTCGGTAACAACCAACCCGTCGGCACTATACCAGGTATTGCCATTGCGGTAACCCATAATGGCTGTGGGTGTGCGCAGGTTGTCAACATAAACCACATAATCATCGCCCATGTTATCAGGGTGGCTGCCCAGGTCGTTAACTTCAGCTAAGGTTTTTGAAGGATACAAAGTGTATGGGTCTGTCAGCACTTTCTGGTTGGCATCGAAACGGTCAACACGCACACCAATATTGAAAATAAGGTCTTCAAAAGCGAACTTGTCCTGAATAAAACCTGCCATATATATCGGTGTAAAAGGAGCAATCTCTCTGGTGTACATCCCGTTCTCATCCCGTTTGGTAAAGAAATCATCAAAACTCGGACTGTCTTTTAGTTTAATCCTCTGACCTGTATAGGTATAACCATTGTAATTGGTGAGCAGGTTACCGTTATTGTAGAGTTCATCAGGACTAAACATGTCAATTGACAATGCTTCGCTCAGGGCCACTGTTTTCCGATTCCCTTCGGCATCGTAATAATTCATAGTGTAGCTGTTGATGTCGTATGAATCAATATCAATCCAGTCGGTTCCGTCCACCGGCAAACCGAGTTTCTGGCGCAGGCTGATATCGAAATTACGCTGTGAAAGTACATCGTATTTGCGGTCGAAATAAACGGTATCAAGGAAAACACCGTCAAGCGTAACAAATTTCGGGTTTTGGACATCAAGCTGCTCAATATGCGCATTGGTTAGTCCACGCATAAGGCTCCATAATCCAATAGGAGCATAAGAATAGTACCTATCTGCTCTTTGTTCGTAAATAAACCCAAATTGAATCGCATGATTTCCAATATCAGCCGAAGCATTCACATTGATGGCATATTGTTCATTATCAGAAACCTGATATGCAGTACCATTATTATCAAATGTATTGATTGATCCTGGCCCTCCCAAAATACCATAAACACCGGGAGTCCCCATACCGTTTAGCAGTCCGCCACCCGAAATAATGTTATTCAGGTTATCATGGTAACCTTGAGTTGTAGGATAAAGTTCATAATACTGCCTGGTGTAATTGGCGGTGATGCTATTAACGTCGGAAGGTGTGAAGGCGATTAAAGTATCCCGGAAACCATTGTGGATATAACCTGATAGTCCGGAAACCGTGTCCATACCAAATTCATAACTTCTGATTTTGGAAGTTTCATATTTGCCAAGATAGCCATAATTGAAAAGGTTGTCCTTGTGATCAGGATCCTGAACTACCTGGTTGTATTTGGTGTAGTCGGCCTGAATTGAATAATAAACATTCTTTACCAGCGATTTGCTGTCTTTAGCCGCCGGGAAACGCTGTGTAAACCTTCCGAAAACCCTCCAGGTTTTGTCAATTACCTGGGTGTTTTTATCATAGTTAAACATCGAATTGCCGAAATTGAAGTTACGCCCATCGCTGAAATTAACAGACCCGCCTAACGAGAGGTTGATGTTCGGTCCGGTTTTGATGTCAAGTTTGCCGGATGCATTGATATCATAACTTTTGGTATTCGGAGTTGCCTTAACATATTCCAGATCACTTTTACGGATGAAGTTGGTATTGTAATAAGTTCCCGTTCCTGTTCCTGATAAGCGAAGCGGGTTCAGTTCAAGCTGACGCAAAACATCATCTTTCACTTTGTAAATGCCTGTGGCTGTAGGCCTGCTGTCCTGATTGTAGGTAATTTCACCTGCAACAAAGTATCCGAGGATGGCACTTACCTTTTCTTTGTTTTCATCTTTTTTCCATAACAGCGGGCCTTGCATGTTGAGCCCGGCCCTGTTGTAACCAAAAGCATCGAGGTACTGCGAAGTCTGAAGTTCGATCCCTGCACCGAATTCACGGCTCGGTCCCTTGGTTGTTACATTAATAATACCTCCGGTAGCATCGCCATATTGTGCCGGCACCCCCGAAAGGATAACGGACACCTGTTCAATAGCCGATTCCGGAAGTGAGGATGATCCGCGAACCCTGATACCGTCAATATACATAACGGTACCTTCAGCACGCTGCCCACGGACACTACCGCGCTCACCATCGGCCGAGAACACACCTCCCACAGTGGTTGCAATGGCATTGGCTGAACGGTTGGGCATCTTGGCAATTTCTTCGGAAGTCATCGTAGCGCCAACCGAGGTTTTGTCCTTATCGATCAAAGGCACCTTGTAGTCAATTACTTCAAAAGTCTTGATCTCTATCATGGTTGACTCCATTTCAATATTCTGAAATGAGATCTGGTCGGATTTTACCACAATTCCCTGAACCAAAACCGGCTTGTAACCAACAAATGTTGCCTTGAGGTTGTATTTACCGGGTGTGATTGGTTTGATGGTGTAGTTACCATCAAAATCCGAGGTTGTACCTCCTGA
>Ga0105046_10013510_pt1 | contig 12640 bp, 6 predicted proteins | sample MAT03_FD_78385 | JGI IMG/M metagenome (GOLD analysis project Ga0105046, IMG submission 78385) | Freshwater microbial communities from Lake Fryxell liftoff mats and glacier meltwater in Antarctica - MAT-03 (megahit assembly) | ecosystem: Environmental > Aquatic > Freshwater > Ice > Liftoff... | reverse complement strand
CTCACCACGCTGGTAAAGGAACCGGGCGTGGTGCAGTTCCTGTTGAAGAATCTCTACTGGCTTACCGATCAGCAACTGGCCTGGCGGATGAACGTGTCATTATTGGAGCGCGATCTATCGGCGATCCTCGCGGCGATCGGGCCGGAGACCGTGCGGGTGCCAACCACCTTTATCCGGGGTGGCCAGAGCAACTACATCGTCCGCGAAGACCTGCCCGCGATCAAGGAGCAGTTCCCGAACAGTCGCGTAGAGACCGTGCCGTTCGCCGGGCACTGGGTACACGCGCAGGCACCCGATGAAGTGATCGCGCTGATCCGTTCCGTTGCATGATGCTCACCCTGCGTTCAAAACTCCTCGTCCTCACTGCCCTCTTCGCATGCGCCGTGCATGGACAGGCGGACACGATCTGGGTCCCCTATCACGGCGGCATGGACCTGCGCGATGGCGCGTACTTCGGGTTCCAGGCGTTCCGGACGAACACGCCAACGGTGCCCATTGAGCGCTTGCGCGATGACCAGGGTCTTCCGGTGCGGGACATCCGCAACGCGTTGAGCAAGCTATACTGGCAACCGGACAGCGGCGCGCGCGAGGTGCTGAACACCGCCAAACTCTGGGGGTTCTGCCAGAACGATGTGATCTACGTGGGTGCCGGTGATGGGTTCTACCGCATCGGCCTCATGGGCAGTCTCGCCCACATGGTCTTCGAGCAGAGCTATCGGGATTGGGACCCCATGTACTCCTACGGCACGGTGACGCGCGTTGTGATCGCGCAGCAATTGGTCGATATGGAGACCGGTGCGTTCCTGCCCTTCAATGCATCCGGCCTGGACCAAGCGTTGCAGCACGACCCGGTGATGCTCGAAGAATTCCGTGCGCTGCCGAAGAAGCAACGGAACAGCGACGAGGCCTTGTTCCGCTTTTTGCGGATCTACAACGAGCGGCATCCGCTCCTTTTCCCGGAGTGATCAGCGCGCTATGACGAAGCGCGTGAACATGGTCCGTTCATCCCCACGAACGATCAGCACATAGGTCCCTTTAGCGAGAGAGGATACATCGAGCAGCGCAGGGTTGTCGGTGATCCGTTCCGCGATCACCGCACGGCCGGTGGCATCAAGCACGGTCAAGGTCGACACAGCGCCCAGGTCCGCGAACATCAGCAGCACCCGATCGCTCGCCGGGTTGGGTATGACGGCAAGGGATGCGGCATCGACGTTCCACTCCGGTGAACCCACCGCCAGGCCCCAACGCGCGTTCCATTCCTGGTAGAACTGGTTCGCGATCTCCGCGTTGTGGATGATCAGCGTGTTCTCGTCGTTGATGTTCTCCGCGCTGTAACTCCAATTGTGCGATCCGGTGATCACCAACGGATCGCCGCCGGCGACATCGCGGTCCACGATGGCGTACTTGTGGTGCAATAGCGCCTGCGGGTGACCGTCGGTATGCACCTCCACGCCCCCGTCCAGCAACTGCTCCATGATCCAGGCGTCCAGTTGGTCCGTGTCCAACAGCCCGCGCACGGTCACATCTTGTGCCTGTTCATCGATCAAGGTCTCCGCGAGCAGGCTGGAGGTGAACGCGAAGAGCGCGAACTCGATCCGTTCATCCGCCGAATGCAACGCGCTCGCGATACGTGCGGTGGTGCCATCGCTCGGCGAGAAGGAGCTCTCGATCAGCGAGCCGTTCACGTTGAAGAGGTGCGGCGTGTTGTCCGTTTTGTCCCAACCGAAGCGGCTGTTGCCCGCGTTGGGCGTAGCGCCGCTGGAGCCCCACATCTCGTTGAACTCCGCACGGTACGCCCGCGTGAGCGCCTGGTCGCGGACGATCACCAGGTTGTTCGCATCGGTGAAGAAACTCTGGTTGGTGCTGTTCGTGGAGCCGGTCATCAGGTGCGCCGCATCGGGCAGGTCAGCATCGATCGCGAGGAACTTGTCGTGCATGCCACTTCCCTGGCCATCGGTGCGGTACAGTCGCGGTATCGCGGTCAACAGGTTGGTCAGCGCGCTATTGGAATTGCTGCCTTCAGCGATCACGCGTACCAGCACACCGCGAGCATGCGCGTCGTTCAGCGCTGTCACGATGCTCGCCGTGGTGGTGTTGTACACCGCATAGTCCAGGCTGATCTGTGCCCGGTCGATGTAGGCGATGACCGTGTCGTCGATCGCGGCTTCCAAACTGATCGCGAGCGGACCGATGGCGACGCTGTTGTCCACGGAATGATTGAAGTACGCAGTGATCGTTCCCGGAACGGCCGAGGCGGTGGAGTAAAGACCGATGGTGCTTCGTGCGGTGTCGGTGCCGAGCACGCTCCAGCATTGCGCGTAGTAGAATGTGGCAGGTTGCAGGCCCGCGAGTGGAACGCTGTGGTCCACCGTGTTGCCCGCCACCGATGCTTCCGCACCCAGGGTGGGCGTTGTGCCGTAGCTCACATGCGAATCGCCGGCGAAGTTCGTGGGCCATTGCAAGTCGAAGCCGTCCGGAACGATGTTCGTCTGTTGCACTTCGCCGATCAGCGTGATGGTGCTCGATGCGATCAGGTCCGCCGCGTTCCTCAGGAGTATCTGGTAGCCACCCAGTGGCGGCAGGCCCGGCGCATATTGCGAGGTGATGCCCACGATATCCACGCCGCCCGACGGGATCGCGGTACCGACGAGCGGATGCCCGCTCCATAGGTAGATGATAGCCGCCTGGCCGTTGCTGGTGAAGCCGGAGGTACCGCTGGTGAACGTGCCCCCCGCATCATCGAACAGGCATCCGCTGACGCGCACGATCTCGCTCTCGCGGCTCTCGTCCAACTGTACCGGGGTGATGAGTTGTGCTATTGGCAGCGTGCTGTTCGTGCTGTTCACCGTGAACGCCGTCACCGGATTGATCTCCAACAGACCGTTGTAAACGATGAGCACGCCAGTAAGCGTAACGTCCGAACCACGAGCGGGAGCGAAGCCCGGCATCGAGCCCGTGCCCGGGTAGACCGCAACGCCCGCTGTTCCATCCTGCACATAGCGTATCGCGCCAAACTCGCCGCCGCTCGTCACGATCCCGTTCACGGTAACAATGCTGCCGACCGCGAGGTCCCGCGCTTCCGCGATCGGGATCTGGGCGAACACAGCGGTGGACAGTAGGGAAAGGATAATGAGCGCACCGGCCCCAATTCCGGGCAGTGCGAGGTGAATGCGGAGCATGGGACAAAGGAACGGCAACCAGTGGTAGCCTTTGGCACAGGGTTGGTCATGCGACCGTGAGCGTCACGCCGGAAGCCTGGCGAAGGAAGGCTATCCGGCGTCTCCCCAATGCTGTGAGGGACATTGGTGGGACGCCGGGTCCCTGGCGCACAAGCCTCCCCTTCGCCCGACGTGACGACCGTTCTGGATCTGAACTGAATAACATTGGGGGTCAAGCCTGCGAGTACGAGCAATTCATGAGAACACAACCTGCTGACCCGATACCCGTGAGGGGATGGTCTAATTTGGCCGCCCCAATGCTCCGGACATCCATGACATTCACCCGTTCGTTGTCGCATGCGTGTGCGCTGTTCCTCAGTGTTCCTTTAATGGCGCAAGAGGCCAAACAGGCGTTCGTGCCGGCGCTCGTCGGCTTTTACAACGTCGAGAACCTGTACGACACGATCGATCAACCGGAGGTGGACGATGCGGAGTTCCTGCCGGGGAGCGCGAAGCAATGGGGCTCGAAGCGCTACTGGCACAAGCAGGAAAAAATGGGCGGTGTGATCGCCTCGATCGGCAAGGACCTGCACCCTCAAGGGTTGGCCGTGCTTGGCCTGGCCGAAGTGGAGAACCGATCCGTGGTGGAGGATCTGGCGCGTACCAGCGCGTTGAAGGATCGTGGCTACCGCGTGGTGCATGTGGACGGGCCCGATCGTCGCGGCGTGGACGTCGCGTTGATGTACAACCCCGCCCTGTTCACTGAGACCGGTCACAAGTCGTACCGCCTGAACACACCCGACACCTCATTTCGTACGCGCGACCAGTTGCTGGTGAGCGGCGTGCTCGATGGTGATACCATGCACTTCATCGTGGCGCACTGGCCTTCGCGGCGCGGTGGCGAGAAGCGGTCGGAGCCCAAGCGCAAGGCCGCTGCCGAGCTCGGTCGTCACATCATCGACTCACTGCTTACGCGTGATCCCAACGCGCGTATCATGTACATGGGCGATCTCAATGATGATCCGGTGAATGTGAGCATCGTGCGTTACCTGCGCGCCTCCGGCGATAAGACCAAGGCGGTCAGCGATCCTTCGAATGTCTCCACCACCACCCTGTTCAACCCCATGAGCGCGCCTTACGAAAAAGGCATCGGTACGCTGGCGTGGCGTGACTCCTGGAATCTGTTCGACCAGATCACCATCACGCCGGGACTGGTCACCGGTGAAGGTGGGCGCTACAAGTACTACGGCGTCCGCATCTTCAACGAACCGTACATGGCCCAGAAGGAAGGTGCCTTCGCGGGCTATCCCTCACGCACCTTCGTCGGGGATATGTACCAGGATGGGTACAGCGATCACTATCCGGTGTTCCTGGTGCTGGTGCGGGACGCGAAGTGATCGGCTGAGCAGCGGGGCGACCAACCTTGAACCCCGACGGAAGGTGAGCGCAGGATGGTGCTGCGAGCGCGTTGTTGCGATGAACTCAGCGCTCTTGGATTCGAATGAATTCCTTGTTGCGTTGTAGGAACTCGGATGAGTCTGGTTTCCAAGCAGAGGGATGGAAGGCAAAGTTGGAAAGATATTCCCGCACTGATCCGTTCAACGTGGCCTTGCTGGGCCGTGAGACTGGGAGCGCCATTAGCGATGCATCAGGTGCCATCAACAAGCGCCCTTCTGGGCGTAGGCTGCGGCTACGCCCTACAAGAACAGGAGCACGGTAGCCTGTGGCTACCCTTGGCCGAACTTCCGGGAAGCCTAATGTGTGGCGGGCAAACCTCTACGGGGAGGAACGGGTCCCACGTGGATCGAAATGAAAAGACCCGCGTTGGCCTGGCCAACGCGGGTCTTTTGTTGGACGTGATCTTAGCGCTGCACCACCACGCGCGTGCTCCAAGCTGAGCCTCCGTTCCGCAGGGTAAGGGCGTAGATGCCAGCAGGCATGGCGCTCACATCGATCGTGCTGCGCTCGGTTGTGACCACCGCGTTGAGCACCATACGGCCGGTAGCGTCAACAAACGTGTATTCCGTGCGTCCGCTGATGCGGGGAATGTCCAACGTCAACGATGTGTTCGCAGGATTGGGGAACAGGGTAACGCTGCCATTTGCGAATTCGCCGATGCCGCTACCGATCTCGATATCGCTGAGGTCGCGGGGTTCGATCTTCCGTGCGCCGTTCGCATAGTGCATCACACCGGTCACCGAATAGAAGGCGCCCACAGCAGGAGCGGACAAATACATCAGGTCGTCCACCGGCATGGAGCCGAGCCAGTTCGTCCCCGTCCATTCATTGAAAGTGGCGAGGATGGGCAGGTTCATGCATTCCAGATCGGGGATCTGCACGAGCACGCCTTCCCACTGCTCAGCCGCCGCTTCGCCCGGGTCCACCACCACCGGTGCAGGAACAGGGTATTGGCCAACGACCGCCAAATTCGTCACGCCGGTGAGTTCCGTGGTGGTGTTGAACTCCGTCACCGTTGCTTGCAGGGTCACACTGTCGCCGATGGCCACCACGGAGGTCGCATCGAACGCGTAGATGCCGTTCCATGGTCCGCTGCCCGATTGAATGAAGTAGGAGTTCCCATCGATAGTATCCACACCGGTCACGATGCCGCCGGTGATCACCGACTGGTTCATAAAGGGTGAATTGCCATCCGGGGCGGCGGTGTATTGGATCTCGTAGATGCTCGCTTCAACAGGCGGCACGACGATACCGGCAGTGATGTTCACATCATCCAGCACGAGATGCTCAGGGCCATCGGTCTGCTGGATCGAAAGGATGAATTGCGCGCCCGTGGTATCGTTCGCGGCGGTGATCTGCTGGGTGACTTGTGTCCAGGTGTCACCGCTGGAGGTATAGTAGGGCGTGTAGGTGGCATATCCGGACGCGGCGGCGCGGCCATCATACAGACCTGTGCGGATGTTGCCCACACCGCGCACCCAATACGTGACATCGTACGTGGTGCCATCCACAACGGTGACCGACTGCGTCGTGAAACGTTTGTGACCATCCGGGCTGTTGCGCAACCGCGCCGCATAGGTGCCACCATGCACGTTGGTGCTCACCTGTTCAATGCTGTCGGCGCTGAGGGTGGTCTTGGAGCCCATCCAATCGGCGGGCACCGTGTCGTTCCAGTTCTCGAAGCCGCTCGTGAACTGTGCGCTCGCCGTGCTGGCCAGGGCGATCAATGACAGAAAAAGTAATGAAGCTCTCATAGGTTCTGGTTTTCGTTAGGGTCGTTGTCGCATGGACTACAGGTCGACGATCTTGATGTCGTCCACTTCGTAGTTCTTGCCGTCGCTGTTGCTGCCGATGTATTTGTATGCGAAGTGTACGTTCGAGCCGATGTAGGGGACCAAGCTCACATCGCCGCTGCCGGTCCAGGTCCATGAGCCGGGGGAGAGTGCTACTGAAAGAGCGGTCCATGTAGCTGTGCCGGGCGCACCGCTCGTGTAATTGGTGCTCACGAGCACCTGCAGGTCGGGTCCGGCATAGTTGCACGCGGTGCGGAAGGACAACATCGGGTTGGTGGTCGGGGTAAGATCGATCGAAGGAGAGATGTACCAGGTCTCGCAGGCCTGGTTCGCACCGCCGACGAAGTTGGTCACACGGCCGAAGTTGTATCCGCTGAAGGCATCAGCGATCCAGTTGATGGTGCCGGAAACGTCCTGCTCCGTCCAGCCGCCGCTCGTGAGGCTGCCGTCCTCGAAATTCTTGAAGAAGAACGGGAGTTCCTGGCCGGGGCAGCGCGGGCCGTCCAGGTGTACGTCGCTCATACGGCGGGCGGATAGTTGAATGGTCGTGCCGTAGACCCCCATGATGCATAGGATCGAGCCCCTGCCCTGTGGCAGCGCCTGGCCGGCGTAGTTGGAATAACCGCTAGTGCGCACCATCACCTGGTTCAGGTCGCAATCCTCCAGGTACTTTTCACCATACGCCTGGGTCACGGGATCCGCCCATGTGCCGCCTGCGGCGTCCGCCACCTGGAACTCCACACTATCCAGCCGGATCAGCATACTCTGCATGGTCACTGGATCCAGATCGCTGATGTTCACCACCAGCGGTTCCACGTGTACCAGCGTGGCCTGCTTCACCGTGTTGTTGTCCACGTCCACGCTGTCCAGTTGCATCAAGCTGTTGTAGGGAGAAAGCACCGTCCCCGGCAGGTATATGCGGATACTGTCACCGATGTAGAGCCCGCCGCTGTTCAACAGGCGCAGGGTGATGCCACCGGTGTGGTCCTGCACGCTGATGTTCTTGTAGAAGTTGCCGTCGTTCTCATCGGCGGTCACGATCGCGTACAGGCTCATGGCCGTTTCGAAATGTACCGGGGCATTGGTGTACATCGCCTTCAGCTCGGCGATGGTGATCACGCTGCCCACCGGCAGGGTCCGAATGGGCGGGGAGTCCAACTCCTTTTTGCAGCCAACCCCCAGTACGACCAGGGCCAGCATCATCAATACGGTTCTCGCGTTCATAGGGGAATGGGATGGGGTCGACATAGGTCAGAAGCTGAAGGTCACCATGGCGAAGTAGTTGCGCCCGAAGAGGTAACTGTATTTGGGTGGGAAACGGCCCACGTCCGTTCGGTCAAACCGGAGCTGCTCGAAGCCGCCGACTTGGAACTCCTGTTCGTCCAGCACGTTGGTCACCGAGAGGTTCACGGCAATGCGGTATTTACGTTGCACCATCCAGCTCTTCCCGGCGAAAATGTCAACGGTCATTTTCGCTTCCAACTTGGTCTGGTCGAGCAACTCGGCCACCTGCGGGTCGCTCTCCACGTAATTGCCGATGGCAGCTTCGGTACGGCGTGCCGGGTTCGGGTCCAGGTAGATGTCATCGAAGTAGTTCGCGTTCACCCCGGCGAACCAGTATTTCGGCGAGTTGTAGCGCACCCCGATGGATCCTGCGGTTTGCGGCATTCCACCCACGCGGTAGTTCTTCCAGTAAACGGTTTCGTCCGTTACGAACGTTTCAGGGCTGTTGTCGCGCGTCACAGTGGCGCTCGGGCGTGAGTCATAGAGGTACCGTCCTCCCGCATAGACGAGCGTCATCTGCCAGGTGCTGCTCAGGTTGCCCTCCACGCCCAGTTCCACCCCGCTATGTACCTGATCCACACCGGTCATGGTGTAGTTCACCAGGGTGAAGTACTCTTCGTTGAAAAAGCTGCGCGCCCAGATCTGGTCCTGGATGCGGCTGTAGTAAACTGTGGCGCGCCCTTTCAGGCGGGGGAAGCGCACGATGTAATTGAGGTCGCCCGAGTAGATCATCTCGTTCGTTGTGCCGTCCACGATCTTGTCGCGCGTGCGAGGCGAGATGAACGCGGTTCGCGAGGTCGGGGGGCGCGTCAAGAGAGCGGCATTGACCGCGATGAAGTGCCTGCCGGAGAGTTTGTAGGTCAACCCGCCTTTCACACCGAAGTGCAGGAAGTTGTGCTTGTCCGATACGCCTCCGGATGACTCTGGAAAGCGGCCATTGCGGAACCGGCTGTCTCGCCAGAACGTGGTGTTTCCGAGTTCCCCGCCCAGGTACATGTCCATCTTCGGCCAGCGCTTCTCGTACTGCCCGAAGGCATTGTACAGGGTGGTCAAAATGTCATAGTCGTAACCGAAAATGTCGTCCTTGTACACCACCTTGTTCGGTGTGTCTAGGTCGTTCTGCGAGATGGTGGTGTCACTGAAATCACGTTCCGCGAACTGGTCGATGTCCACCCAGAATTCACCGCCGAGCAGATCGTCGATGGTCTTGAAATAATGGGTCTTCTGCCGGTGGAGGCTGCCTCCATAGGTCATCTGGGCATCGCTGCCGATCTCTGTGGTGTAAACCGAGTTCAAGCCTATACGCGTGGGGTCCATGCGGACCTCCTCAACGATGTACTTGCTGCGGCTCCCGGTCACGTTCGAGCCGATCACGCCATCGGCATTCTGAACGGTATAGAGGTTCTTGTCGTTGGCGAAGTACAACTGGTCCCAGTCGATCTGCTGGCCGCTGTTGTTCTGCCATTGAGCGGTGAGGTCCGCTGCCGCGCTGGGGTTGGTCAGCTCATAGTAGCTCGGTAGGTATCGATAGTAGTCCGGTCGGGGGTCCTTCGCGTCGAACCAGTTCAAGTTGGTGAGTCCATCACGCCCGAAGGTGTAGAAGAGTGATGTGGTCCACTTGGTCTTGCTGTCGGGCGTATAGGTGTGGGTCGCCATGAGCATGGGCTTGTGGTCGAAGCTCATCCGTGCATTGCGCTTCTCGCCGTCCTGATAGCCCCAAAAGGGGTTGTAGTAGTTGTTGCCTGAAAGATCATAGGCTTCCTGGACGGCCAAACCTTGCCGACCCTGCATAATGGGCGCGCCGAATCCGGAGAAGCTCACCGTGTGCCGCTCGTTGATCCGCTTCTCCGCGGCGAGGAAATAGGCATAGGCGTCGAACGATGTGCCCTCGACATAGCCTTCCTCCGCCCAGCGTCGCGAACCGGATGCGCTAAAGGCCCAGCCGTTGGCCTGCATCCCGGTATTGTATGTGGCCATGATCCGATTGCGGTAGGCCCTGTTGGTCGAAGCGTAGGACACACGAACACCCTTGCGCAGTTCGCTCGGCCGCACGTTGATCTCCGCGTACCCACCAATACCGCCGAAGTTGTAACGTGATGGCCCGGTGCCTGCACGCACCTGCATCCAACGCGTCACGTCGTTCAGTCCGGCCCAATTGGACCACGACGCCCAGCCTGTCTCGAGGTCGTTCACCAGTACTCCGTTGATGCTCACCAGGGTGTTCTCCGAGTCATAGCCCCGGATACGGAAACGCGCCTGCCCGAAATTGAATCCTGCGGTCGAAGTGAACACATCGCGCGACGACTGGAGTATGCCTGAAATGTCCTGATTGCCCAGTTCCGCGTCCAGGTCGTCCGCCGTAAGCGTGAATATTGGGGCTTGTGGGTTCACGCCTGCTGCGCTTGTATCGGTGCTCGGTGAAGTGAGCAAAGTGTCCGTCTGCGCCATAGAAAGGAACGGAGCCAGAAGCAGGGCTGCCAGCACGGCAAGGCGGCCCGCTGGCCACACGTCCCTGAATGCGTGGAACACTTCGAGGGACGCGGTGTGGTGGTGGGGTCGAAGTGCCATGGGCTTGTAGAACGTGCCTTGCGGGATGCGGACTCCACTACCCTCGCTGCCGTACGTTACTGGACTGGCGGGGGAAAGAGGCATCCCCATGGCCCGTGGGGTAGGGGTTGGTTCAGGGTGGGCAAAAGTAAGAGACTATGTCGTCCGGCCATGTTCATATCAGGTTAAATGGGCGTATGCAACTCAACCCTCATACCGCCGTTGAAAGGACCCATCTGAACCCCCATCTTAACACCCTGATGCGGAACGGGTTTGCGTACATTTGCCGACTTATTGTTTCGCACTTTTACTAGAGCCGAACCACAGTGCGTGTACCGGATCTTATCCACATCTTTTGGACACGGCTCGTTGCGGTGTTCGTATTGCTGTGTGCAGGGTTTCCGCACGTGCAAGCGGACCACTACTCCGGAGGCAGTCTCACGTATGAGTGCCTCGGTGGGAACAACTACCTGATCACTCTGGACCTGTACCTGGACTGTGCCGGTGCCGCTCTTACCGCACAGAGTCTCACGTTCTCCAACAGTTGCGGGGTGTCCTTCACACTCAACAACGTTCCGCTCATCTCCTCGGAAGAAGTTTCCCAACTATGTCCCAGCCAGCTTGCCAACAGTTCCTGCAACGGCGGAGCGCTCCCTGGCATGTTCCACTACCAGTTCCAGACCACGCTGTTCCTTTCCCCGTGCAATTTCTGGACGATGGGTTGGTCCATCTGTTGCCGCAATACCACGCAGAACGTCCAGCTCACACCGGGCATGTACGTTGGCGCTACGCTGAACAACGTCGGGGGCTTGTGCGATCAGTCCCCGCAATTCGGTGATAACACCATTCCATATGTCTGTGTGAACCAACCGGTGTCCTACAACCCGGGGGTCACCGATGCCGATGGCAATGCGCTGGTGTACTCGCTCATCAGCGCCCGCTTTGCCTCACCGGCACCAACCCCGGTGAACTACGATCCCGGCTACACCGCTGCACTTCCGATCCCGGGGATCACCCTCGATCCGAACTCCGGTCAGTTGAACTTCACCCCGACCTTGATCGGCAACTACGTGGTAGTCATCCAAGTAGCGACGTACGATATCAATGGCATCCTGATCGGTACCGTGATGCGGGACTTCCTCTTCGTGGTGATCGACTGCACGGATCCACCACCGGTGACGGATGGCCTGACCAACGCCACCACAGGCCTGATCACAAGTTCCACTGGGATCGAGGTGTGCGCTGGCATTCCCTTCTGCGTGGATATCGTCTTCCAGGACAGTGATCCGGGCACCGTACTCACGGTGACCGCCCAGGGTGTTGCGCAATTGCCTGGAGCTACGCTCACCATCGTGGGCGCCAATCCGGTAACGGCCACATTCTGCTGGACCCCCGATCCGGTGTTCTCCCCGGCCAACGTGGTGGTGTTCGCGACCGACGTGGCCTGCCCCATACCCAACGTGGCTTCCACGGCGGTGTTCATCACCGTTGTGGATCCGCCCCCGTTTCCACCGGATCCGGGCACCGGGACCACGGTGGCCACCTGCCCCGGTTCTCCGAGCATCAACCTGTTCAGCCAACTCGGCGGAACTCCCGATGCTGGTGGGATCTGGACCGACCCTTCGACTGCGGTTCACTCCGGAACTTTCCTGCCCGCCACCGACCTGTACGGTATCTATACATACACGGTTGGCAATGGTTGTCAGTTCGATGCGGCGACCGTGACGGTGAATACTATTGCCTCCCCCGACGCTGGCACCAACGGAGCACTTTCGCTGTGTGCCAATGCTGCGGCCGTGGCCTTGTTCAACAGCCTGGGCGGAACTCCCGACGCAGGTGGTGCATGGAGCGGGCCCAGTCCTGTGGTCGGTGGCAACTACAACCCGGCCACCATGACGCCCGGCGTGTACACATACACTGTTGCAGGAACACCGCCGTGCTCGAACGCCACGGCAACGGTCACCGTAACAGAGACCGCGCCCCCCAACGCTGGCACGAATGGTACGCTCGCGCGGTGCAGCAACAGCGCGACCGCGAACCTGTTCGCCCTGCTCGGGGGTACACCTCAAGCTGGTGGTGTGTGGAGTGGCCCAAGTCCGGTCGTGGGCGGCAACTACAACCCGGCCACCATGAACCCGGGCGTCTACACCTACACTGTGACCGGGACCGCGCCCTGCGCGAACGCAGCAGCTACGGTGACCGTAACGGAGAACGCAGTGACGAACGCAGGCACCAATGGAACACTCACCATATGCAGTAATGGTGCTGCTGCGTCACTGTTCGCACAACTGGGAGGTACACCACAAGCGGGCGGTGCATGGAGTGGCCCAAGCCCGGTGGTGGGCGGCAACTACGATGCAGCGACGATGACGGCGGGCGTCTACACCTACACAGTGACTG
>Ga0105046_10013508_pt1 | contig 12642 bp, 13 predicted proteins | sample MAT03_FD_78385 | JGI IMG/M metagenome (GOLD analysis project Ga0105046, IMG submission 78385) | Freshwater microbial communities from Lake Fryxell liftoff mats and glacier meltwater in Antarctica - MAT-03 (megahit assembly) | ecosystem: Environmental > Aquatic > Freshwater > Ice > Liftoff... | reverse complement strand
GGAAGGCCCGGCGGAGGTATCGAAGCTGAGCGATTCCGGTCGGACCAGGTAACGCCGTGTCCTTCATGTTGTGTTTCCTCGGTTCGCGTCCCAGTACGTCCATCCTGTCACGTCAGCGGGTCTCGAAGGTTCGGCGCAAAACCAATTGCGGTTCACGACGCGACAGATGGTGTGAGGGCCGAATGGACCTCGAAACGAGGGAGGACCGAAATGAGTCGGACACGAGCAATGTTGGTGATTGGGGCAGCAGTCGCGCTGCTGGGTGTGGCATCGCCATCGGCTGGAGCGAGCTCTGCTTCTGCCGCGAACGTGCTGATCAGTCGAGGAGCGTTGGCGGATCTTTCGCCGGGGACGGTCGACCCCACCGACGGCGCCAGCGGGATGGCGGTCGCCGTCTCTCATGGTGGTTGGACGCGCGTTGTGATGATCTTGAAGGACCTCGACGCGGCCCAGGCGGGTGTTGTCCACGGAGCCCACGTTCATGTCGGGCCGTGTGTCGCCGGGAGTGGTGCAGCCGCCGGTCCGCACTTCAACGCGACGGGCGGCTCGGTCATCAACGAGTCGACTGAAGTCTGGCTCGACTTCAGGGTCGGCCGGTCGGGGAATGCCATCGCGTGGGCGTGGGTGCCGTTCGTCATTCCAGCTGGCGGTGCGAACTCCATCGTGATCCACGCTGCCCCGACAGCGCCGAACGGCACAGCCGGCGCCCGCCTCGCGTGTCTGCCGATGGTCGTCTGAGCTGATGTCGACTGCGACCATGCAAGCGGTCGTGCCGGCGCGTCGATTCCCCCTCCCGGTCGTCCTGTTGGGCGGCCTGGTGGGGGGCTTGGCGTGGGGGGCCTTCGCTCGGGCATGGATGCGGTTCATCTCGACCGATCCCGAGTTCACATGGAGCGGGACGCTCTTCATTGTCGGAGGGTTCGGTGTGGCCGGCCTGACGCAATCCGTTGCCTACCTGGGTCGTCGTGCCGAAATCCAGCGACGTTGGTTGACACCGCTGCGAGCGATTGGTGTGATCGGCTTGTTCCCGTTGGGGCTGGCCGCGGGTGGCCCCTTGTTCCCCACGATCATCGTCACGCCGCTGGTGCTCTCCGACCGCGGGTGGCCCCGCTGGGTCCGCGCGGTGGCGGTGGTGGTCGCGGCGGCGCCGATGGTGTTGATCGGCGGAACGCTGTTCGCGGAACTCGGGGTCGGTCGCGCGGTGATGGGTGCCGCGTGGATGGTGGTCATCTACGCGGGCATCGTGTGGGCCGCTGGGTTCTCGCTCGCCCCGCAACGCGACGGATGGGTGCCACCGCGCGTGGCGCGACTCCTCGGCGTCGTCGGGCTGGTCCTGTCGGTGCTGTTCCTCGTCGTCATCGTCGTCGGCTTCGGGCCGTGATCACCGATGTCGTTTTCGAGAACCGACGAGGACCGGCGGCGCGACAGTGTGAGCGTGGGGACCGAACCGACGAGCGACACGACGTTGTTGGCACGTGTTGCCGACCGCGATCTGGGCGCCCTCCGCGAACTGCACGACCGACACGTGCCGTGGTTGAGCGCCCGCCTGCGGCGGCGCTGCAACGACGTTGACATCGTGGCCGAAGCGGTCCAGGACACCTTCCTTGCCGTGTGGAAGGGCGCGTCCCGCTACGACGGTCGCGGTGAGGTCGCAGCATGGATCTGGGGTATCGGGATCCGCCAACTCGTTGGCCGTGTCCGTCGTCGACCTGCTCCTGTGCCGTGGTCCGCCGGCGGCCTCGTCGCCCTGGCCGTTGCGACCGGACGTTCTGAACAGCTGGTCTCTGCCGAGGACGCTGTGCTCGCTGGCGTCGAGCATGGCGACCTCCATGGTGCTCTGGTCGCGTTGTCGCCGGAGCTGCGCGCCGTGGTGCAGGCAACCGTGCTCGACGGGCTGACCAGTCGTGAAGCTGCCCAATTGTTGGGAATTCCCACCGGAACCGTGAAGACGCGGATGCGGCGGGCCCGGATCGAACTCAGAGGAGCGTTGACTTGAACACCGCCTGGCACATCGCCCCCGATCTCATCGGGGCCTACCTCATCGACGCCGTCGACCAGACCGACGCCGTGTCGATCGAGGCACATCTCCTGGCTTGCGACCAGTGCCGCTCGCTGCTGGCCGCACACGCCGCGGCCCCGGCCGTCGCTTCGAGCTGGGCCACACTGGAACGCCGGCTCGACAACGAAATGACGGCCCCTATCGAGCGCCTCGCTCGGGCTGTCGGGTTCAACGATCGCGACGCCCGCCTGCTCGCTCCCAATCGGGCCCTTCGCTGGTCATGGTTGGTGGCGATGTCGGTAGCGTTGCTCAGCGCTGCGGCCCTGGCCCGGCGGGGCGGTGGAATCGAGTCATCGCTGGTCAGGCTGGTCTTCCTGACCTTTGCCCCCCTCGTCCCGCTCGTTGCCGTAGTCACCGCACTCGGTGGTGCATCCGAACCCTCCGCTGAGATCGCTGGAGCCACGGCATCATCCAGACTTCGGTTGGGAGCTCTTCGGGCCCTGACGGTGCTGGCGGTGTCGATGGGCATCGGGCTTGTGGCGTCGGCGTTGCTGCCAGGTTCGTGGCTGGACGCAGTCGTGTGGCTCTGTCCCGCTCTCGCCCTCAGCGGAATCGGCGCACTGGCCGCAGGTCGCGTCACCGACGAGTTGGCAGTGGCGGGGCTGGCAATGGGCTGGGTCAGCGTCGTGGCCACGGCGGCGATGTTGACTGATGACCGTGTTGCAGCGTTCCGTCAGGGCCCCCAGATCGCCTATCTCACCGTCGCCGCGGCGGTCCTCGTCGTCATCGCCCTACGACCCCGAACGCTTGAACTCAGGAGAGTGTCGTGACTGAGACCACCGCCATCCAGGGACTCACGAAGTCCTTTCGCCCCACGACGGTGCTCGACGGGCTGGACCTCGACCTGAAGCCGGGGGTCACCGGACTGCTCGGGCCGAACGGCGCCGGCAAGACCACGTTGCTGCGGATCCTTGCCACCGTCATGGCGCCCGACCGAGGTTCATTGCAGATTCTCGGGCTTGACCCGTCGAAGGAGGCCGATCGGGTCGAGATCCGGCGCCGGCTCGGCTACGTGCCCCAGGAGGCCGGCTACCACGAGGATTTCTCGGCGTTCGAGTTCGTCGACTACCTGGCCATCCTCAAGGAGATGGTCGACCGCGACGCCCGCCACGACGAGGTCCGTCGGGTACTCGACATCGTCGGCCTCGGCGACGTGCGACACAAGAAGCTCCGGAAGCTCTCGGGCGGCATGCGCCGACGGGTGATCATTGCGCAGTCGCTGCTCGGACGTCCCGACCTGTTGGTGCTCGACGAACCGACTGTCGGGCTCGATCCCGAACAGCGGTTGCGGTTCCGCGAGATGCTCTCGGGTGTCGGGCCCAACGTCACGGTCATCCTGTCGACCCATCAAACCACCGACATCTCGGCGCTGTGCCAACGGGTCGTGGTGCTCGACGCCGGCAAGATCCGCTTCGACGGCACCCCCGTGGGACTCACCGAGGCCGCGGCCGGCCGGGTCTGGTATTCGGTCGACCGAGACCCTGGCGCGCACGTCGCGTGGGTCGGTGGAGACGGTCGGGTCAGAAACGTTGGTGATGCTCCAGAGGGAGCCGACCTGGCCGAGCCGACGATCGAGGACGCCTACCTGCTGCTGGTCGGAGCCCATCAGAACGCGGACGCGGAGGCCGCGGCATGAGCATCACCATCGCCTTCGTCTGCGTGGTCGCGATCGTGCTGCTCGGCGGCATCGCTTTCCGGCGTTGGGACGAGTCGCGGAACCTCCGCTTCACCGACGAGGCCGGATCGGTGGTCGCCACCAGGGCCCTCGCCCGATTCGAAGCTCGCGAAGTGCTGACCCATCCAACCTGGCTGATCACGTTGGCGCTCACCGTTGCGCTCGTGTCAGTTCTCGTGCTTCTGGATGAGGGCGGCACGGTCTCAGCGGGTGAGACGGCGTCCTGGTTCGCGCTGCTCGGACTCCCGATCGCCGGGCTGGCGCTGGTCGTCTCGTTGCACCGGATCGGCACGCGAGCGCTGCGCGACGGCACCGACGAGTTGGAGGCCGCGACCCCCACCGCACCTCGGGCTCGCACCGCCGGGCTCCTCCTCGCGTGCCTCTCGCCGATGCCGGTGGTGATCGCAGCGGCGGCATTCGGGATCAGCGTCTCGCACGTGGCCTACGACCACCTCGCAGGGCCGACTCCAGCGAACCTGGTCCCACTGTTCGCCTTCATCCTCCCGAGCGTGGGCGGAGCAATCGTTGGCGTGTTGCTCGCGCGCTGGTTGCCCTTCGTGGTCGCGTCCCTGATGGGGCTTGTCGCCATCATCTGGCTGAACAACGGCCCGGACCACCTCGATCCTCGATTCCGATGGCTTCGAGCGGGTGTGGAGGGCAGCTATGGAGGGCGGTTCGACATCCGGCGGGACGGCTTACAGGTCGCGTTCGTTGTCGGCCTCATCACGCTGGGCGCCTGCCTGGCACTGTGGCGACACCCCGGTAGCGGGACGCTGGTCGCGGCCACGATCGCCGCGGTCGCGTTGATCGTCGGAGTCGGTTGGACCATGACCCGAAACCCATCGCAGGCCGACGTGGCTGCGGTCGTCGACGAGTTGGAGAACCCGACGGCACACCAGCGCTGCGAGACCCGATCAGACGTCCGATACTGCGTGTATCCGGGGGCCGAGACCTGGATCGACTCGTGGGCTCCCGCGGTCCAGGCCGTCCTCGCACAACTCCCTCCCTCGGCACTCCCGGGCGCCGTCGAAGTGGTGCAGCGTCCAACCGTCGACCCGACGGAGTTTCTCGTCGAAGTCGAACAGGCAATCGACCCGTCGGTGGTGTGGGCTTCGGATGGACGAGTGCATCCGCGGATGTCGATCGCCGACGACACCCCAGATCTTGACCTGGCCTGGCAGGTGGCGGCGCTGGCCGTCGGCCTGCCTCCCGCTGTGAGTTGGGATCACCCGGCCGGCTGCATGGCCGGAGGCCAGGCACGGCTCGTCCTGGCCCACCTGCTTGCGGCGCGGGCGACCCCGACGACGAAACGTGCATTCGGGCGGCGGGGTGCAGACGTCTTCGACAGGAGACTGGCTCTTGCCCCTGTGTCGATGGACGTCGAGTGGGACTACGACGCCGAAATGGCCCGAGACGACGGCTCCGCACCAGTCGGTGGAGGCCCGATGGCCGCCGATGGCGTGACACCCCGGGACTACCTTGCCGTTGTCGGCGCCTCCGGATGGGGCAGCGATGTGCTCGCGGCGAAGGCGCTCCTCGTCGCCGACCGGTCGAAGGTCGATGAGGCGATCTCGGAGAACTGGACCGAACTGGTCGACCCCGCTACCTCGACGGAGCGATTCCTCCAGCTCGCCGGGGTGGCAGCGGGCGGCCCGGCCCGGTTGGCGACCTCGATGGCTGGGTCGACGGCGTGCCAGTGACTCACGCCCAACCCTCGCCGACCGGGCCACGGCCAGCGCCATGGACGAATCGACCGAGCGGCCGGTCGGCTGCCCCACGCACGTGGAGGTACGTGTTGCGAGCGCTGCCGGTGGGCACGCTGGCCGGTATCGCAGGCCTGAGTCTTGCGTGGTCGCTCGGAAGCCGCCTCAACTCGGGAACCGAACGGTCGATGCTCATCGGTCTCGGCACCGTCGGTCTGTCGATGGTGTTCGGCGATCATGCGCGAGCCGTCACTGCACCGTCACCCACGGCGCTGCGCATTCGCCGACGAGTCGCCGGCGCCCTCGGCATCACGCTCGTCTTCTTCTCGTGGATCATCGCCCGATTCGCCGCTGCGTCAATGTTCGACTTCACGGCCGCTCCCGGCAGATGGGAGCTGTTCGAACTGGTCGTGGTGGCGTCGAGCCAACTCGCTCTCGGAGCGATGCTGGCTCGCCGGAGCGACGCGACCTCGATCGGGCCGGGGCTTCTGGTCGCCATGGCATGGATGTTCCTCGGTGGGGCTCCGCGGATCCAGGAGCGGCTCTACGACGTGGGTGACCACCCTTGGACCTGGATGGCGCTCCTCGCCGGCTTCGCGCTCATGACCGCCGCCGCGTCGACCGACCCGGCTCGTCGGTGGGTCACGTTCATGACCGACCGCATCACGATGAGGTGATCTGGGAGACGTCGGTGAGCAGAGCTGAGATCCCGAGCAACGCGATCGACAACCATCCTGCTCGGACGACCAGACCGAACCATCGCGCTGACCGCATCGACTCCACGGGCTCGGTCGAGCGGAGGCCCAGCCACGGCAACAGGATCACCGTCGCCATCCCGACGGTGACGAGCGACATGGTCGTGACGCGTCGGAACCACATCGAGCCGAGAAGTCGGGGTGAAACCGCCCGGAATGCCAGCGACAACCAGGATCCGAAGCTCGGACACCAACTCTCGACCCGGCTCGAGTTGGTCAGTTCGCCTCCCCAGTTCAAGCTCGGGGCCGTCGACCATGCACCCTCCCGACACCGACCTCGACGACCTCGACGACCTCGACGACGACGCTCCCGCCGGAAATTGCCATCACGACGTCGGCCCCGGCGTCACCGGCGTCGCGAGCGGGAACTTGCCGACGTTCACCACCTCGGGCATCACCGTGAATGTCGGTCTCGGCACGATCACCGCGTTCACCGCCTTTGCATCCGGTCCAGCGGTCGGTGCCTGCTCGGCGCCGTTTACCTCCGTCACCACCCCCACCCCACCAAACGCGTACGAACACGAACCAAACGGGATCGTTGCCGAGTCGAACCCGGTCAGCGTCGCCGCCGGTCGATCGATTCGGGTCGGGACCTTCGACTGGACCGGCGCAGCGTGTGACCTCCTCGACATCAACATCTACTTGTACCCACCGACCGGACAGACCGGCGGCGGCGGCCCCTACCGGGCCCGCATCTCGGTCCTCCCCTGACCGGGGGGCACCATCGTGTCGCCGGAGTCCAGAAGTCCCACCGCACTGTCGCTCGGTCCCTTGGCGGCTTGGTTGCTCGATGTGAGGAACGCCTCGAACGCCTGCGCCGGCAATGGCTTGCTGAAGTAGTAGCCCTGCGCCGTTTCAACCCCCCGGCGGGCGACTTCGTCGAGCGCCGTTCGGGTCTCGATGCCTTCGGCCACGACAGCGAGGCCCAGTGTTCGTCCGAGCTGGACTATTGCGCTCAGCACGGCCTGGGCACGAACGTCCTCGTTCAGATTTGCGATGAAGCTGCGGTCGATCTTCAGTTCGTCGACAGGCAACTTGAGGAGTTGAGACATGGATGAGTATCCGACCCCGAAGTCGTCGATCGAGATCCTGATCCCTTCGCGCCGCAGCGCATCGAGTGTGCGCACCGCCCGAAAAGAGTCCGCGGAGAGTGCGGTTTCAGTGATCTCGAGCGTCAACCGGTGGGCGGGGACGCCATAAGCGCTCAGCGTCGTCGCGACGTACCTCGTCAGGTCGTCGTTGACCAGGTCCAACGCCGAGATGTTCACCGAGAGACCGAGCTCATGACCGTTGCGGCGGGTTTCAGCAAGGTATGCGATCGACAGGTCGAGGACAGCGCTGGTGATCGCTGGGATCAGGCCGACGCGTTCCGCAAGAGGAATGAAATCGTCTGGCCCCATCAAGCCGTGGCTGGGGTGATTCCATCGGATGAGCGCCTCCATGCCGACGACGGAGCCAGAGAGCACGTCGATCGAGGGTTGATAGTGCATCTCGAAACTCCGGCGGTCAATGGCGTTGCGAAGATCCTCGATGAGGCCTAAACGGTCGCGGTTGTGGGGGTCGCGTTCGGACGAGTAGACGACACAACCAAGCTGATTGGTTTTGGCGTCGTACATCGCGACATCGGCGGCCCGCAACAACTCATCCCGGGTTTCGCCGTGGTCGGGGGCCTGGGCGACGCCGATACTTGCCCCGACGCGAATCGAGATGCCGTCGATGCTGATGGGGTCGTCGAGCTTTTCGAGTAAGGCGGTCACGGTGTTGTCGCACTCGGTGGGGGAACCGACGAGGGCGATCCCGAACTCGTCCCCGCCGAGTCGACCGATCAGAGCATCTTTCGGCAGGGCGTTGGCGAACCGCGCGGCGACAACGGTCAGGAGTTGGTCGCCGATGTGATGCCCGAGCGAATCGTTGACTTCCTTGAATGCGTTGAGGTCGACCATCAAGATCGAGATCCCGTCGACTTGGCTCGCCAGCAACGCGTCCAGGTCCTGGGCGAAGCCGCGACGGTTCAGCAGTCCGGTCAGCTCGTCGGTCCGTGCTTGACCGAACGCCTCACTGGCCCGAAGCTCGCGAACGCTGAGGGCCAGCCGACCGAGGGCCGCACCGATGGCCGCTATGGCCAACCATGATGCGAAACGCGAAAATCGGTCGTAGAGCCCGAGGCTGACGATGATCAAGGAGATCCCGGCGGCCAGTATGGGTACCAACCCCTGGACCCGCGACGTCGACGTGGGGATCGGCCGGCGCCGGGTGACGGGGGCCCACGCTGCTGCCCCGAACGCCGCAATGCCGATCAGCCAAGTCCACTCGAGCGGCGTGTTCGGCCGGTAGGTGTCGTGAGCGAGCTGGTTGAGGTACACGACGTCGCCGATTGCGAACGCCGCGACGCCGATCGTGAAGATCCCAGTGCTCCAGGTCGGCCGGCACCTGGTCGAGGCCAGTCCAGCGATCACCGTCACAATGAGCGCGACATCGAGCAAGGGGTAGCTGAGTCCGACAACCGCTGCTGCGGAACTCCCGATATCGCTCAGGATCGACTCGAACCAGATGGCCACGGCGACTGCCCCTGCGGCCAGACCGATCACCAGTCCGTCCAGGCGCCCTGCCTTGGACACCTGAGCTGTGTCGCCTTGGGTGAGCGTGACCACGGCGATTGCGAACATCGCGTACGAAGCCAGGAACGGGGCATCGGACCACGCAGGGAACGGGATCGGCGTCAGGTTCTGGTCGTGGTAGGTGTACACGAGGTTGCCCGCGGTGTTGAGCAGGATCCCGGCGGTGACACACCACCACGCACCGGACGCGTGGCGTACGTGAAACGCCCGAAACGCAGTCAGTACCGCCGGGAGTGTCGTTGCCAGGTGGAACAGCCATCCATCCCACAAGGTGAGGTAGCCCGAATCAGGGCGCGGCACCACGATCGAGGCGACGTAGGCAGCATTGGTCATCAGGGTGATCGCGGCGACGACTCGAAGGATCAGCTCCGCCTTCCGGCAGCCCGGAAGGCCCAACAGCGGAGTGGAAGGAGAGTTGCCGCTCACAGAGTCGATTCGACAGATTGAGCCGCCGCCTTCACCTTTCACGGGATGAGCGTGAACGGTTGGCACTGCTCTCATCTTCGGTGCCACCGACGGATGTGGCCGCCTCGGAGACCTTGACCTCTCTCAGGACGTGCCCGTACTCACGGCGCAGGGGAGGTGGCAGGGGGGTGAATAACCACTGGCGCGGATGCGGGCCACTCGAGGACAGTTCTTTTGGCATCGGCGGGCGCCGCGGCTGGTGTTTCGGTCCCGGCACCGGTCCAACCAGGCTCCCCAGGGTTGATCGACGAGTTGGCCTTCCAGGGGGTGCCGCTGACTCTCTGCGTTTCGCCACGCAGCAGTTGAGCGCCGGCAGCGAGACCAACATTGCGGCGCACCTGATTCGTGCCCGCCGGGAACCGACTTCGTGTGGGTGCACGCGATCAGGTGCACGCGTGACAGGCGACTATCGACCACAACGCGTTGGTGTTCACGACCCATCCCTCCCGCCCGACGCCGCAGTCCCTCGACTGGGGCTACTGGACGGGATCGGCGTCGCTGCCACGCACGGCGCAGCAGGACAACGTGGCGATTCACCTCTACGCCCCCAGTGATCAGTTGCCGACCGACCGCTCCTCGACCCGATCTTCGGGTACCTGAACGGGACCCACGCGTACTTTCCTCAGGACTACTTCGACGAGGTCGTACAGACCGGCGGCTGGACGATGGAGCGGAGCGGTGATGGGTGCATCGCGCCGTGGTCCCACCGGCCGACCGTGTGGCGCAGCTCCGACCGGGCGGCTCGGAGGGCAATGGTCAGCGAGCTTCATACGTATCGCCGTCACACGGTGAGCTGGTGTTCTCGGCATTCCAGGGCCTGACGGTCGACGGAGACTCGGTGCCGCTGACTGGCCATCCACGCCTCGAGTCGCCGTGGGGCGATGTCTGCCACCTGGGCAAGTTCCTGGCGCTCGCCGACGGTGGCGCATCGCTGGTGATCGACTTTGACAAAGGCGCCCGCGAGGTCCGCTGGGCGTTGCTCAGGCGGGCACCGCACGGTGTCCAGAGCGCCGTTCGACCAGAATGAGCGAGTGATGGCCGATCGGATGCAACGGGCCGCTAATCGGGCGATCCGGTCGGCTTTGGCGTTCGGAGCGAGTCGGGTCGTGTCGAGCGACCGGCTGATGGGACTCCTGTACGACAACATGAACGAGAGCAGCTTCGCCGGGATCTCGCATCACGAGGAGATGCTGAGCGACACGGTTCGGGTCGACGCCTACCACCGTGCCATCCACCGCAACGTTGCCCCGGGGGACATCGTGCTCGACCTCGGTTCGGGGACCGGCCTGTTGGCCTTCATGGCCAGCCGGGCGGGTGCGGCCAAGGTGTACGCCGTCGAGCACTCCGAGGTCATCGAGGTCGGCCGCGAGATCGGCCGGCGCAACGGGTTCACCAACATCGAGTTCGTGCAGGCGAACAGTCGCGAGTTCGCCCCGCCCGAGCCCATCGACGTGGTGCTCCACGAGCAGATGGGCGACGAGCTCTTCAACGAGAACATGGTCGAGAACGTGCTCGACGTCCGGGACCGGGTGATGGCCCCGGGAGGACGGATCCTTCCCGCCAGGTTCCGGCTGTTCATGGAACCCGTCACGTTCCATTCCGAGATGCGGGTCCGTCGGTTCCACAACATCGCGCTTCCGGACGGCATCGACCTGTCGGGGATGGAGACGTCGACCGCTCTGGCCTCCTCCGGCGCTGACCGGTTCGAGCAGTTCTGGGCGCGGCCTGGGTCCGTCGCCGCCAGCATCGGCACCCCCTTGCCGATCCTTGAGATCGATCTGTCCACGCTCGAGTCGTTGGCGGCGGTCCCGAGGCGCCACATCATCGAGCGGGTTTCGCAGACCGACGCCGTGGTCGACGGGGTCTGTGTCTGGTTCGAAGCGACGTTCGACGACGACACGATTCTGACGACGTCGCCGCTTGCCCCCAACACGAGTTGGGGGAACCGGATGTACCGCCTCGACCGCGAGATCCAGCGAGGCGACACCGTCGCGCTCAGCATCGAGATGGATCGCTTGGTGGACGCCTCGACCTGGTCGGTCAGCGAGGCGTGAAGGAGCCCGCCCGTTCGACAAATGGTGGCAGGATGCCGTGTCGCCACCGGGGCGGAAGGGAGCCATCGTGGGATTGTCGAAGATCATCATTGGATACGACCCCAGTGATCGGGGCGAGCGTGCTTTCGACGCCGGGGTCGAGCTGGCCCTGGCCTTGGGCGCCGATATTCACCTGGTGACTGCGTTCTCCGACGGGCCGGGCGGTGGAGTCGAGATCACCGCCGAGCGTCGGGCGGCCGAGCAGAAGCTGGCCAAGGCCGCGTCACGCAAGCAGTTGGCGGAATCGTCGGTGGAATGTCACGCCATGCCCCTGGCACCGGCAAAGGCCATCCTCCAAGTGGCGGACGAGGTCGATGCAGATCTGATCGTCCTCGGAAACCGAGGCGCCCAGGGAGCAACTCGGGTGCTCGGAAGCGTCGCCGCCGCCGTGGTCGGTCACGCGCCGTGCAGCGTCGTCGTTGTCAAGACCGCGTGACCCCATCGATCATGGAGTGTGATCGGCCCCGGCTTCGACGAGGATGTTCGAACCCGTGCTGCGATGCTCCGCCCCCACTGCTGATCGAGTCGATCTGGGTTCATCCCGGTGCCGTCGGCCTTCATGAGCTGATAGTCCCGCTCGGCCTGTGCGGCGGGATTCCGAAAGTGGTGATCGCCTCGACAAAGGACGAACCGCCACCGACGTAGGCGGCGATTGCCGTTCGGTTTCCGCTGCGCGCATGCGCACGCGCCAGCGCAGTGCCACAGACGCCGGCGTAGAGCTCGAGGGCCTCGGGACGGAGCGTGGAGAGCTCCGGTGACCTCGGTCAGTGCCATCGGGCGGATCGTCAACGGCGGGTAATCGCAGAACCGAAGCTGGCCGTCGACGGTCTCGGTGAGCTTGGCCACCGCGATGGCAGCGTCGCGACGTTCGATCGTCGAATCGAATCCCGAGTCGCTTGCGGCCAGGATGCAGCTGACGGTCAGTCGTGGGACGCCCGGCGGGCCGCCCGTCCCTGCTGCGCCGACAACGTAGGTCTCGATTCGCTCACCATCACTCCGTCCTGCTCGGAACTCGGAGGCTACCGGGGCCGATGGGGGACCGTTCGGGCGGAGCCCGCTTCTGGCGAGCCTCCGGGTCGCGTCGCTGGTGCGGCGCGCGCCGAACCAGCGAGCGGGGCGCTCCGCCGGTACGTTGACACCGATGTCGGCAACGTCGGTGGAACTCGACCCAGCCGTCCTCGGCGCATTCGAAGCCGAGGGGTGGGCGGTCATTGCCGATGCGCTCACCGAGACCGAGGTCGCCCATGCCCGCGCCGAACTGGTGGCAGCCGCGC
>Ga0105046_10013507_pt1 | contig 12643 bp, 12 predicted proteins | sample MAT03_FD_78385 | JGI IMG/M metagenome (GOLD analysis project Ga0105046, IMG submission 78385) | Freshwater microbial communities from Lake Fryxell liftoff mats and glacier meltwater in Antarctica - MAT-03 (megahit assembly) | ecosystem: Environmental > Aquatic > Freshwater > Ice > Liftoff... | reverse complement strand
CGATCCATCGGCGAGTTCATGAACTCCTCGGGCGGCTCCGTCTACGTCCCCCATGCCTTCATGGCGGATGGCAACATCATCACCGTTTACGATCCCTCGCTTCACCAGGTGGACGACGCCATTGACGACGCGATCCCGGATGGCGACGCCACCGTGAAACGCTTACTAAATACAGGCACCGTCGATCCGCGTTGGGTTCGCATCAAGCGGCCGGTCATTGTCACCGGCGGCGAACTCACACTCGACATGCTCGACCTCCGTTACAACTCGGAGGCCAAATTCTATCAAGCCCCGATCCACTTCAAGGCCAACGGCGGCGTCTTCCTCATCGACGACTTCGGACGTCAGATCGTCCGCCCCAAAGAACTGCTCAATCGCTGGATTCTGCCGCTGGAAGACCGGCACGACTTCTTGACCGTGTCGAACGGCAAGAAGTTCCAGGTTCCTTTCGAACAATTGATCATCTTCTCGACCAACCTCGACCCGAAGGACCTCGTCGACGACGCCTTCCTACGCCGCATCCGCCACAAGGTTGGCATCAACGCGCCAACGCGTGAGATCTACGAGAAGATCTTTAATGGAAACGCGAAAAAACTCGGAATGAACCCCTGTGTGGAAGCCGTCGACTATCTGTACGAACGTTATTACTCGAAGGGCCGAACGCCCCGCGCCAGTGATTGTCGCGATTTGCTTGAGATCGTTCAGTCGATTTGTCGATACAGACGTCAACCCGTGCATCTTACGCGCGACCTGATGGTCGAGTCGTCGGCCACCTTTATCGCCGAGTTCTAAGCAGGCCGATTCGCCCAAGTTCGCAAACCGACGTCTGGAGAATGACCATGGAAGGTCGATGGAAACGATTGATTGCGGCCGGCTTGCTATTCAGCTCCCTGGGCTGCAGTCACTTCCGGTCGAAAAAGACAACGATCCCATCGAACACCGGCGAACCGCCACTCGGCGTCAATTCGGCTCAGCCCGTTGAAGAGAAGCGAGTTAAAGACGACGCCCCGATGCGGATTGATACCCTTCTCGCCCTCGGCAGCGTCCGCGTTCAAGCCGCCAACGATCCCAAACGCACTTCGTCGAATCGGGAAGAGCTTCTCGAACAGGCCCGAACCATCTACGCCCAAGCACTGCAGCGGGAACCCCAGAATGTGGAAGTCATGCTGGGCATGGCGCGTCTCTACCATGTGATGCGTGAAAAAGAGAAGTGTCTTGAGTGGTATCAGAAAGCCGCGAAGCAAGCACCCAACCGGGCTGACACCTGGCATGAAATGGGCTTCGCCCTCAGTGCCGGATTCAAGGATAGCGACAGCGCTCTCAAGTGCTTCCACACCGCGACCAAGCTCGATCCGGAAAACCGCAAGTATCGCAAGTCGCTTGGTTTCTCCCTCGCCTACGCCGCCCGCTACGAAGAGTCATACGCCTGGCTCAGCCGCTGTATGTCGCCCGCGGAAGCCCATTATAACATCGGCCGGATGATGGACCACAACGGCCAGCACGAGCAAGCCTCGCAGGCGTACACGCTGGCGCTGAAGGCCGATCCCAGCCATGAGTGGTCGAAGATGGCATTGAACAATACCCAGCCGACGGGTGAGAAGTCGATCCCGGACGCGACCGTCATCCAGACCGTGGGGTACGATCAAGTATCGCCGTTGCCGGTCAGCCGTCCGCAACAACAGTCCCGCGTGAGCCAGATGAATCGCACGGAACCGCAAGTGTTCGGGAGCCAGCGTGATCCCGGAAATCCCACGTTCACGAGTGCTCGACCGATTCCGGCGACGCCCGGAATGATGACGACCAGCGGTTGGGACCGGTAAATTTCGATCCAAGCCTCGGGGTGAGGGTTTCCGAACCCCGAGGATCAAATGACTCGTGCTATTTCATCTTCTCTTTCAGAATCTTCTCCACGGCAGCCCGAACCCGTGCGTTGAATACTTCTTCCCTTTCGCCATTGCTCGCGGGAGCTACGTTCTCCTCGACTTCTTCCGCGAACTCCAAACTCGACAGGTACTTCTCGATTTCAGCGGCCACCTTGTCCGCTTCCTTGGCGGAAAGATCCTGTTGAAGGATCTTGGAAACGGACATCTTGGTCGGTGGCATCTGACTCTGTACTTCTTTTGCTGTCGGTCGGCGGGCGCTATCCCAGACGTCTTGAGCCTTGCTCTTCAATTGCTGAGCCTTCTCGTAGGCCGCGATCAGCGATTCCGAAAGAGCCTTTTGGACCTTCTGTTTCGCATCGGGCGAGACTCGGGTCCAAATGAGACCGAGGGACGCCAACATTTTGAAAATGAATCGCAACACGGTAGATGCTCCTCGATTGACGATCCACGAAACGCTGTTTCAATGAAATAGTAGCGAACGACATGCCATTCTATACGCCAGGTCACTTATCCGAATAAATTCCGCAACATCTTCCAGAAGCCCGCGAGGCGTTTTTTGAAGCCTCGGCCATGCTTCCAGGCGAGCATTCCTTCGAGCATCCGCGTCAGCCCCGGTTTGCCCGTGTTGTAGTGCGGGCGATACGACGAGCCGCGCTCGCAAATGACGAGCGGCACCGTCATTTCCATTAGCCCTTCTTCGCCTTGCAGGACGCCCCAGCCGCTCGAGCGTCGACCGCCGAACGGCGTGGCCGGGTGCGCGGTGCCGACGATTACATCGTTGATGGAAACGGTGCCGACGCCCATTTGTTCGGCCAACCGTCGACCCTTGGCATGATCGCGTGTGAAGATCGATGCACCCAGAGAGAACGGGCACGTCGTCTGAGCGCGGATGGCTTCATCCAGGTCGCCAACGGGAATGATCCCGGCAATGGGTGCGAAGGACGCTTCCCGACAGAGGGCCATCTCGGGTTTCGCGTCGAGGACAAACGTCGGCGGGAAGCGAGGCGGCTCGTCTTCCGCTTGGGGTGCGAGGCTCGGGTTGAGCAATGTGCCGCCACTCGCGAGCGCGTCTTGAACGAGTCGTTCGGCCTGTTTGGCCTGCCCCACGAGTTCGAGCGGTTCCGGAACCGCGCTGGCTGCAAGTGGCCTGAGCGCGTCGAGGAATGATGGCAACACCGTGCGCTCGACGAAAATGCGGCGGATCGCCAAGCAGGTCTGCCCCTTGTTGAGCGTCGTGCCGAACCAGGCGGCCTTGGCAGCTAGAACGGGATCAGCGTCCGCGGCGACAACCAGTGCATCGCACCCGGAGAGTTCCAATGAACTCGAGATGAGCCGTTCGCCCAGCCGTTGGGCGATGCGCCGGCCCACACTGTCCGACCCGATGAAGATGAGATGATCGATGGCCGATTCAACGAGCAACGGCCCGGCTTCACGCGATTCCGGCAAGCGGATGAGGAGATCGGGTGGGAATCCCGATTGAAGGAAGAGTTCATGAAGTGCGATCGCCAGCGCCGGCGTGAGTTCAGACGGTTTCCACAAGACACCGTTGCCCGCGACAAGAGCCTGAGCCAACGGCACAGCATTCAGGAAGATCGGATAGTTCCAGGTGCCGATGAAACCGACCACGCCGCGCGGCTGACGCACAATCGTCTCACGCTGGCCGATCAGCCAGAGCGGCCGATCCGAACGCGAAACGCGCTTCGGTTTCAAGATGCCGCGAGCGCGCTTTTCCAGAAAGAGCAGGGCGTCAGCCACGGGGAGAATGTCCGTCGCCAGCACCTCGCCGGCGGGACGACCGATGTCCTGCGTGACCGTGAGAGCCAGACGATCCGCCTGTTCGACAAGAAGATGTCGTAGTTCGCGGATGATGTGCAAGCGATCCGCGATCGGCCGCTGAGCCCAGAGTTGCTGAGCCGCCCGAGCGCGAGCGGCTTCTTCGTCGAATGATGGCATTCGTTCGCCTTCTCAAGAGACCGGTTAAAGCCGGGACTCCAACAAAGATGACCGGCAGTAGCTGCTTCTTGCATTTGTTGGAGTCCCGGCTTTAGCCGGTCTTCGTGAAACTCACGCCAGCTTCCAACCCTTACGATACTCGCGGCGGATGAACGCGTCGGCGGCGGGGCAGTTCGTCGCTTTCATCGTCACCGGATCCCACTCGAGCTTCTGGCCGGCGCGGAACGCCACGTTGCCCAGGTGGTTCGACTCGGTCAACCAGCCGGCGTATTCGAAGTTGCTCAGGGTCGGCGCGCCGGTCTTGCACGCGTGAACCCATTCCGCCCAGTGGCCGAGCGACTTCTCCATCGTCTGCGCCGGCGGCTTGAAGCCTTCGAACTGATTCTCGGGCAGCAGGAGGTGCTTGCCGTAGTCGGCAAGGAGCATGCCTTTATCGCCGATGAAGAGCATGCCGTTGACCCATTGCGGGATGGTCTTGTCCGTCCACTGTTTCGGCTTGTAGGTCCCCTGGTGCCAGGTCATCTTGACGGCCGGCATGCCTTCGCGCGCGGGGAACTCGTAGATCGCTTGCATCGAAGCGGGGGCAACGTCGGGATGCGGTTTGGGGCCGATGGCCTCGACCGTGGTCGGCGCCTTGAGCTTCAGAGCCCAGAACGGGAGATCGTTGAAGTGGCTGCCGAGGTCGGACATGGTGCCGTTGCCGAAGTCCCAGAAACGATACCATTTGGGGCCGGGCACGAACGTCGCGCTATATTCACGAGCCGGCGCCGGCCCGAGCCAGAGGTCCCAGTCGAAGGTCGCGGGGATGGGGTCGCCTTTCTTCGGCCAATCGTTCGCGGTCAGGATGTCCTTGTAGTTGCGGGCTTCTTCCTCGGATTGCATGCCCCAGGCGCGCGAGACCCAGACGTGTACCTCGGTGACCTTGCCGATCGCGTTGCCCCGCACCAGTTCGATGACGCGGCGGAAGCTGTCGTTGGCGTGGTTCTGGTTGCCCATCTGGGTGGCGACTTTCGTCTTGGCGGCGAACTCGCGGATGAGGCGGGCTTCCCAGATGTTGTGGGTCAGCGGTTTCTCGCAGTAGACATGCTTGCCGAGTTGCAACGCCGCCAGGGTGGCGAAGGCATGCGTGTGTTCGCAGGTGCTCACGCACACCGCGTCGAACTCCTTGGCATTGTCGAAAATCTTGCGGAAGTCCTGGGCCTTTCGCGCCATCGGCCAGGCCTGAGCCGTCTTGTCGAAAACGGAATCGAGGTTGACGTCGCACAAGGCGACGATGTTCTCGCCGGTGACGCCTTTCAGGCTAGCCTGGCCCCGGCCGCCGACGCCGATGAGGGCAATGTTCAATTTCTCGTTGGCGTTGCGGGCACGCAGGAATCGCGGCGCTGTGAGAGTTACGGCACCCGCCGCTGCGGTCTGGAAAAAGCCACGACGATCAAGCGTCGTGGGAGTCGTTTCGCTCATGGATCGGTCCTCAGTAAGAGAGGTGATGATGCCTAGGTGTGGTTATTAGAGCAATGAACGGTTCCGAAGGCAAACGCAAACTGACGGCAGGCGGAAGCAGTGTTCCGCAGTCTCGCGGAACGCCACCTGCTCGATTTTTTTCCAGGTGTTCCAAAATGTTCCATTTTGTTCCACCGGTTGCCAGCGAGCGGCGTCAAGGTCGGTTGAAATCTCTTCGTCCACCGTTCCGATCTTTCGATTTTTCTCCCAGAGGTGACAAAAGATGACAGTTTGTGACATCTGCTCTCGAACCAACCTCAGCGACCAACTTGAAGGATCCAATCGATTGCGAGCAATGCAAATCAAGTCGCAGTTAGCCGCGACGCGAAGTCTTCGAAGCGGAGCGCGGGAGGTGAACGCAGTTACGCGTTAGGATTGTTGGGGTTCAGCACATTAATCTCGGTTCGCGGATCAAGTTAAATCCGGGATTTCCGTTGTGGCTCAATGGCGAACTGTTAATATCCATCTGAAATCGATTCAATAGCTGCTTTGGAGAACAGAAAGAGGGCGAATGAACCGTACCCGGCTATCTGACAGCGAGTTCTTCCGGCTTGCTCGACGGGCGTTCGATGACGTTCTGAAGCCGCACGGATTTTCGTGCGCCGAGTCCCGTCGCGCAACGTTCTACCGCAAGGCGTCGGACTTTGTGTGGCACCTTGTGACTCCGGTTCGTTCCGTGAGGCTGCCAAAGTATGACGTATGGGTGTTCCCCCATTCGCCGGCTATCGAGCCGAGCTTCGTCTTGAAGTTTCCTGATCATCTCAGCCCCGCGACAGACGTTTGGTGCCACCTTCACCCGACGGAGGGGATCGGACTAAGTCAAGAATGGTATTCCGGTCGTACCGAAGAGGGGTTTGTACGAAACTTCGATCGATTCGTCGCGCCTGCATTGATTGAACATGCCATACCATACTTGGAAAACATCCGTGAACTTGATCAGCTTCTCCCGCTCATTCGATCTCGATATTATCGCGAGCAGGCCGACCAAATATAGTGGAGAGCGCCGGGTCCCTTGGTCAAGGCTTTTGCGCGCAAAGCCGTGAGCATAACACCTGGCGGGAGATACGAACCTTGCTTGACCCCGGCAGGGGTCGCAGCTTGTAGCCCTGGGTCGCGTTTCGCGCACCCGGGGGATGAAGTTCCAACTGCCCCGACCCCGGCAGGGGTCGCAGGGAGGACCGGAGGCGTCAACCGATTCGTCCCTTCTGCGACCCCTGCCGGGGTCGAATATATATTCTTGCCTTACCGGTGGTGTCGCTTCGCTCAACCACCGGCTACATGCTGTGATCCCTCCAGGATCAAAACGAACCAGTTCGAAGGTACTCGATGGCGAGGAAGAGACAGAAGTTGTGCCGGGTCTGCAAAAAGAGTCCGGTGTGGCGCAGTGGAGATGTGAAAAAAACACGGGGCCGTACTGCAAGCGGTGTTATCACAAGCAAGCGAGGCCAACGAATCGTTCACCCGGAAAGAAGGCCGCCCAGGGTCCACCTGACCCCGATTATGACCATTGCCCCGAGTGCGGCGTCGAGGCAGATGTCTGCGGAGGCGGGGCTTGCCCGAAATGCCGCTTCGAGTTCAGCAACGCCCTCTACTGGTGGTTCGGGCGATGACCACACTGCCGACAAACTTACCGGTGGTGTCGCTGCGCTCAACCACCGGTTACAAGCTGTAATCCCTACGGGATCAAGAAGGTACGGCGTGAAAGCCCCTTAAAGGACGACTCATGGGACTGACGATCCATTACGATTGGAAGACCAAGACCGACATGCCCGCAGCGCGGCGCATGATCGCGAGGTTTCGCAACTTCGCCCTCAAGCTGCCGTTCGATGAGGTGTCCGAAATCTACGAACAGGATCCGCCGGAGGGGAAACCCGTGTATCGCCCGTATGACGATTCCTATCGTCAGGGTGGGTTGTATCTTCCGCGCACTCGCGCGGATGGGGAAGTAGAGTTGGTCCAAGTACCGGCGCTTCACGCGCTGTTCTTCTACGTCCGTGTCGAGGGCGCGGAGAGCGCCTCGATCGGTTTGGCGAGTCATTCGCCGGTCGTCGTGCATCATGAGGATGTCATCAAACGGCGTAAGAATGGCACGGAACGACTCATCGGCCGGGGCAAGCCGATCGAATTTCCGACACGACGACGCGGCTATTATTCTTGGCATTCTTTCTGCAAGACCCAATATGCCGGCAATCCCAAGCTCGGGGGTGAGGCGAACTTCCTCAAGGCCCACCTCTCCCTGATCGAGTTGCTCGACCAGATCCAGGCGGCGGACGTGAAGGTGCGGACTCGCGACGATACGCGCTACGCGAAGCATCGCGATGTCGATCGGCTCCTACGCTCCTTGCGGGAATGGGACGCCATCATCGCATCGTTTGTTGGAAACATTGGCGACGCGCTCGGTGCGCAGGCGGGAACATTGCTGGCGCCGATCAAGGAACGACCCGACTTCGAACATCTCGAGGCCAAGGGACTCGACGTCATCCGGAAGATCGTGGCCCGACATCGCCGAAGGAAGAAGAAATCTTCGTGAGCGAATTTTCAAAGATGAGCCCGGAAGTTGAGCCGCTTTTTTATCGATCAGAGACGACATCCATTTAAATGCAATCCACGCCCTTGCATTTGCCCAGATCGATGGCCAGAATACTCCCATCAAAGGCCCCCCGAGTTGCCTTATATGCACCCGAAAAGACCCCTATTGGAGTCGCGGATGCCATCAAACGCCGACATTGAGATGCGCTGGGTTGAGGCCTGGAATGACCTGGCTGACATCATCGGGGATCGTCGGGACGTTCCTTGCCAGCTTCCCGACTGGTCCGTTATTGATGTTGAAGAATGCCAAGGCCGGCTACAAAGATCCGTGTACGAGGTATATCTTGTACAGGTTAGGGACGGTTGGGTCGGCCACAAGAAAGGTGTCGTGGTTTCCCGGTCTGTCGCTTCGGCGTAGCCGCCGATCCGAAACGAGGTAGATGAAACGTGGAGAGTGCTCAAATGAATGAACCACCTGCCCCAATCACCATCGCCCTTCGCATACCCGGCAAGTGGGCGCATCCGAGAGAACTTGTCCAACGCCTGCCGGCGGGTTGCCGCGTGACGGGCGAGGCGCTCATCTTGCCCGATCAAACACAAGTCGATCTGGGCACCGCGCGGGCCGACGATCATTTTGCCGAGATCTTTCGATCTTCCTGCCGGCAACCGCCGACGGCGGCCGAACAAGCGACGGTCGATTCCTATCAGGTCAACGTCTTCTTGAGTGGTCCCGGCGGTTCGCTACAGGCGGCCCGGACGATGATGCAAGCCGCTGCGGTCCTGGTGCGGGCCGGCGGCGCGGGCGTGTTCATCGACAACAGCGTGCTGGCTCATGGCGGAGCGAATTGGCTGGAAATGACCGAAGACGGAAGCCCCGATGCCCTGAGCTTCGCCTTCGTCTCCATGGTCCGCGGCAAAACCGACGTATGGACAATAGGCATGCACGTCCTGGGTTTGCGCGACGTCGTGATGAAACGCGCGGACATCGAAGTAGAAGGCTTTGACATCATCGAGATGATCCGCTACTTGTCGCGGGGCGAAAAGCCCATCAATGACGGCCACATCATCGCCGACCTGAACGGACCGCGTTTTCAGGCCTTCACGCAAGACAGTGCGCAGGGACCGGTCGGCAGCCCCACGCACAACCCCTTCGGACGCTTGAAGCTCGTGAGCATGCGGGATATCGCTGAGACCAATTAGTGCTTTGCCAACTCTTTGAAGACGAGTGGGGGTCATCCGGTCGGAAGCGTAAGCGACGACGTTTCAAAGGCTCCATCGCTTACGCTTGCGGCTCGGATTCTGGACCGCCGCCTGTGGGCACGGTGATGGCCGAGCGTGTAGAATGTTCTAAGGAGGTGCCCGATGCCGATGCACGACTGGACGCGAGTGAAAGCGGGAACGTACCACGACTTTCATTGTCGCTAGATGGCTGAAATTACGAATCATCTTAATCGAGGGCTGTTGCCCAGCGATCATTATGCGCAAGTGGAACAAGTGGCCGAAGAGATGATCGCTGACATTCTTACTCTTCATTCCAGTGATCCACTGGATGAAGTTGAAGAAGGGGACGATGGTGGACTCGCGGTGGCCGTCGCCCCGCCGCGCGTGCGAATCACTGAATCTCTTGAGGAAGAGGTGTATGTCGGCCGCGCCAAGCATGTTGCCATCCGGTACAGCAGCAATGATCGCGTCGTCGCGTTGATAGAACTTCTGTCGCCTGGCAACAAATCAAGTGAGTTCGCCTACCGGTCGTTCGTCGACAAAGCGTTGGAGGCGCTGAGACACAATTGTCATCTGTTGCTGATCGACCCATTCCCACCCAGCCCGCGCGTTCGGCGCGGCATTCACGGCGCCATCTGGGAAGAACTCGGCGGCGCCTACGAACCACCTCCCGACATGCCGTTAACTCTGGTGTCCTACGACGCAGGCTTCATAAAAACCGCCTATGTCGAACCACTCGCCGTCGGCGATAAGCTGACGGCCATGCCGTTGCTGCTCACCTCGAAACGTTATGTGCCGGTGCCGTTGGAGGAGAGTTACACGGCCACGTTTTCCGGCGTGCCACGAAGGTGGCAGAGGGTACTGGAGGAGAGAGTGGAAGGAGCGAACGGAAATTGAGCGATTCGTCAACAATTCGACGAATTCGCCGCGAGAAACGAATAGGCCCTTCAACGAAAGAATATTCATGCCATTGCGTCCACCGCGAGTCCGAATTAACCGAGTCGAGATCGAAGGCTTTAAGTCGATTCGGAATGCAAGTCTCGACCTTCCGTCCGTCAACCTCCTCATTGGCGCGAACGGGGCGGGCAAGTCGAATTTTGCGTCGTTTTTCGCAATGACTTCTGCTTCGTTGAATGGCTCATTGAGCGGCTATGTTGATCCTCACGGCGGCGCTCGGTCTTTTTTGCATCAAGGCGCCAAGTTCACGGATCAAATTTACTGGAAATGGGACGTATCCACCGAGGGGGGCGATGGAAGCGTTGTCCAACTATTGTCGTTCAAGGCGCCAGATGCCTTGATCTACTCAACCCATCATTCAAAGGTTGAGCATAGCATTGATCTGCAAACGACCATTTTCGATGATGTTTGCGCAATTCGCACCGAACGCAGCCGACTTCATAATCGCCGTATTTTCAACGGCCTGAAAGACGGCATCGGTACCTACCATTTTCAGGACACATCGATCAACGGGCCGCTGCGCGGACCCGCTGACGTTTCGGAAACCTTGCGACTCGATGGCGACGGCAAGAATTTGCCAGCCATCTTGCATTACTATGAAGAGGCCGAAAAAAGCTCGAAATCATCATCGAAGTCGAAGCCGTCTTCCCAAGCGTTCACGCGAATCACGCGGACCGTACGCAAGTTCTTTCCGGGCTTCGATCGCTTTGTTCTTGTCCCAGAAGCCGACGACAGGCGGATTCTGCTGCGTTGGCGGCATCGCGATAGCGATCAGGTTTACGGGCCACATCAGCTTTCGGATGGCACGTTGCGCGCGATTGCGCTCATCACGTTGCTCCTGCAGCCGAAAGAGGACCTACCCAATCTGATCGTAATCAATGAACCCGAACTGGGACTGCATCCCGTGGGAATTGAATTGATCGCCGAGTTGATTCAGGCCGTGTCGCTGCATTGCCAGGTAATCGTTTCGACGCAATCGACCGTCATGCTTGACTGCTTTGAGCCGGAACAGGTCGTCGTGGTGGATGCCGAAAAGGGGAGTTCTACCTTTCGGCGTCTCGACCGGCGCGAGTTGGCGCGTTGGCTGAAATCGTACACCATCAGCGATCTGTGGCGAAAAAATGTGGTGGGAGGAAGCCCGCTGCCGTGAAGACGCTCTACGTTATCTGCGAAGGGCCGACCGAGCAACGCTTTGTCGATCAAGTGCTGGCCCCGCACTTGTTTGAGAACGGCTTTACTCACGTGCCGACGATTCGCGTTGAGTTCAGCCGGCGCAAAAGTTTGATCTTTCGTGACGGCGTCAGAAAATACGCCCCCGTTCGTCGGACCTTGCTGAACATCATGAAGGAGCGACCTCAAAAGGATGTCTTCTTCACGACGATGCTTCATCTTTACGGGTTGCCGCGCGACTTTCCGGGCAAGGCCGCACTCAAGCGAAATCCGGTAAACCCCTATCCGTTCGTGAAGGCGCTCGAGAAGCACTTCGCCAAGGATATAGACGACAAACGCTTCATCCCTCATTTGCAACTTCACGAATACGAGACGGTCCTCTTCGCTGATCCGAGCGCATTCGCGTTCGCCTTCGATGACTGCGGTGACGCCGTCGCGGGACTAAAGAAAGTGGCCGCCTCTTTCAAGAACATTGAGCACATCAACGATGGAAGAGCGACAGCGCCGTCGAAACGGATCGTCCAGTTGCTCCCGGAGTATGAACATCGCAAGACCGACGCGGGGGTCGACATCGCCGAGTTCATTGGGTTGGTGATGATGCGGAAAAAATGCCGACATTTTGACGAGTGGGTGACAAAGCTTGAAGAACTGTAATCCTCTGGAACAGATTCGGAGTGGGCGCCCGGCGTCATCCTCAAGGTTTGGGCATTCTCAAATTTTTGACGTCTTTCTCATCTCGGGTGGCAGTTTGGTGAGAAAGACAGCTAACGGCGATGTTGCCCGTGAGCCAACCGACGTTTGAAGGTCGAGCACCGCCCTCGCTTTCGTCATCGTTCGCCATAGAATTTCCTTTTCCTTCCCTTCACGGATATTGTTCGCATGAGTCAGAAGACCTGGGGCGGCCGTTTCGACAGCAAGACCGACAGCCGCGTCGAAGCCTACAGCGAATCGATCAGCTTCGACCATCGCCTTTATGCACATGACATCCGCGCCAGTCAAGCTCACGCCCGCATGCTCGGCGAAGTCGGGTTGTTAACCTCGAGCGAAGCCGAGCAAATCGTTGTCGCCCTTGACGCCATCGGCCAGGACATCGAACAGGAGCGGATGACGTTCTCGATCGCTCTGGAAGATATTCACACCCACATTGAAAGTGCTCTGATCGAGCGATTGGGCGATCTCGGCCGTAAGTTGCACACCGCGCGTAGCCGTAACGATCAGATCGTCACAGATCTTAAACTCTGGACACGCGACGCCATCGACGCTTTTGACGTGCGACTGCTGAATCTCCAGCGGGCATTCCTGGATTTCGCCGAGCGCGAGCGCGACGTCGTCATGCCGGGCTACACGCATATGCAACGCGCTCAACCCGTGCTGGCGTCCCACTACTTCCTGGCCTACATCGAGAAGTTCCAGCGCGACCGCGAGCGCCT
>Ga0105046_10013506_pt1 | contig 12644 bp, 12 predicted proteins | sample MAT03_FD_78385 | JGI IMG/M metagenome (GOLD analysis project Ga0105046, IMG submission 78385) | Freshwater microbial communities from Lake Fryxell liftoff mats and glacier meltwater in Antarctica - MAT-03 (megahit assembly) | ecosystem: Environmental > Aquatic > Freshwater > Ice > Liftoff... | reverse complement strand
GCTCCGCCTTATGACCGACCAGCAACCCGTCAACATCATCATGATCGAGGATGACGAAGGCCATGCCCGCCTGATCGAGAAAAATATCCGCCGCGCGGGCATCGCCAACGATCTGACCCATTTTCTCGACGGCACCACCGCGCTCGATTATCTGTTCGAACACGATCATGGCCCGCGCAAGAACGGTCCGGCGCTGGTGCTGCTCGACCTCAACCTCCCCGATATGAGCGGGATCGACATCCTTACCCGGATCAAGGGTGACGAGCATCTCCGCCGGACCCCGGTGGTGATTCTCACGACGACCGACGACAAGGTCGAGATCGATCGCTGCTACGACCTTGGCGCCAACGTCTACATCACCAAGCCGGTCAATTACGAAAGCTTCGCCGACGCGATCCGCCAATTGGGGCTATTCCTCTCGGTGATACAGGTGCCGGACATCGACCCTGGCTGATGGAGCAGGCACGGCGCATTCTTTATATCGATGATGACGATGGGCTTCGCACGCTGGTCGAGAAGTTGCTCAGCCGCCGCGGGTATGAGGTCGTCACCGTCGGCAGCGGCACCGAGGGGATAGCGGCGGCGCGGGCCGGCGACTTCGATATCATCGCAGTCGATCATTACATGCCCGGCCTCAACGGCCTCGACACGCTGGCCGAGCTGCGCACATTGCCTGGCTGCCCGCCGGTGGTTTACGTCACCGGCTCGGAAGAAAGCAGCGTCGCGGTGGCCGCGTTGAAGGCCGGCGCCTACGATTATGTCGTGAAAGCGGTCGGTGAGGATTTCGTTGACCTGCTCGAACAGGCCTTCACCCTCGCCCTCGCCCGGGTTCGGCTCGAGTCCGAAAAAGCGGCGGTGGAGGATCAGCTCCTCGCCGCCAACGACCGGCTCGAAACCTTGCTCAAGGAGGTCAATCACCGCGTCGCCAATTCGCTGCAATTGGTGTCGACCTTCGTCCATTTGCAGTCGCGCGCACTCGAAAATAAGGCTGCGCGCGAGGCGCTCGACGATACCCAGCGGCGGATCCAGGCGATCGCGCAGGTCCACCGCAAGCTCTACAGTTCCGGCGAAGTCGACAGCATTGCGATGGACGAATATCTCGCCGCGATCGTCGAGGAGCTGGAGGAAACCTGGTCGACTCCGGTCGCCCCGCGCTCGATTCGCCTCACCGTCGAGCCGCTCCGCCTCCATCGCGACAAAGCGGTGTCGCTCGGCGTGATCGTCAACGAACTGGTCAGCAACGCCTGCAAATATGCCTATGACGCGGACTGTCCGGGCGAAATCCGCATTGCCTTGGCACGCACCGACAATGATCGCTTTTCGCTGCTGGTCGAAGACGACGGCGTCGGCATGGTCGCGGGCGAACCGCCCAAAGGCAGCGGCTTGGGTTCGAAACTGGTGCTGGCCATGGCCAAGTCGCTCGCCGCCGAATTTGATTATGACCAGGATTATCGCGGGGTGCGCGCGCGCCTCATCGCCGCTTTCTAGGCCGCGGGCCAGCTTTCGAGGATTTCGACAAACCGGCTCAGCCAGGCGTTGGTCTGGTGGCCGTCGACGACGCGATGGTCGATGGTCAGCGTGACATAGGCCATCGGCAAGATGACGATCGCGTCGTCCCCATCGACCTCGCGCACCATCACCCGCTTTTCGAGCTTGCCGACGCCGAGGATCGCCGCTTGGCCCGCATGGAGAATGATCGGACTGGCGAGCAGGCTGCCCGAGACGCCGTGGTTGGAGATGGTGAAGCTGCCGCCCGACACGTCGCTTCCGGTCAGTTGGCCACCACGAGCGCGGGTCGTAAGGTCGTCGAGCGTGCGTCCGATGTCCTCGAGCGACAGCGCGCCGGCGTCCTTGACCACCGGCACCACCAGCCCCTTGTCGCCGAGCGCGGTGCCGACGCCGATGTTGATCATTGGTCCAATCGCGATCCGGTCGTTCTCCCATCGCCCGTTGATCGCCGGAGCGACCGCCATCGCCTCGGCCGCCGCCTTGACCAGATAGGCGGTGTAACTGAGCTGCGTCTCGGGTGCGGCGAGCGCTTTCTTGAGAGCGGCGATGGCCGAAAAGTCGGCCCCGAACAGCGCTGTCACATGCGGCGCTTCGCTGACGGCGCGAACCATATTCTAGGCAATCTTGAGCCGCATCCGGTCATGCGGGACGTCGCCAGTCTGCGCCGCCGTACCGCCCGTCGCCGCGCGATCAACATCGTCCCGCGTAATCCGCCCGTCGCGCCCGGTCCCAGTGAGGCCGGCTGGGTCGATGCCATGCTGGAGCAGAGCGCGCTTTGCTGAAGGCGAAAGGCGGGCCTCCCCTCCTCCGTTCGTCCCGAGCGCAGTCGAGGGACGTGGCGCGAACGTGTCTCGACTTCGCTCGACACGAACGGAACTGGGCGTGCTGACTGGCAATCCTTCCGAGATCCGCCCCAACAACGCCCCCGGCACCGCCTCCGCATCGGTTTCCAGCAAAATCTCGCTCAGCACCCCCGCCGCCGGCGACGGCACTTCCTGGGTCACCTTGTCGGTTTCCAGCTCGACCAATGGATCGTTGACCGCGACCGTATCGCCGACCCGCTTCAACCACGCGCGGACCACCGCCTTGGTCCCTTCCTGCTCGTCGGGAACGCGGATTTCGACGCTCATCAGAACCCCACCAACCGGTCGATCTCGGCGCGGATTCGCTCGACGCTCGGCAGCACATGGTCCAGCAAACTCGGGTGATGCGGGCTCGGGATGTCGGGCATCGTCACCCGCGCTACCGGCGCGTCAAGGTCGAGGAAGGCTTCGTCCGCGACCACTGCGGCAATTTCCGCCCCGAACCCGCCGGTGCGCAGATCCTCGTGGACGATCAGGCAGCGCCGCGTCCGCCGCACGCTGTCCAGCACCGCCTCGCGGTCCCACGGCATCAGGGTGCGCAAATCGATCACGTCGGCGCTGACCCCCTCGGCCGCCGCCTCGCAGCGCGGCACCATCGCGCCCCAGGTGACGATGGTGATCGCATCGCCCTCGCGGGTTTTCCGCGCCCGCCCGAACGGCAGCACAAAGGCGTCACCCGGCCACGGCCGACGCGCCCAGGCGTCGTCGAGCATCGCGCGATGCTCGAAGAACAGCACCGGATCATGCCCGCGCAAGCTCGCCCGCAACAGGCCGACCGCATCCTCGGCGTTGGACGGCACCGCCACCCGCCACCCCGGATTATGGACGAATTGCACCTCGTTGGTCTGGCTGTGCCACGGATCGCCGCATTTGAAGAAGCCGCCCGGCACGCGCAGCACCATCGGCGCGCAAAATCGGTTGGCGGTGCGCCAGCGCATCGTCCCCGTATCGTTGATCTGCTCGGTCGCCGGTTCGGCATATTTGCGGAACTGGATTTCGGGCACCGGTAGCAGCCCGGCCAGCGCCATCCCGACCGCGCGGCCGACGATCCCCTCCTCGTTGAGACTGGTGTCGAACACCCGGTCGACGCCATATTTGTCCTGCAGGCCGAGCGTTACCGCATGGACCCCGCCCTTGGGTCCGACATCCTCGCCGAACACCAGCATCTTCGGGTTGGCGCCAAGCTCCTGGTCGAGCACGCGGCGGATCGCGGTCACCATGTTGATCCGCTGACCCTCGGGCGCAGCCACATCGGTCGTGTCGTCCAGGCCCAGCCCCGCGCCGCCGCCGACCTCGGCCGCTTCGCCTTCGAAGAACACGTTGATCGTCACCCGCGCAGGCGGCGACGGCGCCCGCGCCTCGGCCTCGGCCCGCGCCGCCTCGACCTCGTGCGCGACGCCCGCCTCGATCCGATCCCACTCGAGCTGCGGCGCGAAGCTCTTCAACTTGGGCAACGGATCGCGCGCCCATTCCTCGGCGACTTCGGCCTCGCTCTTGTAGGTTTGCGTATCCTGGAAGCTGTGCCCCTCGAGCCGCGGCACGGTCAGCCGGATCAGCGCCGGCCCCTTGCGCCCCCGCACATGGCCGATCGCCTCACCAATCAGCATCGCCGCCTGGGCCGGTTCGGTGCCGTCGCCGTTAAAGATGGCGAGGTTGCGAAAGCTGGCGAGGTTGGCGGCAATGTCGCGCCCCGGCGTCTGGTAATCCGACGGCACCGAAATGCCGTAGCCATTGTCCTCGATGTAAAATAGCATCGGCAAAGATTGTGTCGTTGCAATGTTTAGTGCGGCCCAAAATCCGCCCGTCGCGCAGCTCGCGTCGCCGCCCAGCACCACCCCGATCGCGCCGATCGACGGCTCGCCGAGCACGCGCTCCTTGTAGGTCACGGCCTGCGCCCAGCCCGCCGCCGGCGTATATTGCGCGCCAACCCCGCCGCACATCGGCAGCGCGTGGGCCCCGCCCGGATTAGGGTAATTGAACACCACGCCGATGTCGCGCCCGTCCGAATAGCCACCGCTGCGGCCCATGCCGCTGCCCAGCGCATCGGCCAGCGGCACGCCGAGCGCGAGCAGCATCGGCCGCGATCGATAATAGCCACACGCCGCATCGCCGTCGCGCAACTGCAGCCCGAGCAACACCTGCGCCAGGTCATGACCACGCGCGCTGAATTGGTAGAGTATCTTCTTTTCGGGGACGAGCCGCGTCTCCTCCAGCTCGTCGAGCGCCCGGCTGGTGGTCACCAGCCGCGCTACCTCGCTCCAGTCGATTCCGTCGCCGACGTCCGGCTTCAGTTCGGGATCGCGCTCCGCCACGTCACTCACCAATCACGCCGACCACCGCAGCGACGAACCGGTCGACCGCGTCGTCGGCCAAGCCGAGGATGTTGAACCGGCCGCTGTCGGCCATGTAGATGGCATGCTCCTCGCGCAGGCTCAGGACCTGCGCCGGGGACAGCGGCAGCATCGAGAACATGCCGCTCTGTGTCGCGATGAACGCCAAATCGGGATGCGCCTCTGCAAGCCGCGCGCGTAACGACAGGATCCGCCCGCGCATCGCGTCGAGCTCGACGAGCCAGTCGGCGCGCAGCGCGTCGTCCTCGAGTACCGCCCGCACCACCGCCGCGCCATGATCGGGCGGCATCGACCACATTTCGCGCGCGATCTGCAGCACATGGCCCATCGCGATCTTGCTCGCTTCGAGCGACCCGGTCTTGATGAACAGGCAGCCGACGCGGTCGCGATAAACCCCGAAATTCTTGTCGCAGCTCTGCGCCACGATCACCTCGTCGCAGGCGTCGAGCACCCCGCGCAATCCTGCCGCATCTTCCTCAAGCCCGCTGCCAAGTCCTTGATAGGCAAGGTCGATTACTGGCAGCAGCTGGCGTTCGACGATCGCCGCCGTGACCGAGGCCCACTGGCCGGCATCGAGGTCGGCACCGGTCGGATTGTGGCACCCGCCCTGCAGCAACACGACATCGCCCGGCCGCGCCTCGCTCACCGTCGCCATCAGCTCGTCGAACCGCACCTTGCGCGCGTCGCGATCGTAATAATCATAGGTCACCGGTTCGAGCCCGGCGCCGATCACGATCGGCACATGGTTGGGCCAGGTCGGCAGCCCGATCAGCACGCGCGCCTCGGGATTGGCCGCAGCGACCAGCATCATGCCGAGCGTCAGCGCGCCGCATCCGCCCGGGGTCTGAAGCCCGAGAATCCGCTCGTCCGACGCATGTGGCCCAAGCAGGATCGGCGCGATCAGCTTGGGAAACACCGTATCGCCCGCACCGCCGAGATAGGCCTTGCTGTCCTGCCGCTCCCACAGCAATTTCTCGGCCGCCTTGACCGAGCGCATTACCGGCGTCTTGCCGCTGCCGTCCTTATACACCCCGACCCCGACATCGATCTTCTCGGGGCGGGTATCGGCATTGGCCAGCGCGATCAGCGCGAGCAGGCTATCGCTCTTCACCGGGTCGAGGTCGGCCAGCCGGCGGTGGCTTGTGGCGGTCAGCATCGCCCGCCTCTAGCGCAGGATGCGAAAAACGTCATGCATCATAATCGACCGCCACCCCGTCCCCCGCCGGGACCGACTGGCAGGTCAGGATGTAGCCGTCGGCGATTTCTTCCTCGGTCAGGCCATATTGCACCGCCATTTCGACCTTGCCCGACGTCACCTTGGCGCGGCACGTGGCGCACACCCCGGCCTTGCACGCGAACGGCGCGGGCAGCCCTGCGGCGCGCGCCGAATCGAGGATCGAGCTGCCGTCGAAATCGATCCGCCGGGTCCGCCCGTCGAGCGTCACCGAAATCGTCTGCCCAGCCGCTTCTTCCTGCAACGCCTGCATTTGCGCCGCAATCGCCGCCGATGGCCGGCCCGCAGTAAAGCGCTCAATATGGATTTTGTCGCTCGCGATCCCGCGCTCGACCAGCACCGCTTCGGCGGCGTCCATCATCGGCCCCGGGCCGCAAATGAACCAGGCGTCGATAGTGGCCGGGTCGACCACCAGCCGGTCGACCGCTTCGCCGCAGCGCGCGGCATCGAGCATGCCGTTGAACAACTCGACCTCGCCCTCTTCCTCGGCGAGGAAATGGAACAGTTCGAGCCGCCCCATGTAACGGTCCTTCAAGTCCGCCAGCGCTTCCAAAAAGATCACCGACTGGCTGTCGCGATTGCCGTAGAACAAAGTGAAGCGGCTCGCCGGTTCTTGGGCGAGCGCGGTGCGAATCAGCGACATGATCGGCGTGATCCCCGATCCCCCCGCGATCCCGACATAGCGGCGTGCCGCCCCCGCCTCGAACGGCACAGTGAACGACCCGTGCGGAGTCATCACGTCGATCATGTCGCCAGCGCGCAAGCTCTCCGCGACCCAGTTGGAGAAAAGGCCCCCCGCGATGCGCTTGACGGTGACCGTGATCGCCCCCTCGTCGGGCGCGGTGCACAAGGAATAATTGCGCCGTACTTCCTCGGCCCCGATGTCGGCCTTCAACGTCAGATGCTGCCCCGCCTTGAAGCGAAACGCGTCGACCAGTTCGGGCGGCACGTCGAAGCGGATCGACAAGGCTTCATCGGTCTCGGGCACGATCTCGGCGACCCGCAGCGCATGGAAATGCTCGGCCATCCTACCAGCGCGCGTCGGGGTAGGTGCGCGGCAGATGCTGCATCACCGCCAGCAAATGGCCGAGATGCTCGCTATGATGCCCGCGCCGCCCGCCGAGGATTGGCCGTTGGTCGGCCGGCGCCTCCAGCTTGGCCTCAGCCAGCACACCAGCAATCGCCGCTTTATACTCGCCCTCGAACCCGCGCGGGTCGGGCACCGTCTGCCGCGCGATCAATTCCTCGAGCACGGCATCGACCTCGAACAGTTCGGGGATGAACCGCCAGCACCAGTCGAGCCCGTCGGCCATGCGGCCCGCGCTCTCCGCGGTCCCGTCGCCCAGCCGGATCGTCCAGTCGGACGCCAGTTCGCGATGATAGGCCACTTCCTTGACCGCCTTGGCCGCGAGACCCGCCAAGAACGGGTCGGGGCTGGCGCTCAACTCGCGGTACAGCAGATGCTGGTAGGTCGAGAACAACAATTGCCGCGCGATGGTCCGCGCGAAGTCGCCATTGGGCTGCTCGACCAGCCAGCAATTGCGATAATCGAGCACGTCGCGGTGGAAGGCGAGCGCGTCGCCGTCGCCATCATTGGCGTGATCGTAGAGATGCGTCGCCTGCCCGATCAGATCGAGCGCGAGATTGGCCAGGCTGAGATCGACCTCGAGCCCCGGCGCATGCCCGCACCATTCGGCCAGCCGCTGCCCGAGCACCAGCGAATCGTCGCCCAGCCGCAGGAGGTAATCATGATAGGGATCGTCGCGCATTTGGCTCGGCGCATCGAACGCCCCACCATCCGGCGCGTTCTTCGCGTGTCTGATCTGGTCCTGTTCGATCGTGGGCAAGCTCGGCATTAAATATGCTTCACAACGTCGGGAATGTCGTAGAAGGTCGGATGGCGATAGACTTTGTCCTCGGCCGGCTCGAACAATGGCCCGCTATCCGCCGGATCGCTCGCGACGATCGCGTTCGACGGGATCACCCACAGCGAGATCCCCTCCTGCCGCCGCGTATACGTATCGCGGGCATGGGCGAGCGCGAGCTTCGGGTCAGGAGCATGAACGCTGCCAACGTGACGATGCGCCATCCCGCCCTTCGAGCGAATGAATACTTCCCACAGCGGCCAGTCATGTCCGCCCCCGACTTCGGCACTCACGCCGCCGCCCTCGCCACGCGCTTCGCCTCATAGGCCGCTGCGGCATCGCGCACCCAGGCGCCATCGTTCCACGCGTCGCGGCGATCCTTCATCCGCTCCTTGGCGACCGGCCCTTCGCCGCGCACCACCGCGTAAAATTCTTCCCAGTCGATTTCGCCGAAATCATAGCCACCCTTTTCCTCGTTCCACTTGAGGTCTGGGTCGGGAATCGTCAGTCCGAGATATTCGGCTTGCGGCACCCCGATATCGACGCATTTCTGGCGCAGCTCGTCATTGGTCTCGCGCTTGATCCGCCAGCGCATCGACCGCTCGGTGTTGGGGCTATTTTCGTCGGGCGGGCCGAACATCATCAGGCTCGGCCACCACCAGCGATTGAGCGCATCCTGCGCCATGCGCTGCTGTGCCGCCGTGCCATTGGCCAGCGCGATCATGATCTCGTAGCCTTGGCGCTGGTGGAAGCTTTCCTCCTTGCACACCCGGACCATCGCCCGCGCATAGGGGCCATAGGAGGTCCGCTGCAGCGGCACCTGGTTCATGATCGCCGCGCCGTCGACCAGCCAGCCGATCGCGCCGATGTCGGCCCAGGTCAGTGTCGGATAATTGAAGATCGTCGAATATTTGGCTTTGCCCGAATGGAGCGCGTCGATCATCTGCTCGCGGCTGGTCCCCAAAGTCTCCGCCGCGCAATAGAGGTAGAGCCCGTGCCCCGCCTCGTCCTGCACCTTGGCCAGCAGGATCGCCTTGCGCCGAAGCGATGGCGCGCGCGTAATCCAGTTGCCCTCGGGCAGCATGCCGACGATCTCGCTATGCGCATGCTGCGATATCTGCCGCACCAGCGTCTTGCGATAGGCCTCGGGCATCCAGTCCTTGGGCTCGATAAACTCGTCCGCCGCCACCCGCTCCTCGAACGCCTGGGTCAGCGCCGGATCCTCGGGAGCCTCGATCGAGGCGACATTATTGGAAAGTTCGGTGGTGTACATCGGGTCTATCTAGCGCTTCCGGAACCAAGCTTCAAATATCGCCCCCCACAAAAACTGCGCGCGCGCCGGAAGGAGGGGGCGCGCGCGCAGACCAGGCAGGTGGCCGGCTCAACAGGGGGAAAGGGCCGGCCGCCGCTTGGGTTTAAGGCATCAGCACCGTATCGATGACGTGGATCACGCCGTTCGACTGTATGACGTTGGCAATCGTGATCATCGCGGTTCCGCCCTTGGCGTCGGTGATCATGAAGCCCTTGCCATGCTTGCTGAACTTGAGTTTTCCGCCCTGCACCGTCTTCAGCGTCGCGACGCCGCGATTGCGGGCGGCGAGGCTGGTGATCTGGCCGGCGGTGATCCGGCCCGGGACGACGTGATAGGTCAGGATATTGGTCAGCGTGCCCTTGTTCTCGGGCTTGACCAAGGTCTCGACCGTGCCGGCGGGAAGCTTGGCGAAGGCGGCATTGGTAGGCGCAAACACCGTGAACGGTCCCTTGCCCGACAGCGTCTCGACCAGCCCGGCGGCCTTGACCGCAGCGACCAGGGTCGTGTGGTCCTTCGAATTAATCGCATTCTGGACGATGTTCTTGGTCGGATACATGTCGGCGCCGCCGACCATCGGATTCTTGGCAGACGCGGGGACGGCAACGATCGCCAGCGCGGCGGCGATCAGCGCGAAAGGTTTGTTGGACAACATCGGGGGTAACTCCTCTTTTTTGCGCGGACCCGTCGGGGCCTGCTGCGAGGAGATACGGCGGCGGCGCTTCAACGGATGCAGCCGCCGCGGATAGAGCTAGACCTTGCTCAGCAGCCCCGATGCGATCACCGGCCCGGTCGGCTTGCCGGTCGGCGACCCGCCCAACGGCTCGAGCGTGATCGCCAGCTTGGTGCCCGGCGTAATCACCGCGCCGATCTTCGCCTCGGCGACATAGGATCCCGGCCCGGTCGCGCGGAACGTGCCGAGCGGCCTCGGCGCCTGGTCACCCTCGATCACCCACAATTGCGCGCTTCGGCCTTCGGGGATCGGCATCGGACCCGGCATTTTCACCATGCCTGCATCGGCATCGTACAGCGCCGGCTGCGACGCATTGGTGTCGGTCAACGCCATCGCCGCGATCATCGGTGGGGTAGTGGTTGGCATCGGCGCGGTGGCGACTATGGGCGCTGGTGCCACCGGCGGTGCCTCGACCGGGCGCAGCGCGACCGCGGTCATCGCCAGCGCCGCGAGCGAGGCGGCGATCGCCGTCGGCTTCCACGGATTGACCCGCCGCTGCGGGCCGGCCCGACCGTCAATCCGCGCCTCGACCTGCTCGAACAGGCCCGCCGGTGCCGCCACGTCGGCCACCCCCGCGAACAGCATCGCAAAATGATCACGCCAGCGCTCGACCTCGCGCGCAAACGTCGGCTCGGCGATCATCCGCCGCAGCGCCGCGCCACGCTCCGCGCCGTCGAGCACGCCCAGCGCCAGTTCGGCGGCGGCGGTGTCCGGCTCGGTGCCGGAAGCGCTGGGCGTCGGCTCAATCGTCACTCAAACAATCCTTCAATCGCTGGAGCCCGCGGCGGACCCAGCTCTTCATCGTCCCCAGCGGCACGCGGTCGCGCTCCGCCAGTTCGGCATAAGTCAGCCCGCCGAAGAACGCCGAGCGGATCGCGCCGCGCTGCTTGTCGTCCAATTGGTCGAGGCACAGATGCAGCTGTCGGTCCTCCTCGCCTTGCATCATCCGTTCCTCCGCCGAAGGCGCGTCGTCAGCCACGTCGGGGGCCTGGTCGAGGCCCACCTTTTGCCTGAGTCCCGCCGACCGCCGCCAGTCGATCGCGCGATTGCGCGCAATCGTCGCCAGCCAGCTGATCGGGCTGGCGCGCCCGGGCTCGAATGCCCCGGCCCGCCGCCAAATGGTCAGATAGACGTCGCTCAGCACATCCTCCGCCGCCCCCCTGTCCCCACAGATACGCAGGCACACGCCAAAAAGCTTCGCCGAGGTCATGTTGTAGAGTGTGGAGAAGGCTTCACGATCCTCCGCGCCGGTCGCCACCAGCGCTTCGACCAGCCGGGCGCGGGCGGCGTCGGTCGCCGGTTGGGGAGAAAGTGGAGCGGTCATGGCGGCGAGGCTTATGTCGGGATCCGACGCAACGCAATCGCTCACCCTTGCCGCGCTTCGTAAAGCGTCGCAATCTGGCGCCATGCCCGACTATGAAACCATCATCCTCGCCAAAGGCGACGGAATCGCCCGGATCACCCTCAATCGTCCCGACCGCCTCAACAGCTTCACGAGAGCGATGCACGCCGAACTCGCCCTGGCGCTCGACTCCGCCGCCGACGCTCGCGTGATCGTCCTCACTGGCGCCGGTCGCGGCTTTTGTGCCGGCCAGGACCTCAACGACCGCGCGGTCGCCCCCGACGAGCCGGTCGACCTCGGCGCCACCATCGAGGAAAGCTGGAACCCGCTGATCCGCCGCCTCGCCACCATGCCCCAGCCGGTCATCGCCCGGGTCAACGGAGTCGCCGCCGGTGCCGGCGCCAATATCGCGCTCGCCTGCGACCTCGTCATCGCCGCCAGATCGGCCAAGTTCATCCAGAGCTTCGCCGCGCTCGGACTGATCCCCGACAGCGGTGGAAGTTGGCACCTCCCCCGGCTCGTCGGCCAGGCCCGCGCGCTCGGCCTCGCGCTGACCGGCGAGCCATTACCCGCCGAGACCGCCGCCGACTGGGGCCTGATCTGGAAATGTGTCGACGACGATGCGCTCGATGCCGAGGTCGACGCGCTTGCCGCCAAACTCGCCAGCCTCCCCCCGCTCGGCCTTGCCGCGATCAAGTCGATCATCCGCACCACCGGCAGCCGCACGCTCGACGAGGAACTCGACCTCCAGCGCGACGAAATGCGCCGCTTGGGCTTCACCCGCGACTATCGCGAGGGAGTCGCCGCCTTCCTCGAGAAACGCCCCGCGACGTTCGAGGGGCGCTGATCCGCCAGCGGTTTGCCGCCGCCGGGGCGGCTGGACAGGCCCCGCGGCGGCTGGCATCGCCGCGCCGGCATGATCATCTCGCACCGCCACAAATTCATCTTCGTCGCTGTTCCCAAGACCGGAACCCATTCGGTGCGCCAGGCGCTTCGCGAGCAAATGGGCGACGAGGACATCGAGCAGGTCGGCCTGTTCCTCAACAAGCGCTTCCCGATGCCCGAGCTGGCCCAGATCCGGCACGGCCATCTGACCTTGCGTCAGGTCGAACCCTTCCTTCCGGCGGACGATTTCAACTCCTATTTCAAATTCGGCTTTGTCCGTAATCCGTTCGACCGGTTCGTTTCTTATTGCGCGTTCATGACCCGCAATCAGGACATTTTCCAGCGCGATCCCAAGGCGGTCATGCGCCACCTTTTGTTCACCGCGCCGCCGAGCGGGCACATCTTGTTCCAGCCCCAGCATCCCTTCTTCACCAACGACGACGGTGCGCTGATTAGCGATCATGTCGGGCGAGTCGAGCAGATGCAGGCCTCCTACTCCGAGATTTGCCGACGCATCGGGATCCCCGCCCGGACGCTCGACAAGGTCAATAGC
>Ga0105046_10013505_pt1 | contig 12644 bp, 14 predicted proteins | sample MAT03_FD_78385 | JGI IMG/M metagenome (GOLD analysis project Ga0105046, IMG submission 78385) | Freshwater microbial communities from Lake Fryxell liftoff mats and glacier meltwater in Antarctica - MAT-03 (megahit assembly) | ecosystem: Environmental > Aquatic > Freshwater > Ice > Liftoff... | reverse complement strand
CTACGAGTTCGATCAGCGCATAGCGTGGTAGGGCAAAAGACGACAAGACTCGCTCGTCGGGGGCGACGCGTGCCTGTGGCCACCCGGGCGGCAAACTTCCGCCGCCCAGGTGGCCACAGGCACAGCCAACGGGTATGCAGAGCCGGAGCCTTCAGAGGCAGTCCGGGAAATTCGGCACGAAATTCACGATTTACATAGACGGGAACGGGCGAAATACTTGAAAAGCGGCATTGGAATTCCTATCCTTGCTGCGAGCGGGTTGCAAACGGTGCAGCGTTGTCGCGGCGGGCATCGCTTGCGACGAACGCACACCCCGATGGACAACTCATCAGTGCGTCTTAAACAGCGAGTTTGGCGAACCGATCTCCTAAAGGATCGCAAACTTGTTCATCGCTTCCTTCCACTTCTTGACGGCGTGGCCCCAGCCCCAGTCGGCGGTGATATTGCGCAGGGGCCAGCCAGATCAATTAGCTGGCTGGTGCAAGCGACACATGCGACGACCGTCTGTTGCCGATATGGAACCGATTTATTGTCGATGTTGCCCTTGACGGGAGTGGTGCGACGGAAGACAATAAATCGAATCCGATGCGGTGTAGGAGTCTCAATTGGCGAAAGTGACGGTGTTTGCGGAGGGCGGCTACCGGTACGCCGAAGGCGTGTTCCAGTACTCGGCTGGCGTTGCCGCAGAAGCGGGCTTCGAGATCGAACGCGTGCGGCTTCAAGAGCCCGTGCCGCTGTCGGAGGGCTTTGATCGAATCGCCACGCATCTCGCAGGGCTCGGACGCCCCCTCCATGCCTTCTGCGCCTGCGAGCTGCGCTCACCCAAGCCCTTCTCCGAAAGTGGCTTCGAGGCATTCAATCGCGTCTACGTCGGAATGCTCGAGCGCTGGGGTATCTTCCGAGATGGGCGCAACCCGGTGGCTCGCAGCAATGTCTGTCCGGAATTGGATCCGCCGACGGCACCATCGTTCTACGCTTTCTCCTATACCGTCCCGACTCCGGAGCGTGTCGCACGCACGTTCGTAGTTGCCGGCAGCGGGGAGGCCCCGGAGGGGCTTGGCAGTTATGGCGAGCACACCATCCGCCGCGGCGACCAGTCCATCGACGGTCTGCGCGAGAAGGCGCGTTGGGTGCTGGACGAGATGCAACGCCGGATGGCCGCGCTGCAATTCGGCTGGATAGACGTCACCGGGAGCCAGCTGTACACGGTATACGACGTGCACCCACTCATCGGCGAGGAGCTGGTTGCCCGCGGGGCGATGCGCGGCGGCTTGAACTGGCATTTTGCGCGCCCGCCTGTCGTGGACCTGGACTACGAGATGGACGTTCGCGGGATTCTCCTGGAGCGGGTGATCTGAATGGGCTCCGCACCGCTGGCGCGCTACCGCTATTTCTGCATGGTGCGCCAACTCGGTTCGCTCCGCGCTGCCTCCGAGGCGCTGGACGTAGGTGCGTCGGCCATCAGCCGCCAGATCGCGCGTCTGGCGGCCGATATGGGCGTGCGGCTGATCGAGTCGGACGGCCGGGGGATACGCATCACGCCGGCGGGGGAGATCGTCGCGAAGCGGGCGCTCCAGATCGTGGAGGCAATGGAGCAGGCCCGTGCTGACCTGGAAGATCTGGTCGGACTGCGCCGCGGACACGTACGCATCCGTACGGTTGAAGGCAACCTTAATGGTCTCGTACTGCCGGCCGTAGCCCGGTTTCGCCGGCAGGCCCCGGCCGTGACTTTCGACCTTCGTGTCACCAGTTCCCATCGCATCGTGGCGGCACTGCTCGACGGCGAAACCGACCTGGGCGTCGTGTTCAATCCCCCGGAGCACCCCGAACTGCACGTGGTAACGACCGTGACGGATGCGCTGTACGCTGTCGTGCACCCCGAATTCGACGGCTTCCGTCGCGGCAGCCGCGTGTTGCTGACGGACCTGGCCCGGTTCCCGTTGGCGCTGCCGGACGAGACCTTCGGCCTGCGCCACATGATCGATAACGCCGCGAAGGCGGTTGACATAGCGCTCGCGCCAGTGATGATCACCGATTCGATCGACGCATTGCGCGGCTTCGCGCGCTCGGGGATCGGGGTGGCCCTGCTCCCGCGGCTTGCAGTTGCCAACGACTTGCGCAGCCGCTCGGTGAAGGCGTTTCCGATCGCGGATCCGGGCTTGCGCGTGGCCAAGAGCAAGGTTCTGGTGAACGCGAGCCGCAGCCTGCCCGCAGCGGCACGCCTTCTGGGGGAGTCCCTCGCCGCAGTGGCTCGAACCTTTTCGAGATATGCAGTCGCATGACACCCGCTTTCGCAGGCCGCCGCGAAGACGACCGGTTCCTGACCGGGGGCGGCCGCTACACCGCGGACTGGAACATGCCGGGCGCGCTGCACGCGGCTTTCCGGCGCTCCGATCTCGCGCATGCGAACATCCTGTCGGTCGACACTCAGGCAGCGGCGCGACTGCCGGGAGTGGCTTGCGTGCTCTGCGCTACCGACTTCCCGGATGACGCCTTTGGAACCATCACGCCTCCGATCACGTTTACCGGCCGCTCCGGCGCCGGCATCCTGGTCCCGGCGCGTCCGATCCTGGCCCGCGGCCGCGTGCGGTTCGTCGGTGAAGAGCTGGCCGTCGTGATCGCCGAGACGCTGACGGTCGCCCAGGATGCGGCGGAACTGGTGGAGATCGAATATGAGGCGCTTCCGGCCGTCGTCGGCGCGGAACGAGCCGTTGAATCCGGCGCGGTCACCCTTCATGACGAAGTGCCCGGAAACATCTGCTTCGATTTCGAGTACGGAGACGGCCCAAAGACCGAGCGGCTGCTTCAGGAAGCGGCGCACCGCGTCCATGCGGTCGTTCAGTGTCCGCGCGTGTCCGCGGCGCCGCTGGAGCTGCGGTCGGTGCTGGCGTGGTACGACGCCGACAATGGTACCTACGAGATCCGCTGCAGCAACCAAGGTCGAGAGACGATGACGACGCAGCTGGCCGAGTTGCTGAAGGTGGGACGCGAGCGGGTCCGCATGCACGTGGTCGATGTCGGCGGCGCCTTCGGTCCGCGCAACGCGCCGTATCCGGAATACGTGATCCTTCTTGAGGCGGCGCGCCGTCTGGGACGGCCGATCCGCTGGAGCAGCACGCGCGCCGAGGATCTGCTGTGTGACAGCCACGGGCGAGGCGTCAGGCTGGAAGGCGAGCTGGCCCTGGACGCCGACGGCCGATTCCTGGCGCTTCGGACCGACTGGCTCTGCGACCAAGGCGCCTACCTCACGGCGGCCGGCCCGGTGACCAATACCGTTAACGGACGGCTGATCGCTTGCGGAGGATATGCCATGCAGGCCATGTACGGCCGCCATCGCTTGGTCATGACGAACGCCAATCCGCACAATGCGTACCGTGGCGCCGGGCGACCCGAGACCAACCTGATCGTGGAGCGACTCGTCGAGAAGGCGGCCCGGATGCTGGAGATCGATCCACTGCGCCTGCGCCAGCTGAACGCACTCGGCGCCGACCGGTTCCCACATCGGACGCCGACCGGCAGCGTCTTCGACAGCGGCGACTATCAGCGCCTCCTTGAAATCGCCGCGCGCGAGTCGGACTGGCAGGGCTACACCGCCCGCCGGGCGGAAGCCGCGTCCCGCGGGCGCTGGCGCGGTATCGGATGCGCGCTCTTCGTGGAGCCGTGCGGGGGCGGGTTCCTGCAGGAGGACCAGGTTGCACTTCAGTTCAACGCCAATGGCAGTATCGAGGCCCATGTGGCCACCACGTCGAACGGTCAAGGGCACGAGACGATCTTCCCGGCATTGATCGGATCCAGACTCGGCATCGACCCAGCGCTGATCACGCTCAGGTCGAGTGACCCCGACGGCCCCGACATCCGCGGCAACGGCAGCATCGGCTCCCGCTCCATCATGGCGCAGGGCAGTGCGCTCGTCGGTGCAGCAAACGAGGCGATCCGCAAGGGTCGCGGCATCGCCGCGGAAATACTGGAGGTTGCCGACGAAGACATCGATTTTTCCGACGGGCAGTACCTGGTGCTCGGTACCGATCGCACCGTCGGGTTCATCGACGTGGTGCGAAGCGGCGCGGCGACGAGTATCGCCACCCATCCTCTGGACACCACTCATGCGCAGCCGTCTGCGCAGGCGTTCACGAGCGGGGCGCATGTGGCCGAGGTCGAAGTCGATCCCGAGACGGGCAAGACGGCGATCGTTTCCTACGTGGCCGTCGACGACATGGGGATCGTCATCAACGAAGTCCTGGCGGAGGGGCAGATCGTCGGCGGGGTGGTCCAGGCAGCGGGTCAGGTATTCGGGGAGATGTGCTTCTACGAGGAGCAGACAGGCCAACTGCTCACCGGCAGCTTCATGGATTACGTTATGCCGAGGGCCGATTCCGTCCCGCCAATACGGGTGTTCTCGTCGCCGACCGCCAGCCCCACCAACGCGCTCGGCGCCAAGGGCGCAGGCGAGGCCGGCACCACCGGCGGCGTCGCCGCGCTTCTAAACGCCGTGTGCGACGCGCTGGGTCATGGCGGGATCGAAGACTTCTCGATGCCGGCGACACCTCATCGCGTCTGGGCGGCGATCGAGCGGGCCAGAAACCGTGATGCATCGGAGCTGCAGTCATGAAGTTGCGGATCGGCATCGGCCGCTACGATCGGACGCAAGCGCTTATCGACGGCCGCGTCGGCGTCGCCGGATACGAAGCCGAATTCGAGAGCCCGCCCTTCGAGGAGCTGTTCGCGACAGCCTTCGACACGGATCGGTATGACGTCGCGGAGCTCAGCTTCTCGAATTTCTTGTATCTCTCGGCAACCGGCTGCTGCCGCTTCCTCGGCCTGCCCGTGTTCCCGTCGAGAATGTTCAGGCACTCGGCTGTCTTCGTCCGGACCGATAGGGGTATCCGTGCGCCGCGCGATCTCATCGGCCGGACGGTCGGCGTGCGGGAGTACTCGATGACGGCGGCGATCGTGGCGCGCGGCATACTTGAAGACGAATACGGCGTGCGCGCCGCCGATATCGACTGGCGCTGCGGGCCTGCGGACGCGTCCGACGCGAAACCGGCGATCCGCGTGTTTCCACGCGACGTGCGGATGAGCATGATCGACGACGGACAGAACCTGTCCGACATGCTGGCCGCGGGCGAGCTGGACGCCATGGTGGCTTACAAGCCGCCGAAGGCCTTCCTCGCCGGCGTACCCCACGTGGCCCGCCTGTTTCCCGATCCGGTACGCGTGGAACAGGACTACTACGCCCGCACCGGCATCTTTCCGATCATGCACCTGGTGGGCATTCGCCGTGAACTCGCCGATGACGTGGCGCTCTGCGGCGCGCTGTGCAACGCCTTCCAGCGGGCCAAGAGCGAAGCCATCGAATCGATCGGGGCGTATCAGGCGCTCGAGGTATCGCTTCCGTGGGCGCCAGCCGACCTTCATGCGGTCAAAGGACTGATGGGCGAGGACTACTGGCCCTACGGCGTGCGTGCCAACACGCCCGCCATCGAGGCTGCCTGCAGGTATTCGCACGCGCAAGGCCTCGCGCACCGGCGAATGGCCGTCGACGAGTTGTTTGCAGCAGGTTCACTTGGCTGGGCTCCGTGAGACGGGCCGGCGTGTTCGATACTTTTATCCACTACGGAGGTCGAGTCATGAAGAATTGGCGTACCAATAAGATCCTGAGCAGTGTGGCCGCGGCAGCGCTCGCGTGCGGGCTGACGCTGGGCTCGACGCAGGCGCTGGCACAGGCCAAGCCTGCCCAGAAGCTGCGAATGGCGATTCCGGTGCCGGCGCTGGTCTTCTACCCGATCTATGTCGCACAGGACAAAGGCTTCTTCGCCGAGGAAGGCATCGAGATGGAAGTCATCTCGACCCAGGGGGACGGGCCCGATGTCGATGCGCTGATCGCGGGCTCGGTGCAGTTCACCGCCTCGACTCCGAACCGGCTTATGACGGCTTACGAGCAGGGCAAGCCGCTGAAAGCGGTCATGTCGATGTCCAACAAGATGGGTATTCACTGCTTCATGAACAAAGAGTCGGCCGAGAAGGCGGGAATCAAGCCGGACATGCCCTTCAACGAAAAGATCAAGCGGCTGAAGGGCATGACCGTCGGCGGAACCCGCCCCGGCGCGTTCTCCTTCGTGATCGCAGTCGACTACGCGAAGCGCGCCGGTCTCGTTCCGCAGAAAGACGTCAAGATCGTGGGCATCGGTGGCGGGGCCCAGATGCTGGCAGCGGTCGAGAACAAGCAGGTAGACGCCGGATGCTTCGCAAGCCCCATCGTCGAGCTCGCAGTATCCCGGGGAAAGTCCGTCTGGTTCGTGAACAACGCACTCAATGAGGATAAGGCGTTCTCGGACTTCCTGTTCGAGCTCGTCTACGTTCTCCCCGAGTACGCAAAGCAAAATCCCGAGACGGTGCGCAAGGTGCTGCGCGCGCTGGTGAAAGGCAACGAGTGGATCATGAACGCGACGCCCCAGCAGCATCTGGAGGTGCTGAAGAAGCGCTTCGAAGCCGTCGACACCAAGGTGCTCCTGGATTCGATGGCGAACGTGCGCGCCGCCATTGTCCCCTCCGGTTGCATCTCACCGAGGTCGCTCCAGGCGGCGGCCGACTTCATGAAGCGGGTCGATCAACTCAAGAAGGACGTGCCCTTCAGCGCAGTGGTGGACAACTCGTTCCTGCCTGGCCCCTGCAAGTGACATGAGCTCGTGTCGGGGGCGTGTCCGCCCCCGACGCTCTCGGAACGAACCCCATGCTTGAAATACGCGGCGTTGCAAAGCACTTCATGTCTCGCGGCGAGCCCATCACGGCGCTCGAGCGGATCGATCTCGACATTCGGAAAGGCGAGTTCGTGACCATCGTCGGGCCTAGCGGTTGCGGGAAGTCGACGCTGCTGAACATCCTCTCCGGCCTGATGCCGACCTCTGAAGGGGAAGTCCGGTTCAACGGAACCCGGATCACCGGCGTGGACCGCAGAGTCGGCTACATCACCCAGTCCGACAATCTCTACCCTTGGCGAACGCTCCGGGACAACGTGGCTTTCCCCCTGGAGATCACCGGCGTGGGGCGGGCAGAGCGCTATCGCCGGGTCGATGCGTGGATCGATCGCGTCGGCCTCAAGGGATTCGAGAAAGCGTACCCGCACGAACTCTCCGGCGGCATGCGACAGCGCGCCAACATCATCCGCACGCTGGTCTACGAGCCGGAAGTGATCCTCATGGACGAGCCGTTCGGTCCGCTGGACGCGCAGACGCGCATCACGCTGCAGGACCAGCTCCTCAATCTGTGGGAGTCGTCGCGGGCCACCGTGATCTTCATCACGCACGACCTCACCGAGGCGATCGCGCTTGCCGATCGCGTGCTGCTGATGAGCGCGCGCCCGGGCAGGATGGTCAGGGACGACGTCGTCGGAATTTCACGCCCGCGCGACATCTTCCATACGCATGACAACCCCGAATTCCGCCGCCTGTACGACGAGATCTGGAAGGAGCTCGAGCTGCAAGTGCGCAAGACCATGAGACGAGCGTCATGACCAACTCCAACGGATCGAAAGGAATGTCCCACCGCAGCAAGGTGCTCGTCGGACAGGTGACGACGATCGTTCTCATCCTCCTCCTTTGGGAGTACGCGTCGGGGCGGTGGGTGGACTCGTTCTTCGTCAGCAAGCCGACCGCCATCGCAGTGAAGCTGTGGTCGGAGTTCTTCGAACCTTCTTTCTATAACGACTTCATGGTGACATCGCTCGAGATGTTGGGCGGGTATGCGATTGGCGGGCTCGGGGGCGTTGCGCTCGGCGTGCTGCTCGCCCGCTGGCCGGTCGCGGCGCAGGTCCTCGACCCGATCTTCGTCGCGCTGAACAGCATTCCGCGGATCGCGCTGGCGCCGCTGCTCATCATCTGGTTCGGCATCGACATGACGTCGAAGATCGTGCTGTCGGCCACGCTGGTGTTCTTCCTCACGTTCTTCAACACCCTCGCCGGGATGCTCAACGTGGAGACGGGGCTCATCAACGTAGCGCGCGTGCAGGGCGCCACGGAGCGGCAGATCTTCCTCAAGGTCATGCTGCCAGCCGCAACGAGCTGGATCATGACCGGGCTGCGGACGGCGCTGCCGTTCGCGCTCATCGGCGTCATCGTCGGAGAGTTCCTGGCCGCATCGGAAGGGCTGGGTTACCGGCTCAACATGTACTCGACGACCTACAACACCACCGGAACGATGGCGATGCTGTTCGTCATGATGGCGTTGATGATGTCGCTCAACAGCGCGATGATCCGGATCGAGCGCAAGCTTCTGCGCTGGAAGCCTCGCAGCGCCTATGAAATGCAGACCGGCTATTGATCCGGACCGGCCATCGAAACGGGGAGACAGGTGATGCGATACGTGCGCTATCGGACAGGGGGGCAGGTAAGGTGGGGGCAGCTCGAGGGCGAGACGATCCACGAGTTGGACGCAGACGACGTGATGTCTGCGCCACGGCGCACTGGCGCCAGCCACGAGTTGTCCGAGGTTTCCCTCCTCGCGCCCGCGGAACCCACCAAAATCATTTGCCTGGGTATGAACTATGCGAGTCACGCGCGCGAGATCGGCCTGCCGATCCCGGACGACCCGGCCATGTTCATGAAGCCGGTTTCGTCACTGGCCGGTCCCGGGGAGCCCATTGCCTGCCCCGCGCGATCGCAGCAGGTGGAGCACGAGGCGGAACTGGCCTTCGTGATGCGCCGACGCGTCTTTCGCGCCGGCAGGGAGGAGTCACTCGCAGCGGTGTGGGGCTACACCTGCGCCAACGACGTGACCGCGCGGGATATCCAGCGCATCGGCGGCAACTACCTCAATGTCGTTTGGAGCAAGGCCTATCCGGCGTTCTGTCCCATCGGACCTTGGATCGTGGTGGACGAGATCGATCCGGACAACGTGGAGGTGAGCTGCCTGGTTAACGGGCAGGTCCGGCAACGCGAGCGGACAAGCGACTTCATCTTCGACGTGGCGACGCAGATCGCGTGGATCAGCCAGATCATGCCGCTGGAGCCCGGCGATCTCGTCCTGACCGGAACCCCGAAGGGCGTGGGGCGCCTGTCGCCGGGTGACAGCGTCACGATCGCGATCTCAGGGATCGGGGAACTCACGAATCCCGTCGTGCAGGGACCCTGAGAAACCGGGCTTCCCGACCCGCAACTTGAGCATGGACACTTTTTTCGCCGCCCGACCCGGAGCAGACCGCCCGGCCCCGGTGGCGCCTACAGACCCAAAAGGAGAAACGACATGGCAACGAGCACCAAGACGAAGGGCAAGAGCGACAGCTGGGTACGTACGAAGGTGGGCCAGAAGGTTCACATCGACACGCCGCCGAAGACCAATGCCAACCGCAACCTGGGCGTGCCCCTCTGCGCGGCAGTGAAGGCCAACGGCTTCATCTTTTGCTCAGGCGCCATCGCGTTCGATCCGGAAAAAGGCGGCATCCAGCACGGCACGATGGAGTCGGAGACGCGCGTCACGCTGCAGAACCTGAAGCGGATCCTGGATGCCAATGGCTCGTCGATCGACCGGATCGTGAAGGTCGGCGTGTTCATAGACACGATGATCGAGTTCGAGAACATGAACCGGGCCTACCGTGAATTCTTCCCGGAGAACCCGCCCGCGCGAACGACCGTCGCCTGCGAGCTCGGCTGGGGAGTCCGGGTGGAAATCGACTGCGTCGCGCTGTGCGACGACTGAACGGAATACGGAGATGAACCCGCAGGCGAGCAGATCAGGCGAGCGCGATGGCCTCGATCTCGATGTCGAACGGCCATGGCCAGGCGCCGACCGTGACGAAGGTTCGGGCCGGCGGGTCCTTGATGAAGTACTCGCTGTAGATCCGGTTTACATCGTCGAAGTAGGCGCAGTTGGTGATGTACACCGTGACCTTGAGCACCTTGTCCAGCGACGAACCTGCCGATTCGAGCGCGATCTTGACGTTCTCGAGACACTGCCTCGCCTGCACGAGGATGTCGCCGCGGACCAGTTCGCCGGTATTGGGGTCCAGCGGGGGAAGGCCCGAGACGAAGACCAGGCCAGCGCCCTTAGTGACCACCGACAGCGGCACCTGCTTGGCTTCGATGGCTTCGGAAATCTTCCCCACGCGAACGACCTGCTTGCCCACCGCCATAGCTGCCCCTCATCTACGCCAAAAAAAGATGGGTTTGAGTATATCAGGTCGGTCAGGCGTGCCGACCATTTCCAGGAGCGACGCGATGACTGACCGAGTCTGGGATTCCTTCCTCACCGACCGAGACAAGCAGGTGTTCGCGGCTTCCGGGTATGGCGTGCCCGCGGGCTACGGCGAGCGCCCCGCGCTGCTCGTCATCGATGCGAGCATCAACTTCACTGGCGAGCGGCCGCAGCCCATACTTGAGATGGTCAAGGAGTGGCACAACGGTTGCGGGGAGGAGGGCTGGGTGGCGATCGCGCACATCAGGCGCCTGCTGGACGCGTGCCGGCCAAAGGGCATCCCGATCGTCTACACCACCGGCGAGCGCCGTCCCGACGGTACCGACCTCGGCGCCTGGGGCCTGAAGAACAGCCGGTTTCTTGAAGACTTCGAGAAGGAGGAGCGCGGCAATGCGATCGTTCCCGACATCGCCCCGCAGCGCGGCGACCTGGTGATCAAAAAGCAGAAGCCGGGTGCCTTCTTCGGCACGCCGCTGCTGAGCTATCTGATCGAGCGCAAGGTGGACACCTTGCTGGTGACCGGCGTCTCCACCAGCGGCTGCGTGCGTGCGAGCGTCATCGAGGGATTCAGCTATAACTACCGCGTGGCGGTCGTCCAGGAAGGCTGCTACGACAGGTCGCAGGCATCGCACGCGATCAATCTCTGCGACATGAACGCGAAGTACGCCGACGTGGTTTCGTCTGACGACGCGATCGCCTACGTCGGCCGCCTGCCCGACGGGCTGTTTCGTCGCGGATAGCGGAGGCGCAATGTCCATCCGACCTTTCCACGACCTCGGCGGACAGCCGGCGGGCCCGCTCGACCGGCACGAGCACCCCACCACCTTCTTCGAGAAGCGCATCGATGCAATGCTGATGCTCCTGTCGGACGGGCGGCGGCGATTGATCCGGGTGGACGAACACCGCCGGACGATGGAGCAATTCGGTCCGCAGTTGTATTGGAAGCTCCCCTACTACGAACGCTGGCTGCACTCCATGACATCTCTGATGGTGGAGAAGGGGATCCTCACCCGCGAGGATATCGACGCGCGGATCGCGCAGATCCACGCCCGCAACACACAGTCCGGGGACTGACATGCAAGCGCGCTTCGCAACCGGGGACCGCGTGCAGGTGCTCGACCGCGTCCACAGCGGCCATATGCGCACCCCCGGTTACGTGCGCGGCAGGGTCGGTCGGGTCGTGCGCGTCGTAGGCCCGATGCTCAACCCCGAACAACTCGCGTACGGCCACTGCGGCGTGCCGGGCAAGATGCTCTATCGGGTGCGATTTCGTCAGCACGACCTCTGGCCGGAATACGCCGGCGGGATTCACGATTCACTCGACATTGAGTTGTATGAGCACTGGCTGGCGGCGCAAGCGCCCCGAACAGGACGGACCGAATGACGCCCCATGACCACGATCACGATCATGACCTCGATCACGAGGACGGCGACCACGAGGCCGTCCACCATCACCATGGGGAACCCGGCGCCGCGCCGCACCGCCATCCGTTGCAGCAAGACGATCCGGAGCCGTCCCTGGAGGCGCGGCTTCTCGAGGAAGCACTGCGCACGCTGCTCATCGACAAGGGCGTCTTCAGCGCCGTCGACCTGCAGCACGCCATGGCAGCCATGGACGCACGCGGGGAGTCGCAGGGTGCGCGGATCGTGGCGCGGGCCTGGGCCGACCCCAGCTACCGCGCCCAACTGCTGGAGCGCCCGGCTGTGGCGCTGAAGACCTTCGGCATCGACATGGGCGTGAACGAACTCACCGTCCTGGAGAACACGGCCGAGGTGCACAACCTCGTGGTCTGCACGCTCTGCTCGTGCTACCCGCGGATGATCCTTGGTGTTCCCCCCGCGTGGTACAAGAGCCGGGAATACCGATCTCGCGTCGTCAGCGAACCCCGCGCCGTGCTGGCAGAGTTCGGCGTCGTCCTGCCGGAGGACGTGGAGGTCCGGGTGCACGACAGCAATGCCGATCTTCGCTACCTGGTCATCCCGCGTCGTCCCGAAGGTACGCATGCGTGGCCGGAAGATGCGCTGTCCCGCCTGGTCACGCGAGACAGCATGATCGGCACCGGGCTCGCACTGCACAGCGCAGAGTCGATCGGGGAGTAGGCCCGCGAGCCGGTCAGCAGCCGGCATTGACGTCAACCTGCTGTGCCGCTGGGTTGGGATCAGCTGCTGTGCATGATTTTTGCCCGGCTGTCTGGGCGCGAAGGCGTGCGCGACATCCGCACTTGCCTGCGCAGCCAAGCCAGCAAGCTCCACCACGCAAACATCCGCGTGACCTTGTCTTGCCATCTTTGTCTTTGCTTTTGTACCTGCGCTGCTGGCCGGGGCTCGCCCCGGCGGTAAGCGGTCAACCTGAGGCGTTGTTTCGCTAGCCGACGCATTCGCGCAGAATTTCCCCACTGTCAACCGAGTGGAGAAATCATGAAAGCGCCAAGAACGACGACGACACACCGCGCATTGCG
>Ga0105046_10013504_pt1 | contig 12644 bp, 10 predicted proteins | sample MAT03_FD_78385 | JGI IMG/M metagenome (GOLD analysis project Ga0105046, IMG submission 78385) | Freshwater microbial communities from Lake Fryxell liftoff mats and glacier meltwater in Antarctica - MAT-03 (megahit assembly) | ecosystem: Environmental > Aquatic > Freshwater > Ice > Liftoff... | reverse complement strand
GTGTCGTGGAGCGTCTTGAACTCGCTCCCCTTCGCAAAGATGTCGGGCCGGATGAGGCGGATCGTGTCCACGGCCGTCGGCCACTTGTTCACGGCCACATAGTCGATGCACGCCAGCGACGCCAGGAACTCGGCCCGCAGCGACTCGGTGAACGCCGGCCGGCCGACGCCCTTGTTCACGAACCGGTCCGGCGTCAGCGTCACGACCAGAATGTCGCCGAGCGCCTTGGCTTCCTCGAAGTGGCGGACGTGGCCGATGTGCAGCACGTCGAACACGCCGTGGCAGTGGACCACCCGGCGGCCGCCGGCCCGCGCCCGCTCCGTCACGGCGGCCAGCTCGTCGAGGCCGGTAATCTTCGGGTGCGGCATGTGGCTGCTTCCGTGCCCGGGGTCCGACCGCGTCGTGCGGCCCGGTGTCGTCTGGTCGGGGGCGAGGCGGCCGACCCGTGCGGAACCTGTTTCCCTATCGGCCGGCGGGCGTGAAACCTTTCACGAACCTTCCGCGCCTGCCGGTAAAGGGGTTTCGGGCAGCTTTCATAACCCGCGGCGGCGCGGAAAAAAAGGCGAACCCGGGGGAGGAAATAATTGTTTCCGCCGCGCCCCCCACCGGGTTGCGGAAACATGTCACGCCGTCAGTGCGATCGACGATTGAGCCTCGTCGCCCGGCGTCATCCGTCGCAATATGCAAATCTGTCTGACGTTCCGTCACGGAGTCCATTCGTAGGTCGCCGACTGACCGACGTTCTCCTCGACTTCCACGCGCAGAACATCCGGCACGAACCCGTGACGCTCGCGGAGTGGTTCGAGCAACCGCTCGGCCAAATACCGCGCAATCAACTCGGCCGTCGTGTTCTCGATCGGCAGCAGCTTGCAGTCGTCGCGCGGGAACAGCCAGTGCCGGTCCTTGTACGTCACCTCGACGGTCGGACCGGTGTCCACGACCGCAATCACCGGGTTGCGGGTGGCCAGCAGCATGTGGTGGTCGAGGTCGTCGGTGATCTCCTTCATCCGGGCCTTGAGGGCGACGAAGTCGAACACGTAGAAGTCGCCGCCGAGCGGCCCCTCGACCTCGACGGCGGCGCGGTAGTTGTGCCCGTGAAGCCGCTCGCAGCGGTGCCCGTCGTAGCTGATGAAGTGGCCGCAGCAGAAGACCAGGTGGTCCTTCGAGACGCGGACCTTGAAGCGCTCGGTGGGCATGGGTCGGAGCCCGTCGGGGAGGTGCCAGCGAGTCGTGGGGCCGTACCCGGGGCGTTGCCCCGGGCTATCTTATCGCAGGCCGTTGGCCTGCAAGGCACCAGGCTTCACCCCGAAGGGGTGGGATAACGGAGCCCGGGGCAACGCCCCGGGTGGCGATCACGATGCGGACGCGGTCACGCACCCCCGAGCCGTCACAGCCAGTCGGAGACTTGCCAGCGGAACGGGGCGGACGGGGCTACCTTACGCTCCCGCAGCGCCACGAACAGGCACGCCGTGATCAGGTCCGCGACCGCCCCCGGGTTCAACCGGTTGCCGTCCGACCGGAGGTGTCCGTCCAGTGCGACGCCCGCCCGCCGCCCCTCGGACGTGGAAATGCCGCCGAGCCGCAGCACGTCGGCCGCGCGCCGCTGCACGTCGTCGGCGGCCGCGGCGCCGGCCTTCCGCGCGATCAGCGTGTCGGGGTACTCGGCCAGCCACTGCAACTGCGCGTCGATCACGGCGGCCTCGACGCACCCGAACCGGCCGAGGGCGTCGAGGAACGTCGGCACGCCGAAGTCGAACACGTCGGCGAACCCGTTGGCGTACTGGCGGGCCACCAGGTCGCGGTCCGCCGCCAACGCCATCGCTTCGAGCAACGTGATGGTCGGCTCGGAGCGCACGTCGGCTTCGGGTACGTCGCCGAGACCGCCGGGGTTCGCGACGCGGATCGCCTCGTACACGTCTCGCGCCGCCGCCACCCCGCACAGCTGGGTATTCAGGACGTGGCGCGAAAACCCCTCGCGGTCCATCGGGGCGCCGGGCTGGGCCAGCGGCGTCAGCAGCAGCAGGATGCCGAGGTTCGTGTTCGACTCCACCACCGCCCGCGTCCGCCGCACGCACGCCAGGATCGTGCCGCCGACGTCCTCGTAGTCGGCGCGGCTGCCGAAGTTCGGGGTGACCACCGCGGCGCTGACCAGGAACGACACGGCGTCCACGTCGGCGAACGCGGCCGCGGGGTGGACGTTGCCGACCTTGCGGGCCATCACCTCCCACACGCACGCGGTCGGGATCATCCACTGCATCGGGTCGTCGAACCGGGGGGAACTCACCGCCACTCCTCCGCCAGGAACCGGACCACGTCCGCCGCCACGTCCCGGCCGTTCACGGCCGCGAGCGCCCGCCACCCGGGCACGGCGTTCACCTCGATCACCGTCAGGTCGCCGTCCGGCCCGGGAAGGAGATCGACCCCGGCGACCGGGCAGCCGACCGCCGCCGCCGCCGCCACGGCGAGTGACGCCGCGGTGTCACTCAACTCCGCGACCTCGGCCGTGCCGCCCTGGGCGACGTTGGTGCGCCAGTCGCCGCGGGCGGTGCGGCGCATCCCGGCGAGCACCCGACCGCCGACCACGAACGCCCGCAAATCCCAGCCCGGGTGGCGGACGAAGCGCTGCTGATAAATCACCTGCCCGGTGCGGTCGAGGGCGTGGAACACGCGCCACGCCGTCTCGCGGTCGGTGAGGCGGACCATGCCGCGCCCCTCGGACCCGAACAGCGGCTTCACCACCACGTCGCCGCCGAGCCGGTCGAAGCCGTCGAGCGCGGGGTCGGCCGTTTGCGAAACGTGGGTCGGCGGCGTGGGGAGCCCGGCGGCGGCGAGGCGGGTACTGGTGAGGTATTTATCGACGCACGTCTCGACGGCCCGCGGCGGGTTGAGGACGCGCACCCCGGATGCGGCCGCGGCGTGGAGGGCGTCCATTCGGAAGACGACCTGTTCGAGCGACCCGGCCGGCATCGTGCGGACGATTGCCGCGTCGAACCCGGCGAGCGGCGCGGGGTCGGCGCCGACGGCCGCGGCGACGGTGCGGAAGTCCACCGCCTCGGCCGCGTGGCCGAGCTGATGCGCGGCACGGACGAGGTCGAGGACGTGCCACCCGCCGCCGCCGGAGAGGACGGCGATTCTCACGGCCCGGCCGCGGGTTCGGGCTCCGGCTCGGCCGGGTCGAGCGGGTAGGGGAACAGGTCGGCGACGGTGACGCGGAAGCCGGGGATGACGGGGTCGGCCGTGAGGGCGTCGGGCTCGGTCAGCCGTCGGACGGCGCCGTCCGGCTGGTACACCAGCACGGTCCGGGTGGCGGGACTCACGACCCAGATCAGCGGCACCCCGGCCGCGAGGTAGTCCACGACCTTCTCGTCCACCTGATCGTACAAGTCCTTCGGTGACACGACCTCGACGGCGATGTCCGGGCGGAACGGAATGATCCCCTTGGGCACCCGCCCGCCGGGCAGCCGGTCTTGCTGGATGAACGTCACGTCCGGCTTGCGGATGCGGTCCGGCCGGTTCGGGAAACAGCGGTACATTCCCTCCGAATCCAGCACCACGCCGAGCCGGGCGGGCCGGACGACGAGGAGCAGGTGGTGGACGATCAGGGCGTTGATCGTGGCGGATTCGGAACCCATGTACTTGGCCCTCACGCGACCGTCGATCAGTTCCAGACCCTTCCCATCGGCCAGTGCCTCGAACTCCTCCGCGGTCAGCCGGAGCGGCCGGGCCAGCACGTTCATGGGGAACCTCCGATGTCGGTAGCCGCACGCGGCGGCGGGAACAGGTCGCCGAGCCGGACGGCGAACCCCGGCAGCACCGCCTCGCCGGGCATCACGTCGTCCTCGCCGTACTCGGTCGTGGTGCGGTCCGGCCGGTGAGCGCGGGCGGTGCGGGTGTCCGGGTAGATGACCCACACCAGCCCGACGCCCGCGGCGCGGTAGTCGTGTAGCTTCTCCTCCAGCTCGCCGGCGCGGTCGTTCGGGGACACCACTTCGGCCGCGAAGTCCGGGGCCAGCTTCATGTGCCCGGGAGGCAGTTCCTCGTTCGGGAGCCGGCCGTACCGCACCGCCGAGACGTCGGGGAAGCGTACGTTTCCGCGAGGGAAGCCGTCGTACCCGTTGTCGGCCGGGAACACCCAGCCGTACCGACTGTCGGCCGCATACGCCAGGAGCCGCGCGTACAGGAGGCCACCGACCCAACTCGAGATCGACCCCATGTTGCGCTCCTTGAGGCGACCCCGAACGAGTTCGAAGCGCTGCCCGTCGGGCATCGCCAACAGGTCGTCAGCCCGGTACACGCCCTTCTCCGCCAATGCGCTCATCGGGAACCTCCGTGGGACGGTCGCGCCGCTGCAAAGCCGCAAGCGGCTCACTCCAGCCCGAACGACTTCCGCACCAGCCCCGGCTCGCACCGGCCGAACCGGTGGCAGCGGCCGGTCTTCAGGTTGCGGAACTCCACCTCCGCCGGGGCGAACAGCAGCGGGTCGATCTTGTAGAAGTCGCCGTACCGGGCGAACAGCTCCGCGAACGGCGCCCCGTGGTCCGCCGACGCGGCCGACGGCACCTTCGGCCCCAGCGCCGCCAGCTGCTCGTCGTCCGCCCGCACCCACAGCGTGACCGTGCCGCCGTACAGGATGGCATCGTTCGTGCGGCCGATCGCCGTGATCTCGTCCGGCGACACCGGCGGCAGCGGCGCCACCCCGTACCCGCTCACCACCTGCGTCACGTCGAACTTCAGCTCGTGTAGCTTGTGCAGCGCCGTCTCCACCGACCGCGCCACCACCTGCACCGTCCCCGCCAGACTCGACGCCGGCGCCACCAGCAGCGTCAGCGACTCGGCGCACTCGGGCAGCTTCGAGACGAGGTGCGCGATCACGTCCTCGGTCGGGTGCTTGCGCGTCTCCAGCACGCCGACCGCGACGCGGGCCTCCTCCTTCGCGTGGATGTGCTGGAAGAGTTCCTCGCGGGCCGCGAGCGCCCGCATCGGGCCGGAGCCCATCGCGAAGAACTTGCCGACCGCCACCTGCCACCCGGCGTACTGCGACGCCAGGCACGCCCGCACCGGGTCGTCGGTGGTCACCTGCACGGCCGGGCCGCCGACCACTGTGCCCGGCACGAACGCCACGTCGCCCAGGTCGGCGAGGCACACTCGCGCCATCGCCAGCCCGGCGGCGAGGCTGCCGGTCACGGCCCCGCCGCAGTCGATGACCCGGGCGCCGCCGACCTTGCTCACGGAAACGCGGTGGCGGGCGGCCGTTCGTTCCAACTCGTCGGCGACGGCGTTGGCGCGGTCGTTGAGCGTCATCGGGGGTTACTCCTGCACGAAAAGCCAATCCAGCTCCATCGCCCGTGATTGTAACCGGTCGCGGACCGCATCGGGGGACGAACCCGCCTCGAACAGCGTGAACACCGGGTCGCCGGTTCCAATGCTACAGCCCGCGGCAGGGATGTCGGCGAAGGCTGGGAGGTTCCACGGGTCAAACGGCCGATCCCAGTCGTCCCACGGGCCGGCGGCGGGGAAGCGGATCGGGAACGGGGCGTAGTACACCGCCTTGCCGACGACGCGGTGACGCGGGTTGCGGCGGAGGGCGGAAAGGCCCGAGCCACCGACAACCGGCGCAACACCCGGTTGAGGTGAAACCGGGGTCGGGAGGGATTGTTGCGCGGGCACCCCTCCCCCCTTGGGGGAGGGGCCGGGGGAGGGGTTGACCACGTCCGCATCCGTTCCAGGTGAACGACGCGCGGAGCCACCTAACCCCCCCGGCCCCCCTTCCCTCGGAGGGAAGGGGGGGGACGAAGCGCCGACCTTGCCGGGCACCTCATCAGCGAGGGTCGGATCACAGGCCGAACGACGCCCCGTGCCACCCGCCCCGAACGCCGCGGCGTGGTCGAGCATCACGGCCCGGCCGGTGGCGTGCTCGAGTACCTCGACGGAGCCGGTGTAGCGCGGGTTCAACTCGACCGGCCACGCCACGTCGTCGGCGTCGAGAATGAAGTCCACGCCGAACAGCCCGACGAGCCCGCCGGCCCACGCCAGTGCGGCGACGAAGCGGGTGAAGGTGTCGGCGGTCGCGGCCGGTAGCTCGACCGGGCCGACGTTGCCGCCGTACCGAAAGAATCCGACGTGTAGCCAGCCGACGTTGTTGAGCTGCTCCGCCACCCCGAGCACCTGAACCTCACCGGCGCGGGCGACGCACACGGCCGACATCGGCTCGCCGGTCACATACTCCTGGAGGTAGTGCGCGTCGGGGTCGGGCACCGCGTTGGCCGGGTGGAACTGGCGGATGCCGTACCCCCCGGCGCAGCGGCGTGGCTTCACCAGCCAGATGCCGTCCGCGGGCACGGCGTCGCCCGGAAGCACGCGCGGGCAGCGGACTAGGTCGTCGTCCTTCGGCCAGACGCGGCCGGGGAAGAACGGGTCGCGGACGACCTCTAGCACCGCCGGCGGGTTCCCCCACAGCGGCCGGCGCGCGGCGAGTTCCGCGACCACGTCGGGGTGGTTTTCCAGACCGCCGGTGTACAGGACGGGGCCGGGGAAGAACTGGTCCGCGAGCGCCGGGAGCCCCCATGGGTACTCGTCGAGCGGGCAGCGGGCGGACGTGGCGAATAGGTCGCGGTCGGTGAACAGATCGACGGCCCACGCCCCGTACCCGGCGCGGTACAGCGAGTGGACCGCCGCCCGGGCCGACGCCCCGACCACCCCGACGAACGGCTTCGGGTCGCTCATGATGAAGAAAGCCCGGGGACGGCCGTCCCCGGGCTTCGTGGGTTGCGACACGCCCGCGGCCGCTACTCGGTCACCGGCGTCGGGAGGCCGAACCACTTCCGCACCTTCTGGACCTCCTTGATCATGATCACCCGCAGCACGTCGGAGTAGTCATCGGTCCACAGCGGCACGTCGCGGAGCACGCGCAGCTCGTGGAACATCGGGCCGAAGATGTGGCCGTTCAGCGCCCCGAGCGTCGCCTCGTTGCCGGTCTTGCCGAGGTCCTTCAGCCGGATCGCGTACTGCAACAACAGCCCCGCCTGCGGCCCGTGGCGGATCGACATCAGGTTCGGCGTCATCTTGTCCTTGTCGGGGCCGCCCCACTCGGTCATGATCGCGTCGTACGCGTTCTTGTCCGTGCCGTAGACGAGGTTCCCCTTGTCGTCCGTCTTGGTCATGAGGTAGACGAGCGGCTCGTTCCGGGTGCCGAACGCCTTGGCCTGCTCCACCGCCGACTTGCCGAGGGTGCCGAGGTCGGCCTCCGTCCGGGCCAGCACGCACCAGCTCGACGCCGTCTTCCCCGGCCGGTTCTCGCTGTCGTCGTTCCAGACGCGGGACACCAGGTTCAGCTCCTTGGCGATCCCCGCGACGACCGGCTCGAGCCGCACGTACTTGTTCGAGATGTGCAGCGCCAGGATGCCGTTGTCGGTGATCTTGGTCATGTACATCTCGACCGCCTCCTTCGTCAGGAGGTGGACCGGGATGGCGTCGGAGCTGAACGCGTCCACCAGCAGGAGCGTGTACTTCTGGCCGGTGTAGTCGCGGAGCTTCAGCCGGGCGTCGCCCATCAAGAACTCGATCTTCGCCCCGCGCTGCCGCGCCCCGTGGACGTACGTGATCGGCCCCAGGTCTTCGGCGGGCACGGGCGCGCCGGCGGCCGCGGCCTTGTCGATCTCCTTCTGGTTCATCACCATCCACGGCTTCTCGACGATCTTCACCACCGCCGGGTCGATCTCGTAGAAGTCGAGCTCCTGCCCCTTGAGGGCGTAGCACGCGGCCGACCCGGTGCCGAGGCCGACCATCGCCACCTTGTCCTTGGCCGGGTCGCGGCCGTCGGCGATCGCCCGCCGCCGGGACTCGAAGAACATCGCCCCGACCGGGCCGGTGCGGTGGTAGTACGTCAGCGGCTCCTGCCGCGGGTCCCACTTCACCAGGGCGCCGCTGATGGCCAGCGAGTCCCACGGCGAGAACGACCCGAGGATGATCGGCACGTCGGCCCGGTGGAGCTGCCAGTTCTCGTTCACCTGGGTGCCGTGGAGCGTGGTCCCGTGGACGAGCCGCGTGTAGTACCCGCGCGACTCGACCTTCAGGATGCCGAAGAAGCTCCGGTCGGTGTGGATGATGCTCTCGTTCTGGGCCTCGCGGTGGTAGTGGATGCCGAGGATGGCGGCCACGCACAGGGCGAACCGCACCGGCCGGTCCACGAAGAAGAAGCACGCCATCACCGGCAGGGCGTAGGCCAGGATCGACGCCGCCAGCGCCTCGTCCACGCCGATGCCGGTCAGGCTCGTCGAGGCCCGCTTGGTGACCGAGTAGAACCAACTCCCCTCCTCGCCGCGCGTGTCGTGGAGGTACGACAGCCACCAGAACGCACAGGCCATCGTCAGCGGCACGGCGATGTCCATGGCGGTGCTGAAATTCGTCTTCTTCGCCGTCTCGGCGAACTGCGCCAGCGGCAGCTCCTCCGGGTTGGCCGACGCCACGTACTCGCGGGTCTGGAGCCGCCGCCACTGCCAGATCACGAACCACGCCGGGAACAGGGCCACGAGGTACCAGTACGTCCCCAGCTTCTCGGACCCGATGAGGCTCACCAGCAGGATGTAGCTGAGGCCGAGGCAGGCCAGGAAGATGCCCGCGGCGGCCCCGGCGGTGGCGCCCCACTCGGCCACCTCGCTCCGGGTGCCGGTCAGGTTCGGGAACAGCTTCCCGGCCGGCCGGCCGAGCTGCGCGGCGAAGACCGGCACCATCCCGCAGGCGAACACGATGGTGTACGGGTACTCGTGGGCGTAGGTGAACACGAGCGGGGCGAAGATGCCGTTGAACATGCCCCCCAACATGCCGCCGACCGACATCCACACGAAGTACTGCGTCAGGTGCGTCACGTCGCGCGGCCGGTCGCGGGCCAGCTCGTAGTGGCACATCAGGGCGGCGAAGAAGAACGCCGCGATGTGGACCGTCAGCGTCAGCGCCACCTTGTTCCCGGTCGCCCCGGACACCATCACGAACACCAGCAGCAGGAGCATGACCGGGGCGAGGTTGCCGAGCACCACCCGGAACCACGGCGGCACCAGCGTGCTGAACGAGATGATGAACGTGACCAGGTACAGGGCCAGCGGGATGACCCACAGGAGCGGGATGCTGGCGATGTCGGTGGACATGTGGAACGTGACGGCGAGCATGAAGCTGCTCGGCACGAACGCCAGGAGCACCCACTTCATGATCCGCAGCGGCGTCGGCGGCGGCTCGGCCGTCACGTCCAGGGCGCCGGGCTTGCTCGACTTCACCGGCCCGTTGCCGCCCTTCGAGCCGGGCGGCACCCCGATCGGGTTGGCGGCGGCCCGGCCGCAGGCGATGATGAGCACCGCGAGGACGCCGAACCCGACGGCGAAGAACCAGGACTGCTGGTTGATCGTCATGTGCGGTTCGATGAACAGCGGGTAGCCGAGGAGCGACACCAGGCTGCCGACGTTCGACGCGGCGTACAGGAAGTACGGGTCGCGGCTGGACGGGTGGCCGGTGAACGAGAACCACCGCTGCAGCAGCGGGGCGCTGGTGCTGGCCACGAAGAACGGGATGCCGATGGCGATGGCGAGGAGCGCCAGCACGGCGAGGAACGGGTTGGCCCCGTCGGTGGGGGCGAGCCCCTCGGCGACGGCGATGGGGGTGTGGCGGGCGCCGAACGCGACCGACAGGGCGAACGCGGCGATGGCCCCGAGGAGCAGGCCGGTGTGGAGCAACCCCTGCTTCTTGGGGTCGTGGCGAGTGCTCATCCAGTGTGCGTACAGGTAGCCGAGCAGCAGCAGCACCTGGAAGAACACCATACAGGCGTTCCACACCGCCGGGCTGCCGCCGAGGAGCGGGAGAATCATCTTCCCGACCATCGGCTGGACCATGAACAGGAGTGACGCGCTGACGAAGAGCGTGACGGCGAACAGCAGTGGCACGGGGGCGGCTCCGGGTGCGGATCGCGGGGTGCGGGCGCGCGTAGACGGCTATTCGGTGGGTTGTATCGACGCCGCGTGCGGTCGGGTAGTTCCGGGCGCGGGAAGTGACACGGAAATGTGGGGGCTTGACTTGCCGCTTGCGGCTTCGCGCGGCGCGAAGCCGCAAGCGGCAACTCGGCGAACCGTCAGTCGCCGATCCCGGCCGAGAAGTCGTCGTCGTCCGACGGGGGCTTGGGTTTTGCGGCCGGCTTCGGGGCCGGCGCCTCCGCCGCGGGCTCGGCCGGTTTCCGCCGCGACGTGCCGCGCCCGCGGCCGGCCGGCTTCGCGGCGGGCTCCGTCGCCGGTGCGGCCTCCGCCTTGGGGGCGGCGGGCTTCGCGGCCGTGCGCCCGCCCGTGCGGGCCGGCGCTCGCCCGGCCGGCTTCGCGGCCGGCGGCGGGGGCGGGGCGGCAGCCGGCGGCGGGGCGGCCTTCCGCGGGGCGTAGCTCGGAATCTCGTCGTCGTCGAGCGGCTCGAATTCGTCCACGAGGGCGCGGCCGAGGGGCCGGTCGTCGTCGGCCGGCTTGGCGGAGGGCGGCGGTGGTGCGGCCGACGGTCGGGCTGGTGCCCGTACGGGCTGCCGCGCGGCGGGGGCGGCGGGGGTCGGAACCGTTCGGGCGGGCGGGGCGGGTTCGCGGCCGGAATCGCGGGCCGGGCCGACCGGTCCGGCCTGGCGCCGCGGCTCCTCCGGCGGCCGGGCCGGCGGGCGCCCGCCGCCGTTCGCCGGCGGTCGCGCCGGGCCGGGGCCGGGGCCGGCGCCGGCCGGGGCGGGGCCGCCCTGCATCTCCAGCCCGAACTTCGCCACGATGTACATGCCGCTGGTCTTGTGCTTGTCGAGCTCGATCAGGCCGCTCTTCGCGGCGTCCTCCAGCAGCTCGCTGAACGCCCGGTAGCCGTAGTAGCCCTCGTTGAACGACGGCTTCTTCCGCTTCATCGTGTCCTTCACCATCGACGAATAAATCACGTCCTTGTTCTCCCGCCGCAGGGCCAGGAGCGAGTCCAGCAGCAGCGCGAACCCCTTCCGCTTCTTCTCCGGGATGCTCTCATTCACCCCCGTCGGGATGATCGGGGCGCGGTCCAGGTCCTCGTAGTAGATGAACTCGTCGCAGTTGTCGCGGAGGAGGTCGGACGTGGCGTCCACCAGCCCGAGGCCGATGACGTGCTTGCCCAACTCCTTCAGTTTCGACACCAGCGGCGAGAAGTCGCTGTCGCCGGAGACGATGCAGAACGTGTCGATGTGGTCTTTCGAGTACGCCAGGTCGATGGCGTCGACGACGAGGCGGATGTCGGCGGAGTTCTTGCCGGACACGCCGCGGCGCGGGATCTCGATCAACTCGATGGCGGCCTCGTGGAGCGCCCCGGTGTAGCCGCCGAACCGCGACCAGTCGGCGTAGGCCTTCTTGCAGACGATTTTGCCCTTCTCGACGAGGCGCTCGAGCACCTTGCCGATCTCGAACCGGTCGCGCCGGCCGTTGAAGCCGAGGCCCATGTTCTCGAAGTCGATGAACACGGCGAGGGAGCGCTCGCCGTCCGCCCGGTGCGATTTCATCCCGATCCGACCCCCGCTGGTAGCGACCACCGGCCGACCCGGCGCATCGTCATTGTGCGAAACCCCGACCGGGTTTGCCAATCCGGCCCCGGGGACTTGTCCGGTCGGGGGAGGGCGGGGGGCGGAAAAACCGGGGCGACTGGTGCGACGGAGCTCACCCGCTCACTCTATCGCCCCAGGGCTGACGCCCTGGGTGCGATGGGGACACCGGGCGGCGCCCGCGATAACCTGTTCCCATCACGCAAACACTCTCCGCGAGGGCAGTCCGATGGCAGACCACTTCCGGCTCGACAACAAGGTGGCGGTGGTGACCGGCGGCGGGCAGGGGATCGGCGAGGCGATCTGCCGCCGCTTCGCCGACGCCGGCGCGAAGGTCGGCGTGTTCGACATGAACGCCGACAGCGCCAACCGGGTCGCGTCCGCGATCGGCGGGGTGGCGTTGGTCGGCGACCTGACGAAGGAAGCCGACCTGGACCGCGTATTCGGCGAGATCACGACCGCGGCGGGGCCGGTGGACGTCCTCGTGAATAACGCCGGCGTGGCGAGCCGCAAGGGCCGCGACGTGCCGATCTGGGAGAGCGTGCGGGAGGACTGGGAGTTCGTGATGGGGATCAACGTCACCGGCCTGGTGCTGTGCTGCAAGGCGGTGCTGCCGGGCATGATCGCCCGGGGGTACGGCCGGATCGTGAACATCGCCAGCATCGCCGGCAAGGAGGGGAACCCGAAGATGGCCCCGTACTCGGCGAGCAAGGCGGCGGTGATCGCGCTGACGAAGTCGCTGTCGAAGGAGCTGGTGGGGAAGGGCGACATCTGCGTGAACAGCGTGGCGCCGGCGGTGATCCAGACGCCGATCCTCGACCAGCTCGACGCGGCGCAGATCAACATGATGCTGAGCAAGATTCCGCTCGGCCGCACCGGCAAGCCGGACGAGGTTGCGGCGCTCGTTCACTTCCTCAGCAGCGCGGACTGCAGCTTCACCACGGGCTTCTGCTTCGACATCTCGGGCGGCCGCGCCACATATTGAAAGCAAGCTCACGCAAAGGCGCAAAGCCGCAAAGAAGACAGAGTTTGGTTCTGTCTTCTTTGCGGCTTTGCGCCTTTGCGTGAGCTCCCTCTTTACCCACCTTCCAGC
>Ga0105046_10013497_pt1 | contig 12647 bp, 11 predicted proteins | sample MAT03_FD_78385 | JGI IMG/M metagenome (GOLD analysis project Ga0105046, IMG submission 78385) | Freshwater microbial communities from Lake Fryxell liftoff mats and glacier meltwater in Antarctica - MAT-03 (megahit assembly) | ecosystem: Environmental > Aquatic > Freshwater > Ice > Liftoff... | reverse complement strand
CAGCCCCGTCTCGGAGGCGTTGATCCCGATCGTCACGGTTTCCGTTTCCTCCAAGATGAGAAACGCTAAATCGGCCTCCATTTTCAGGATTTCGACTGCGCCTTCCGCGTTCTCGACACCTGGGGTATTGAGCCCCTGCTGCACTTGCTCTTCAAACTTCAGTCGGCCTTCTTGGATCTTCTCGTTGTACACTGCCGCGATATGGTTCACATTCAGATGTAGCCCGATATCCGAGTCTTGCAGCACAGCGTGGGCCGGGGAATCGGCGAGCAACTTCGCGAGAGAATCCGATTCGGCGACAGCGTCGGGGATTCCGTGGTCCTTGTCGGCATACATTACCCAACCTTCGCGCACTTCGGAGACGAAGTTCTCCGGCAGGCCCTTCTGCAGGGCGGGCCCATCGGTGGTCGGGATCGCAAAGAGGGCTTTGGGCTCGCCGTCTTCTCGGACAAACAGGACTAAGTAAAAATCCTTGGTGCGATCAACACCTGCCATCGACGGGTTCGACAGAATCAAGCCAAACATCGTCGCGTTCTGCGACACCAGATCGCCCGTCCCCGGCTGGACGGCATTCGCGAGGGCAGCCACCTTCTCGACGGTGCTGTCGAAGGCCCGAATGCGGATCACGATATCCGCCGCGCTGGAAATCTGTCCGAGCGGAGTCTCAGCCGCGAGCAGGGGAAATCCGCAAACCATGGCCAACGTGACAGCCAGCCAGTTGATTTTTCTCATCATGCACTCCAAGGGGAAACAGAGAATGGGGGTGTCGTTGGACTGATGTGGGACGCCCGCGATGTGACTCTGGTGATACCAGCAGATACGTCGAAACGACGCGACTGGATCACCATGTTCTCACCGGAGTTTGAGTTCACGTCAACTGGTTGAACACTGAACGTTAGCGAGTCACGCGAGAATTGGACGAGCCACAAGTGTATCACACATATAATACACACTTTTGTCAAGGGAAACAAGAATGAGACCGCCGCTGTTGGTGGACTCAAGGGATGGATGTTGCCGCGAGTGTCGTGGGCAGCTAGAAATTGTGGGTGCCGACGATGGACAGTGTGTGCGAAAGTTGTGGCGACGAATACGCCGTGGAGCCGGACGCGTTTGGTGACGGCGACATCGTCTATTGGCCGCAGGTCATGGCCGAGCAGGCAGGGGCCAACAAACCACAAATCGTCCAGACGCCTCGTCAGTGTTGCTCTCGATCTTGATCTGCCCCAGTGAGGGGCCACCTCGGCAGATAGATCGCGAGCGCCGAACGTAAGTCCGTTGTGCCTGCGGAGCGTTGATTTCCAACCCGCACGTTGGTTCGCCGAGAGCCACTCCGATCGGTTTCGTCTGGGGGGAGTGCTCCAAGCTCAACGGCCCGCGGACACGGCGGACTTACGTCCGGGGCTCGCGATCTCAAGTGTCAAGACGACTCGTCAAACCGCTCGAAGATGCCAACTGCCGCTGGATCGTTTAGACCCTGAGCGAGCCACGGAACGCCCGAGCACCGTAGTAAGATTGCGCCCCGTTGTGATACACGAAGACATGGCCGTAGCGGAAATCCGCGAAGAGAGCACCACCGAGCTTCCGAATCTCGGGTGGTGTCTTTATCCAGCTCGATGTTTTCGTCTCAAACTGTCCCAGCTCCTGCAAGTGTCGATACTGCCCTTCCGTCAACAGTTCAATGCCCATCGCAGCTGCCATATCGATGACGTTGTTGTCGGGCTGATGTTCTTTCCGGGACTCCAGCCCTTCCCGGTCGTAACACACACTGCGGCGACCCGGTGGACTTTCCGCCGAGCAATCATAGAAGATGTATTCGCCGGTCTGTTGATCAAGTCCCACAACATCCGGTTCACCGCCGGTACTTTCCATTTCATTCAGCGACCGTAGTTTCCCAGGGTTCGCTTCCAGTCTGGCTTGCACGTTCGCCCATTTCAGACCCGGATGGCGGTGCATGTGTTGCTCAAAGCGGGCCTTTCAAGCTCTGAGCAGTTCTTCACGTTGTTTCGCCTTCACGTGGCTTGCTCCTGGCATTTCTGTCTTTTGGGTTCTCGTGACCAAGCCGAAGCTTGGGGCTGTGAGATAGTGATCGCAACTCGCCTCAGTTGCGAGCATTGGCCAACAGCCGGTAGAATCGCGAGTCTCGCATTGGCCCCCGTTCGAGACCAGCGGTCGTCCGCGCGGCTCGACGCCCGGTTGATGCAACAGAAGCCTCATCTGCGCAAGAGGTTAGCGAGATGGAGGCAACCCTTCTTCAGGAGCATTCTTGTGACAGTGAAAGTGGCCATCAATGGCTTTGGTCGTATCGGTCGGTTGGTGTTTCGGGCGATGGTCGAGCAGGGAATCATCGGTAAGGATGTCCAGGTCGTCGCTGTCGGCGACATCGTGCCGGCAGACAACTTGGCATATCTGGTGAAGTACGACTCGGCCCAGGGACGCTTCAAGGGTGAAGTCTCCTCCAAGAAGTCGAGCCCGGACAAGGCCGAAGACGATGTCCTCGTCGTCAACGGACACGACATTCTGGTCGTCAGCGCCAAGTCCCCTGCTGAACTCCCTTGGAAGGCCATGGGCGTCGACATTGTCATCGAGTCGACCGGCCTGTTCACCGAAGCGGAAAAGGCCAAGGGCCACATCACCGCCGGAGCCAAGAAGGTCATCATCTCCGCCCCGGCCAAGGGCGAAGACATCACCATCGTCATGGGGGTCAACTGCGGCAAGTACGACGCAGCCAACCACCACATCATCTCGAACGCCAGCTGCACCACGAACTGCTTGGCTCCGCTCGTCGATGTGCTGCTGAAGGAATTCGGCATCGAAGAAGGTCTGATGACCACGATTCATGCCTACACCGCGACCCAGAAGACGGTCGACGGCCCCAGCAAGAAGGATTGGAAGGGTGGCCGGACAGCTGCTCAAAACATCATCCCCAGTGCGACCGGCGCGGCCAAAGCTGTGGCTCTGGTCTGCCCCGAAGTGAAGGGCAAGCTGACCGGCATGGCCTTCCGCGTGCCCGTCCAAACCGTGTCGGTCGTCGACCTCACCGTCAAGACGACCAAGTCGACCAGCTACGCCGAAATCGCAGCTGCGATGAAGAAGGCCAGCGAGACCTACCTGAAGGGTGTGCTGGAAGTGACCAGCGACGAAGTGACCAGCACCGACTTCATTCACTGCCCCGCGTCGTCGATCTTCGACATCGGCAGCGGCATCGAACTGAACAAGAACTTCTTCAAGCTCGTCAGCTGGTATGACAACGAATGGGGCTACAGCAACCGCGTGTGCGACCTGCTGAAGCTGATCATTAAGAAGGGGCTGTAAAGCTCCGCGAGCGGCAGACGTGAGTCTGTCGTGTCGGTACTCAAGCACCCGGCGGGAGCCATTCCCACTGGGTGTTTTTCTTAGGACGGGCAATCTTGCCCGTCCCTTCACCGCGCAGGGACGGGCAAGGTTGCCCATCCTACGGGGGGCGGTCAACAACTCCGAGAGCCAACTCGCCCCTCAGGTCGACTCGCCCGTTGTCGGGAAGCCTTGCTCGCGAATCCACCCGACGAACTCGCGCAAGGTCGCGGTGTCAGCTGCGGGTTCGATAAAGCGTTGCAGATCGGTCACGCGCAGGAATGGCAAGGCTCGCGAGAATTCGATCGGCTCGAACCGACCGCCGGTGAGTCCCCAGGCCGAGAGACGCTCGTCGCGTAGTCGCCATATTTCTGCGACGCCCAGTTGAGCGTAGATCTCCTCCCGGTCGACGGAGTGGGGGGACACATCAATCTCGATGGCCAAATCGGGGGCGGGATGGATCAGGGCGTCCCAATCCTGCACATGCAACATCGTCTCCGCGTTTTGAATCCAATAACACTCATCGGGTTCGAGACCGCGCAAGGCCCGTTCATTGCGAAAAGTCATTTGCCCTCCGCAGACGCGTTCAAGTCCCAGCGTGAAGCTGAGCATCTCGATCAGGCTTCCGATCCGCTTCTTCCAGCGTTCGTGTCGGTGCGACGTGGTCGTAATTTCTAACTGACTTCCGTTATAGGACACTCGCGCGGACTGCTCTCCCAGCGCATCGGTCATCGCGATAAACCGATCCCAAGGAACCGATTCAAAGACGAATCGCTGGACCGCTGTATTCGGATGGGCAGCAACGACAGACATGACAAATCCTCCCCACAGACTGCGGCTGATTCGCCGCAATTACAGTCTATCTCCGCCGAGACTCGCCTCCAAGAGAAGTTGTGATGCAGGTGTTGTCCAGTTCGTTCGCGTTGAAATCGGCAAAGTCGGTTCCAACTTCTTGAAGGGCAAGCTGTAGTCCCCGGGCGTGCAGCTGACTTGAGTCTGTCGCGACTGACATCAAAAGATAAACACCCGGCGAGAACAGTTCTCGCCGGGTGTTTTGTTTTGCGATTCGAGCAGATTCAGTGTCCCGCCCCGGCAAGCGAGGCGGCGGGTATTTTGGTTCATCCGACTGTTTGGGGGGACGGCAGTAGAACGGCGGGATTTCCTAAGGTGTCGCTCCGATGTCCAACGGTTGCATCGAGATACAGCTTTCTGCTCGAATGCCATCGCCACGGGAAGCGGAGGCCGACCCTGTGGAGAAGCAGCCGGCCGAGGGAAATCCCGCCCTCCTCAGTGAATTCTCGTTCGCGTACTCGTGAGACTCGCAGTCTCAAGCGGGCGGGGCGGCGTCAGCTCGCCGAGTCTGATCGACCAGCGAGTTCTCAGTCGATCCTTCCCCGCCCGCTCCCTCCGATGACAGCCGACCTCTCAGATGTCCGGCGACTCCCCTCCAACCACTCCCCTCACTCCCCACAGAGCCAAGGCATGATTCGAACGTTTCTCTTCGACATGGGCAATGTCCTGACTCGATTCTCCCACGACACGATGTGCCACCAGATTGGCCAGTTGTGCGGCCTCAGCGGCGATGCCACGCGGCAGCTGCTGATCGATTCCGGCCTGCAATGGGAATTCGAACGCGGGCGAATCTCGGAAGAGGCGTTTCGATCCCAGCTATCGGAACTCATCGGACAGCCGATCGCTCTGGAGCCGCTGCGTCGCGCATCGTCTGACATCTTCGATCCAATCGTGGAGATGCAGCCGATCCTGCGGGGACTCAAGTCCCAAGGCTACCGGCTCGTGCTGTTATCGAACACGACGATCTCGCACTTCGACTGGATCAAGGCCCGGTTTACTTTCCTGGAGCCGTTTGACCACTGCGTCGTTTCGTTCGAGGCCGGAGCCATGAAGCCCGACCCACCCATTTACGAAGCGGCCTTGGCCGCCATTCAGTGCGATCCAGGCCACGCCTTCTACACCGACGACATCCCCGAATACGTCCACAAAGGCCGCGAGTACGGGTTCCAAGCCGAAGTCTTCACCACCCCGCAAGAGCTACTTCGGCAACTCGCAGAGAGAGGGATTGATCCGTTCCGGTAAGGGGGCCTCTTCCAGAAGAGGCCGGTTACGCAGCCAGGAAGAGGGGCAAAGCCCGGAAGGGTGGGCGTGATACGCGAGTTCCCGTCAGGGCCAATCGCTTTTCTGCGGAGGCTCTTACCCCTTTGTCGTCGGATTGCCAGCTATGTCCCGTCCCCCTGAATCGTGAGTACCAAATTCCTCACGCTCGCATGGTTGCGATGCTCGCACAGATAGATCCCCTGCCAGGTCCCCAGGGCGAGTTGCCCCTCTGATATCGGCACGAGCACACTGCTTCCGAGCAGAGCGGCCTTCACATGCGCGGGCATGTCGTCAGCTCCTTCGTAGGTGTGCTCGTAAGGAAACGTCTCCGGGGCCAAGTGATTGAACACCGCTTCGAGGTCGGTCCGCACCTCGGCATCCGCATTCTCATTGATCGTGAGCGAAGCCGAAGTGTGTTGAATGAACACCTGCAACAGCCCGATGCGGTACTGCGTCATCTCCGGCAGAGCCTCGACGATCTGCCGAGTCACCAGATGAAACCCCCGTCGAAACGGGCCTAATAAGATGCGACGTTGAAGCCAGGGCATGAGGGCCACCTCCTTCGATTCGGCAAAGTCCGGTTACGGCTCCAGCATGTGCTCCCCACCAGCAAACTGCTTGTGGCAGGCGTTACAGTTCTCCAACATCCCGGTCCACTGCTTGCGGGTTTCGGCAGCGTCCTTTTTCTTGGCCGCGGCGTAGAGGTGGCCGCCCGATTCGCGGACCTGTTTCGAGAGGGCCACCCATTCGGCGGCATCTTCTTCGGGAGGACGCCCGGTCAGCAGATTGCACGCCTCGGCCAGGATCAGCGAGTCGGACTGGATGGCCTTCCACGCCGTGCGGTCAGCTGGTTCGGTCGCCAGTTGAGCCTTGAGCCGCTTGTAAGGAGGCTCGAAGACGTACTCCATGAACTCGTGCATGCTGGGTTCGACGGGGACGATGTCTGGGGCGACGTTTTCTGCGAAGGCGACCCGTGCGATATCCACGGATGGGCTGACGACGACTTGCCCCAACGCCAGCAGGCCGAAGAGCAGGAAACAGGCGAGCGACAATTTGCGCATGAGGAAGACTCTCTGACGTTCCATTCGATGAGCTGGTCAGTCCACTCGGACGCCATTCTCTGGATTGGATATTTAGCAGAGGTCGGCCCGAAGTGCGAGAGGCAGGCTGACGCGTCGCCGGATTCTCCGAATCAAGCGACGCGTCTCGTGCGTTGTGAAGGAGCGGCCGAGCTGGCGATGATCGAGGTGTTCGTCGAGACCGATTCGAAACGGGACTGGCGGTGAGCGCGGGGACACCGGACTCGGAGAGTCCGGCGACGATTGGCCGAGTGCGGGACCTCGAAAGACCGGCACGTAGAAAACCGACCCCACGGAGAGCGCGAAACCGGTGTGCGGCCTCTACAATCACCGATGACTCTGAACCCGTGTGGGACTTGGCATGGCGGCGGCGACTTCGAGCACGATGACTCTTCTTGGGACCGGCACCAGCATGGGAGTGCCGATGATCGGTTGCCGCTGCCCGGTCTGCATCTCGACGAACCCTCGCAATAGCCGCACCCGCACCGGCGTCTATATCTCCGCCCCCGAGGGCCCACTGCTCATCGATACCTCGCCCGAGCTGCGCATCCAGCTGGTGCGAGAGCAGATCGACATGGTGCAGGCCGTCGTTTACACCCATGCCCATGCAGACCACATTCTGGGACTCGATGACCTGCGAATCTTTGGATACAAGCTCAAGCAGCCGATCCCGCTCTATTGCGAGCCGGTGGTCGAGGAGCATCTGCGGAGGACGTTCTCGTACGCCTTCGTCCCGGTCGAGGAGCGTAACTCCCAGCACTCGACCCCCGATTTAGTATTCCACACGATCGGCACTGATCCATTCGACGTGCTGGGCCTGCACTTCGTCCCGCTGAGGCTGATTCATGGCCAGCTGCCGGTCCTCGGATATCGCATCAACGATGTTGCGTTCTGCACCGATGTGAGTTTCATCCCCGAGGAGACTTGGCCGAAATTAAAGGGGCTCAAGGTGCTGATCCTGGACGCCCTCTGGGACGACCCGCACCCGACGCATTTTTCGGTCGGCCAAGCCCTGGAAGTCATCGAGCGTCTCAAACCCGAGCGAGCCTACCTGACCCACTGCTCCCACCGCCTCGACTACGAAAAGACCAACGCCCGACTCCCCGCCAGAGTGGAGTTGGCCTACGACGGGTTACAGATCCCGCTGTAACGCACCAGCGAGCGGCAGACGTAAGTCTGCCGAGTCTGATAACCGTCCGAGAACTCGGAGGGCTGGAGGGCTGACGCCCACTGCTCGACGGGTTGGGGGGGATCGTGCAGTTCGCTAAACTGCAAACACGCATTCACGGCAGGCTCGCGTCTGCCGCTCGCTCGACTTTTGTGCAGACCCCGACACCATGATCACAGACCTGCTCCCCCAGCTTCGGCAGATCGTTGGCGGCGAGAACCTCCTCTCCGATGCCGATGAACGGCTCGTCTATGAGTGCGACGGGTACATCGTCGAAAAGAAGATGCCGGACCTCGTGGTCTTCCCCACCACAGCTGAGCAGGTCGAGCAGATCGTGAAGGTCTGTCGCGAGCACAATGTCCCGTTCGTGCCGCGCGGGGCGGGGACAAGCTTGGCGGGCGGGACGCTGGCGGTGGGTGGCGGAGTGATGATCTGCTTGACCCGGATGCGGAAGATCATTGAGGTCAACTTGCGGGACCGGTATGCGATCGTCGAGCCGGGGCTGGTGAATGTGCATCTGACCAATCATCTCAAGGGGAGCGGGTATCACTACGCCCCCGACCCGTCGTCGCAGGGGGCGTGTACCATTGGCGGTAACGTGGCCACCAATTCCGGCGGCCCGCATACCTTGAAGTACGGCGTCACGGTCAACCATATTCTCGCCGCTGAGGTGGTCCTGCCGACGGGAGAGCGAGTGCAGTTCGGCAGCCCCTGTGAAGACACGCCGGGGTACGACCTGACCGGATTGTTCGTGGGGAGCGAGGGGACTTTCGGCGTCGTCACCAAGATCTGGGTGCGGCTCAGTCGCGACCCGGTGGCGTACCGCACGATGCTGGGAGTGTTCGATACCGTCCGCAGCGCGACCGAGGCGATCTCCGAGATCATCGGGGCGGGGATCGTCCCAGCTGCGCTCGAGATGATGGACAACGGGATCATCGAGGCCTTGGAGGCGGCGTTCCACTTTGGGTTCCCGCTCGATGCGGGAGCGGTGCTGTTGATCGAGGTCGATGGCCTTGAAGTCGCGGTCGATGGCGAGGCCCAGCGGATCGTCGATCTGTGTCAGGCCAACGGTGCCCGCGAGGTCCGCATGGCCAACTCCCCCGAGGAGCGGGCCCTGCTCTGGAAGTGCCGCAAGCAGGCGTTCGGCGCGATCGGTCGCCTCTCCCCCAGCTACTGCACGCAGGACGGCGTCGTCCCCCGCACCAAGCTGCCGGAGATCCTCGACTTTATATTAGAGACGAGCGAGAAATATAAGATTCGGATCGTGAACGTCTTCCACGCCGGGGACGGGAACATCCACCCGATCTTGCTCTTCGATGAGCGGGACGAGGCTCAAACCCAGCGCGTGATTCAAGCCGGTGATGCGATCCTCTCCAAGTGCATCGAACTCGGCGGCAGCGTCACCGGCGAGCATGGCATCGGCGTCGAAAAAATCAGCTTCATGTGCCCCCCCGCCGAGGGAGAAACGCCGCAACACGGCGTCATGCACGCCCCGCACGAACACCGGCATTACCTCTTCACCCGCACCGACATCGAAGTCATGGGCGACATCCGAAGCGTCTTCAACCCCGACGGCCTCTGCAGCCCCGGCAAGCTTCTGCCGACCGCTGGCGGGTGCGGGATGGAGCACATCGAGAGGGACAAGGCCGGAAGACGCGCCGCGATGTAGGACGTTTTCTTCCGGCGAGCGGGGCGGCGTCAGCCCAATCGCACTTGGTTTAGTAACCCGCAGCATCAGCGAGGGCAAGCCAGGGAAGACGTTCTCTGTGTGTCAACGCTGAAGCATCTGGTTGTTTATCTAAACCAAGTGCCGTTGGGCATCAGCCACCCGAGTGAGTAGCGAGAAAACGCCGGTAGCCAATGCTTTCATCTCGCCACTGGAAGAACTCGGGGGGCTGACGCCACCCCGCTCGCCGGTCTGGTTGACGGCTCGTGCTCCTCTCCCAAGTCTCCGTGGTGAATTTTTTTGCTCCACCGACGTTTAAGACAGACACGCAGGGTAGACGAGTTCGAGGTCCACCTCACCGGCGAGTGCGAGAAGCACTGTGCAAAGTCGCCGGACTCTCCGAGTCCGGTATCTGAACGCTCGCACCTTGACCGCTCGTTTGAGCGGCGGGGGCTACGTTTCATCTTCGATCCCGGCTCGCATGCGTGGACTGCGGGCCATGTAGGGACACCGGATTCGGAGAATCCGGCGACGATGGCAATGTGCGTTTCGCCCATTTCACCGGCTGCGGTTCTTCAAGAAGTAGAAGTGCCCATCCTCGCCGCCCGCGAGCAGGTCGGGGACGCCATCGCCGTCCCAGTCGACGGTCGTCGGACCGACATCGTGGGCTTCGATGTTGTCGGCCGCCAATGGGCCGCGATCTTCAAAGAGCCACCGGCCCGCGCGTGATTCCGTCTGCCGCAGCCAATTCGCATTGCGGGAGTTCACGAGCAGGTCGAGCTTCCCGTCTCCGTCCCAATCGACGACACACAGCTTCCGCCGACCGCTGCGGCCTCCCTGGTTCGGGTTGAGCCGTAGTGGCTCGCCCTTGTCATCGCAAAACAATCGCTCACCGGGGAGCAGTTGCAGCTCCCCGGTGGCGGAACTCTGGCGTCGGTAGAGTGCGAGGTATCCCTCGTGGTCCAGCATGACTAAGTCGACGAGTCCATCTCCCGTCCAGTCGATGGCGACCGGAGCGGTCCGCCACTGGGTGACGAGTTCTTTCCCCTGTGGCTCCCACTAGATGAACTGCGGCTTTGCGGCACGGTCGGGCCACTCCACTTCGATGGGTGCGGACGCAGCCAGCTGCGGAGCGGTCCGTGTTCCGATGTTGCGAAACCAGACGATCTGACCCCAGATCGAGTTCGCAATAATGTCCGGCTGACCATCGCCGTCCCAGTCGGCCACCGATTGAGTCGTGTACCCCCATTTCGCTTCGAGTGGCCCTTGGATCGAGCCCGATGGCCCCGCCTGAAAGCGGATGGGGCCATTTTTAGAGCGGGTTTTAACCCACGCGTTTTGTGCATCGGCGATCCCGCGTGGGCTCAAGCCCAAGCGACGGGGCTCGGCATGCAGCGCCACTGGCTCAGCACACTTCGGCTCGGGCACGCCCGGACCGCTCAAGTTCTCGATGAAGCCAATGTAACCAGCTGTGTTGCCGGAGATGATGTCGAAGTCTCCATCGCCATCCCAATCCGTGCCACAGGGAGACGCGAGCGCTCCGAACTTCACATCAGTCGCCCGTTGCCGAAAATAACGTGGGGCTTTAAAGAGTGGTGTCCCGTTGATGACTTGTCCCGAGTGCTTCACATACGCCACTCGACCGTCTTCATCTCATCGAGGAGGCGTCGCGGCGCAGCGGGGTCAGCCGGGGGCAGGCGTTCGAGGACTTCTTGCACATGAGCGTGTGTGCCCTCTCCGGCGGGCAGCTGGAGGACCAGTATATGGGTGTGGTGAACCGGTATGCGGAGGGCCAGCCGGGGCGACGCGGGTGCGTCCATCGCCCAGGCGTTCGGCACGCTGGTCGCCAGTATGGAGCAGACCCACGGCGAGATGATCGACATCCTCGGCGACCTGTTTCACGTTCCTTGATCGCGATGGCGTGCCCTTCGATAACAACCACGCCGAACGCTCGATCCGCCCCGCTGTCATTATCCGCAAAAACAGCGTCGGCAACCACAGCGACCACGGAGCTGACTGCCCAGCCGTCCTGATGTCCCTGTTCCGCACCCTCAAACAACGCGGCCACGACCCTCTCAAAACCACCCTCTCCGCCACCCGAACCTGGCTCCCAACCAGCCAACCGGCCAACTGCCTCCCCTGCCCGGAGAACGGACTTCAGACGGCTGATGTGTTACGGTTTGATGTCATTCGCGGTGTAGTCCTCCGTGCCAAATTACCGTCAAAACCCGTGGAAGGAGCGAGATCAAGTCATCATCTTTACAACGACAACCAAAAGCCCCACGGAAATCCGGAGGTCGGGAGGCCAGAATGATGCAGACGCTCGCTTGCAGCTACCGCTTTTCGTAAGATCGCCTGGACGAGAGTCGATCGGCGACAACAGATAAGTGGCTTGAAGAGACGCCAGCGTGGACACGGGCAGCGGCCCTCCCGCTGTTCATCGTGGCGGCGACAGCCAGGGCGCCGTTGATCCGCGATGGACCCTCATGCACACGGAGAACGGGATGGCAATGGACGATATTGCGAAAGATGTCAAGAACGGCCTCCCCAAATTTCCAACGGGACTTCCGGTGTTGGACGAGGCACCAGTCGATGCGATACTTGCCTCACGAGACACACCGAAAGAGTCTCACGACATCAACCTGCGGCAATTGCTGCAAGTGATCGTCGCGTTTCGCGATGGGGATTTTTCGGTGCGACTGCCGACGGATTGGAATGGAACCGGAGGCCGGATCGCGGAGGCCTTCAACGAAGCGCTCGCACACGAAGATCGCATCGCCAACGAGGTGGAGCGGTTGAGCGTGACGGTCGGCAAAGAGGGGCGACTCAAGCAACGGATGTCGGTGCCAGGAGCGATCGGCGGCTGGGCGCAGAAGGTCGAGTCGATCAACACGCTGCTCGACGATCTGGTGCGGCCGACAACGGAAGTGGCACGCACGATCGGTGCGGTGGCCAAGGGTGACCTCGGACAGTCGATGGAGTTGGAGGTCGACGGTCGCTTGCTCAAGGGCGAATTCCTGCGCTCGGCGAACCTGGTCAATACGATGATCGAGCAACTCTCGGTCTTCACTTCCGAAGTAACGCGAGTGGCGCGCGAGGTCGGCATCGAGGGGAAGCTCGGTGGGCAAGCGCAAGTGAAGGGCGTGTCGGGGGTGTGGAAGGATCTGACCGACTCGGTCAACCAGATGGCCGGCAACCTCACCGCGCAGGTCCGCAACATTGCCGAAGTCACCATCGCGGTGGCCAACGGCGACTTGTCCAAAAAGATCACCGTCGATGTGCGCGGCGAGAT
>Ga0105046_10013496_pt1 | contig 12647 bp, 8 predicted proteins | sample MAT03_FD_78385 | JGI IMG/M metagenome (GOLD analysis project Ga0105046, IMG submission 78385) | Freshwater microbial communities from Lake Fryxell liftoff mats and glacier meltwater in Antarctica - MAT-03 (megahit assembly) | ecosystem: Environmental > Aquatic > Freshwater > Ice > Liftoff... | reverse complement strand
GCGGAAATCCTGCAGGGCGAAGCTTGCGTGGGGGAACTTCCGCACGGTGCAATCGCCGTGGAAACGCAGGGGAAACTGCCCAAGAAGACCGCGACGCAACTTTTCAAAATGGGCGTGACCTCCGGCAAGGCGATGCCGGTGGTGATCGAACGCGTCTCGTGCTGGTATCAGATTCTGCCGCTGGAGAAATCGTCGTCCGATGCGCCCCTCGCCGTGCAAGCCGCCGTTCTCTTCGAGATGTCCACGCCCACCGATCTCGCCGCCCTCGTGGCGGAAATGCTTCGCCTCGGCAACGACCGCCAAAGCTTTCGATGGATCCGGGACGGCGATACGCAAAAGATCCTCCTCCGCGTCATCGGCCCTCCGTACTATACGCTCTTGCGTGCGTTGGATCGTTTGCCCACGGAATCGGGCGTACCCATCCGCGCCTACGCGGAGAACGCCCCACGTTTCTGGGTCGAACTCGGCTATTCGCACCCCTTGGCGGAGGCGTTGCAAGTTCCCGAGGGCCGCATGGTTCTCGTTGGCCCGCCCCGGGATTGGCTCTATCTCGCCGAGGCCCCGTTCCGCGATGCCTACGAGATTCTCGATTTCCAAATTCCCGGTACACCGGTCGATTGGGAAACGGTGCCGGACGTGCCTACGTTCGAGGTGCCGTTGAAATTGGTTCCGGGCAACGCCACCGATGCCGCCGAATTGTGGGTGCTCCGCGGCGATGCTCAGCATTCGCTCGACGACTTCGTACGCGACGCCGACGAACGATTGATCCAACGTTTGCGTTTTGCCGTGGCCGCAAACGAGAAGGGCGAATCGCGGATCGTGTTGCGAGTGGCACCTTCGAAGCATGCACTGCCGGTTCTGAACTTCCCCGGCGGCATCGGTTTCAAACCGTACCAAAAACTCCCCAATCTCTTCCTGCCGACCGGAACTCGGTTGCACCCGCAACTGCGCCGCGATGCCGTGCGAACGCTGCTCGCCAACGACACGAACCGTTGCGTATGGCTAATGCCCGGAATCCTCGGCGAATTCACGCCGGAATCCATCGGCGAAGAGGCGTTCCGCCCACTCGAAGATTGGGTCGAATATCAGATCGCTCTCGCTCAAGAATCGTTGCGGGCCTGGATCGCGGCGGCGCAATTCGATTTTCAATCGTTCCAATGTTCTGATACCGGTTCGCCGCGGCCAAAAAGCCCGCCGGACGAACGCACAAAAAAAGAAGCCGCCATTCTGGTGGTGAAAATGCCCCCGGAATCGAAGGGTACTGCGGCGGATTCCGAATCATCACTCGCGCCCGTGAACTCCGAAAACGACCGTTCGCAAAAACTTACTCCGAACGAATGGCAGCGCATCCGGTTAGAACTGCAAGCAAAGTTTCTCAAGAACGGGGGAACGCTCGATGAACCGGGCAGGAAATCCCTGTGGCCGCTGCTGGCTCGAGCGAACTCCGGCGCGGGCGACGCCCACGAAGCAGCCGTGTGTTGGCTCAACGCACTCTGGGAATACGATCAACCGCCACGCGAGTCGGTAGAAGGTTGGTTTGAATCCGAAGGCCTCGGCAGAATCGAAGAAATCACCCCGGATTCCTTCGGCCAATATCTCAACAATCCCACGCCCACGGCGAGCGAGATTCGCCGCTTCGCTTCTGTTTTCTTGGCATTGGCCACATCGCCTACGGTTCCGGCGTGGTTGAAACCGCGATTGCCCGAAGTTCACCGCTATTTCGAATCGCACGATGCCGAGTTGCCGATCCGCGCCGCGTGGCTCGTCGGTGTGCGCTCCGCCCGACTTTCCGGGAACGACGCCTTGGGATTGGCGCGAGTTCGCGATCGATTGCTTCAACGTCTGATCGAACACGGTTTGAACGCCGAACTCGATCTGCCGTTCTTCCTCCGCAACAGCGAAACCTCGGAAAGTGAATCGCTACGGTTCATCCGAGAGAAAACCGGGGAATTGCACAAACAAATCCGCCATTGGTCAGAAAGCGCCGCCGTGGCAGCCACCGCGTTCCAAACCAAGAACAATGCTCAAACCGCACCGTACATCGATCTGCTCTTCGCATACACGTTCGCCCGCTTGGGCGAATCTCGCGCCGGCCGCGAGTTGATGGAAACGGCCCGCATCGCCATGTCGGCGCCCACGGCCGATGCGAAGTTCGGCATCGCCAGCGAGTTCCTGTTCCGGGCGTTCCGATCCCGCCTCGAGTTGGCATTTGCCGGGAAGCCGAATGCGGGGCCGCTGGAACCAGAACTCCTCGGCGAACTCGACGAGCTCTTCCGGCAGAACCGTAACGTCGATAATAGCCCCGGGAAAATGGCGTATTACGTCGTGTCGCGGATGCGCGAGGAATCGCGAATACTCGAACCGTTGGATCGCGTCGCGACTTACGAAAAACTCGGCAACATCGATTCCGAATTTCAGAAATTGAGCGTGACCACCGGCGGCAGTGAACTCGCTGCGGAGGTGCGCCGGTTGTTGAAGAAGCCCGTCTCTCCGGATGCGGCCACCGCGAACCGCCACCGCATCACGCTCCTCAAAATGGCGTTGCCTTTCGCCCACCGCGCCGGCGAAGCGTTCGCTGTGGAGTTGATTCAACAGGTGCCGAAGTTGCTATCGAACGGCGCGGAAGGGGACATCGATCCCGATTCGATGCACAAACGGTCGTTCGTGTTGGACTACGCTTTGTTCCTCGCCGCCCACTACGATCGCCGCGATCTCGCCCGAACTCTGCTCGATGCGTTCCTCAATTCCCTCGCGGGAATTCCGGGCGATGCACAATTCGAGTTCGTCGCCATGGTCGCCCGGCAATGTTTGAAAACCCTGCGGCGCTTGGGCATGGCGGACGATGCGGAGAAATTGCTCGAACGGCTGCACGAAGAACTACTGCGCGGCCGTTCGTTGGAACAATGGAAGTTTCAAAATTCGAGTGACCCCAAACGCTGGACGAAGGGGTTACAGGCGCTTTTGGCCCTCGCTGGCGGACACCTGCGCAAGCGGGCACCGGATCGGGCATTACCCATTCTCGACATGGCGAGAACGGAATTGCTCGCCCGCAGTACCAAGCTCCAATCGAAGGATTTCACCGCGATTGCCCAAAGTTACATCGCCGCGACCGGGCAAGGGGAACCGGAATTCGGCCTCACCCGAATCTCGGAACTCTTTCAAAAAATGAATCCTGCGCTCGTCGCCGTCACGTACACCACCGCGGCGTTTTATTCGCGGCTCCATTTGAACCTCGTCGAGGAAACCGTTCTTGCCATCGTCGGCGACGATTCCGCGTTCGGCGCCACCGGCCAACGCTGGCTCGAAGACGATGAGTACCTCGTCCGCCGGCAAATTCACCGCGATATGAAATGGTTTCTGCACCACACCGGGGCATAGTCCGCCATGGCGCAGCTCCACTTTCCGAATACCGATGCTCTGCGCATTGCACTCGCTTCCGGTTTGATTCCTTTCGATATCGCCCGTTCGCCCGTCGCTTCGCGCATCGATACCACGGGCGGCCTCTGGTTGAAGTCGCAGCACGATCTGCCGGGTCGGGCCTACGCCGCGTTGCAACGCCTCGGTGTCAAGGCCTTCGGCACGCTCCCCGAGAATGACGCCCTCGAATTCCCCTGTTGGGCCGCGTTGCTCCCTTTGAAAATATCTCGAAAAGCCGCGGTGCATGATCTCTGGCTTTTTGAATTGCCCACCGAACGGTTGGCGGGCTTCCTCGCCATGTCGAGGAAACTCGGGGCGCGGGTGACCGGTTTTTGCTCGTTGGATCGTACGAGTGCGGTGATCGTTGCACAGCCGCCCGAATATCTCCGGATGCTCGCGGAATCCCCGAACGAGGAATTGCAGAGTTATCGCCCGATGGCACGCAATGCTTGGTGCCTCGCGGGCCACGGCACCGAAGGGTTGCCGGCGGGGCTTCTCGATACGGAAGGTTTGACCTTGGCTCGCCCGGAGCATCCTTGGCGATGCTTACCGCAAGCCGATTGGCACACGATCTCAACCGGGCATTCGCTGGGCATTTCGACGCCACTGAGCGGCCATGCGATCGATCGGGTGATTTCCTTTCCCATTCGATTTCAACTTTTATCACGGCCGCAGGGTGAAACACCAGAAGGTACGCTGTGGATTGCCGAGGGGGGGTTGGAAACTCTGGCGATCCACTTTCGGGATTGGGACGAACGCCAGTTGAAACGGCTCGAGTTCGCCCACGTGCTAGTGCCGAATGGCGAGGAACGCATTCTCGTTCGAATGGCGCGGAACGCCCGCCTTCCGGCGATCCTGCTCGCGCCGTTCCGATCATATTCGCCCGTGAGCGATTCCCAAAGAATCTTCGTACCTTCCGAGAAACGTCTATCTCCATTGCCGAAAGTGGGCGTGATCCACCGCGTGCTCGGCCCCGATGCCGAACGGTTGACGTGGTTGGAACCGCACGGCGGATCGTTCCGCACAGGCAGCATGAGCGGTCGAGGTTTCCGTTCCCTCGCGGAATTCATTCGCTATTCGGTGCCACAAACGAATTCTTTGTCTAAATCCGAAGTGCCCGATCCGATTTTCGCACTGCCCGGATTCGTGGCTCTTTCGGAATCGAAGCCGCACGCGGAATCCGCTTCCCATTCGCGGCCTTCGAAACCGCCTAATGAGACGAAACCGCGAGCCACTTCGAATTGGATTCAACGGTTGACCGGCAGATTCTTCCCGGCAAAGAAAGGGCGCGTACCGCATTCGGCCACTGCGATTGCGAGTTCTGTTTCCGGCAACGATCGACTCCCCCAAAACATTCCCAACGAATGGGCCGCACGTCGGAAGCAACTCGAATCGACGATCTTGGCGATGCCCCCGACCGTTGCGGATCCGATCCGGGCGCACGCTTGGCGGGAACTCGCCCAATTGGCCCACACGATGGGGCACGCCAGCGATGCCTCCTTCGCGTGGGTGAACGCGATCTGGTACAAAGCCCCCGTTCCGATCCCATGGTTGGAAGAGTGGTTTCGGGCCGAGCTCGATTCCGCGAAAATCATAGAAAACACCGACAATGCGATCTTGCAACGCGCGCCCTCCGTTTCCATCGCGCGCGTTTGCACCGTTCGGCTTGCGATCCTCGCCAGCGTCGAAGCAGCCGGGGATAGTCAATGGCGGCGCTTATTTGGAATCGTTCAGCGATATTCGCACGATCTTCCGATCCGCCACTGTTGGATCGCACGGCACGCCGCCTCGGCTCTAACTTCCGGCGATCCTCTCGGCCTCGCTCGGGAAAGGGATGCCATCCACGGGCGTTTGGCCCAAGGGGGGCCGGATGCCGATCTCGATTCGCCGAACTTCCTGCGGTACCAAGGCAAGCTCGGGGCCGAGCGATTCCACACCGCTGCGGATTGGTTGCGGCGAACCCGCGATGGCGCCCAGCGCTGGTTGAAATCTTTGACGGGTGCGGGGCGTTTGCAATGGGCGGGACTCGAAGCCGATCTGCCGTGTACGAGGGCGTACGCCGATCTCTTGTTCGCCTGCGGCATCGCCAAACTCGGCGACCGTGAAAAAAGCGGGGAATGGTTTGCAACTGCGGAGGTGACGTTGGTGAAAGCCGAGGGGCCGGGCGTCGAAACGTCCGTTCACCGTTACTTGATGGAACGTTTCCGGCTCACCATCCGATCTCGCCGTTTCTCGGAACCGGACGCTCCGCAGATTCCCCAACCGCTTCCGGATTTCGTTCAAAAGGAACTTTCTAGGTATGCCGTTGAAAAACTGCTCGCTCAATTGAACGTCTTTGAGCAGGCGAACGCGAGCGATCCGCACGGTTTGAAGGGATTGCAATCGTTGATCCCCGAAGGAGAATTTTACGTTCCGCCCGATGTTCGACAATTGTTGGCCGAAGCTGCGGCGGATCGCACCGCGAAGCACTTACCTCCGAAGATCCTGTTGGCGTTGGAATTCGCGGAGAGTTCGGAATCCGCGAGGGAAATCTTGGCACTGTTGCCGTTGGCGCTCGAGCTATTGCCGGAATCGTTTCGGGAGATCGCCCCGAATATGGAGGTGCGTTTACCGTTCGTTCGCCGGGGTATTCGAGCGGTCGAACTCGCCTGCAGAATCGCAAAAAAGCGCAAGATTCCCGATGAATTCGCCGCGCTTTGCATGTCGTTGCTCCGTTCGCCCGAGGAGGGGGGCGACGCCTTCCGGGAAGTGTTGCGTTCGACATCGGGAGAAGTATTTACCGCATGCAAGGCTCTCGGTTTGTATGCGGAAATCTCGGAACTGCTCAACGGCTTAAATCCGGGTGCGAACACCCCACTCGTGGAGTTGCTACCCCAAGCGATCGGGTGGTTCGCCTTGGGCGAAGACGACCGCGGTTTGAAAATCCTCAACGATACCCGGCGGAAACTCTTCGAGGTGGGCATGGTGAGCGAAAAGGAACGCGGCGATCTCGCACTCGCTTACGTTCGAACCCTCGCTCACGCACCGCCGAGCATGATCCCGGGGCGATTGGAAGAACTCTTTCAACGCTTGGATCGCGTTCCGGTCGGCGGGGCCGCGTCTCGTTACTATGCCCTGCGCCCTTTGGAAATCATCGGCGCCGCGATCGATGCCGTGGTGACCGAGGAATTCGCTTTGGATCCCGCCGCGAAAGCGTGGCTGGCGGACGACGAATTCCGCATTCGCCGGAAGATCTGCCGCGATTTGGATCGCGCGCTCGCCACCGATACGCGAACTCCTCCATCTCCGTAGAATTGCGGTTTGGGGCGGGCACGAACGAAAGGGAACCATGGCTGCGAATGCGAAAACTCCGGAACAAATGACCATGCCGGAGTTGCAAGCCGAGGCGGAAACTATCCGTGGACGTTTGAACAAGTTCCGGAATGCCCTCGGCAGATTCTTCGTGCAGAAGCAGGAAATCATCGATCTCATGATGGTGGCTGCGGTCGCCCAAGAACCGCTGTTGCTCGTCGGCCCGCCGGGCACCGCGAAATCCGACCTCGTGCTGAAATTCAAGGATGCCCTAGGCCTCGGCGACGGCGATTACTTCGAATACATGCTCACTCGCTTCACCGAACCGAGCGAAATCGTGGGCGCCATCGACATCAAAGAACTGCGGGAGGGCCGCTACATCCGACGCAAGGAAGGCAAACTCCCGACCTGCCGACTCGCGTTCCTCGATGAAATCTTCAAATCGAACTCGGCGATTCTCAACATCCTTCTCACGATCATTAACGAGCGAAAGTTCTACCAAGACGGCGTGCCCGAAGCGGTGCCGCTCAAGATTCTCTTCGCCGCGACCAACGAAGTGCCCGAACAGGGTGAACTCGCGGCCCTCAAGGATCGCTTCGTTTTGAAAGTGTTGAGCCAACCGGTGCAGGGGGAACACTTCCAAGAGTTGATCGATTTCGGCCTGCGCGGGGAATCGCAGAAGGCACTGAACCAGAAGCCGTGGATCGAAGGGCACGCCTCGCTCGACGATTTCCTAAAAGCCCACCGTTACCTCACGTTCCTTTTCGGTAGAACGCAATCGGACGTGCAGGGCGAAGAACAGAACGATCGCACGGTATTTTTCCCGGCAGATGTGTTCCGCGAGTACCAGCGCTTGGTGAAAACGCTCGTGCGCGAGAAGAAGATTTTCATCAGCGATCGGAAGTTGGTGAAGCTTTACAAAATGCTGCGGGTGCGTGCGTGGCTCTTTTCGGGTGGCACCGTGAGCCGCGACGATTTGCGGTTGCTCGCCCACTTGGGGGAATCCCACGCGGAAATCGATACGCTCCGCGAATTCGTACCGCAGTTGCTGGGGGACGGTTGAAGCCTATTTCCGCACCTTTCCGCCGAGCGCTTTGTAATCCCTTTCCGCATCGCGTCGGAGTTTCCCGCACACGATTTCGCAAAGCTCGAACACTATCGGATCGGCGATGAAATACCGAACAGTGTTGCCGTGGCGTTCGCGGCTGACGAACCCCGCAGCGAAGAGAACCCCGAGTTGCTTCGATACGTTCGCTTGCTTTGCCCCCAGTGCCGCGACCAAATCCCCCACCGGGAGCGGGCCGCTGCGGAGTTCTTGGAGCAGGCCGAGGCGCGTCGGCTCCGCGAGCACCGCGAAAAGCCCGGCGACGATTTCAAGTTGTTCCGGTGGGATCGCAATTTTCGCCAAGTCGCCCGCCTTTCATATTGCCATTGAGCGATATTGCGATATTATAGCAGTGTGCCACCGGAATTCTAGCCGGAACCGGGGGCGTTTCAACGGGAGATAGCCGTGCCGAAAAAGATTCTCATCGTCGGGGGAGTGGCCGGGGGAATGAGCGCCGCGACGCGGATGCGCCGCTTGGACGAATTTGCCGAGATCACGGTGTACGAACGGGGGCCTTACGTTTCATTCGCCAATTGCGGCCTGCCGTACCACCTCGGCGGGGAGATCGCCGAGCGCGGCAAACTGATCGTACAATCGCCGGCCCGGTTGAAAAGCGTATTCCGACTCGACGTGCGTTCACAAACGGAAGTGATCGCCATCCGCCCCGAACTCAAGCAAATCGACGTTCGCTACGGTGGGGAAACGAATACGGAATCGTACGACGAACTGATCTTGGCCACCGGGGCGAAGGCAATCGTCCCCGACGTTCCCGGCATCGATTGCCCCGATCACTTCTTCCTCCGCACCATTCCGGATCTCGATGCGATCATTGCCCGAATCGAAACGACCCGCGCGAAATCGGCACTCGTACTCGGCGGTGGTTTCATCGGCTTGGAAGCGGCGGAGCAACTCCACCGCCGGGGTTTGCAAGTGACGGTCATCGAAAAGAACCGCCAAGTGCTCACACCACTCGACCCCGAGATGGCGGCCCATCTGCAGATCGAATTGGCGAAAAAGGGAATCGTGCTGAAGTTGGCAAACCCGGTCATCGCATTCGAGAATGGAATGGCAGTGTTGCAATCCGGAGAACGCGTCACCGCCGAGATCGTTATCATCGGCATCGGTGTGAAGCCCGAAACCTCATTGGCACAGGCGGCCGGTTTGGAAATCGGTAAATCCGGTGGAATCCGGGTGAACGAATTCCTTCAAACAAGCGATCCGCACATCTGGGCCGTGGGGGATGCCATCGAAGTGCAACACGGCGTGACCGGGGAGCCGATGGTGATACCCCTCGCGGGGCCAGCCAATCGCCAAGGCCGCATCGCGGCAGATAACATCTGCGGTCGCGGCAAGAGTTACGAGGGCACATTGGGCACCGCCATCGTACGCGTATTCGATGTGGCCGCCGCGTGTACCGGTGCCAACGAGAAGACGTTGAAACGATTGAATCGTAAATATGAAGCGCTGCACTTGCACCCGAATTCGCACGCCGGTTACTACCCCGGTGCCAAACCTCTGGCGATGAAACTCCTCTTCGACCCGGACGATGGCACCGTGCTCGGGGCACAAATCGTCGGCGAAGACGGCGTGGATAAACGGATCGACGTGCTCGCCACCGCGATCCGCGGCGGCATGACCATCGACGACCTCGCCGATTTGGAACTGGCGTACGCACCCCCCTACGGTTCCGCGAAAGATCCGATCAACCTCATGGGAATGGCGGCTCAAAACATCGGCGACGAGTTGGTTCAGGTGGTGCAATGGCACGAAGTCGCGGGGATTCTCGCCGATCATTCCTGCACGATTCTCGATGTGCGCGAATCGGGCGAGCGTGAGGGTGGCATCATCCCAGGTTCGCTCTCAATTCCGTTGGGCGATCTCCGCCGGCGGTTGGGCGAATTGCCGAAGGAGAAAACGATCTTGGTACATTGCGCCAGCGGTCAACGCTCCTATAACGCCTGCCGAGTTCTGACCCAACACGGGTACGATTGCAAGAACCTTACCGGTTCGTACAAGACTTGGATCGCCGCAAGATCCGCGGGGGTTTGATTGAGAATCCACCAACCATCGGGAATTCAATGATGACTGAAGCAAATACCAACATCCGTTCAATTACCCCGGCGGAGTTCGGAGAACTCTGCCGAAAGTCTTCGGTGCGAGTGATCGACGTTCGCACCCCGGCGGAATTCGCCGAGCTAAGACTGACCCAAGCGAAGAACTACCCCCTCGATTCACTCAATCCGGATGAGTTCAAAGGCATGAATTCCGGAGAAGAGTTGTTCGTCGTGTGCCGGTCGGGCGGGCGCGGCAGAAAAGCCTGCGAAAAGTTGGCGAATGCCGGAGTTGCGAATGCGGTGAATATTGAAGGGGGCACACTCGCTTGCGAACACGCGGGCTTGGAAATGATCCGCGGCCGGAAGACCATTTCGTTGATGCGTCAAGTTCAAATCACCGTCGGTTCGATCGGTTTCATCGGGAGCGTTCTCGCTATCACCGTCGATTCGCTGTTTGCGGGCATCCCGGCGTTCTTGTGCGCGGGCCTGCTTTTCGCGGGGCTAACGGATACTTGTATGCTCGCCATGATGTTGGCGAAAATGCCTTGGAACCAACGCGGCGATTGCACCACCTGTAATGTGAGCTAAGAAACCGTTGCGACCGGAATCAATTTCGGCCGGGGCACCACCGTTCCGTAGATGCCGCCGTGGCGCTCCCACAACTCGAAATAGCTAGGGTGCAGGAACTCGAAAGTTTCCGCATCGTCGTGCTTGGCGAGGTATTCACGCACGAGTTTGCCCATCTCGCAATCGTATTCTTTTTGCGAATGGGTGTGGAACTCGTACCGCCCTCCGTGCCGGCGAACGTCCCCGTCGAATTGCGGGCCGATGTGGTACAACTCGTGGAAGACCGTGATCAATTTTTCCTCGAATGGCAATACGAGGAATCGGGGCAAACTGAATTCGACGATGTACAGCTGTTCGCGCCCTTCGTGGAAGTAGCGTTGAACTTGGTACAAACGCCCCCGGCGTTTGGCGTAGAGCGTCCCGGAACGGAATCGCATCGGCGTGACGCGCGCTTGCAAACCGTACTTGCTGCGGGTGCGAGACGAAGTGAACCCCACGAGCGTCGCCTCCATGTTGATGTGTGCGAATAACGGCACCCTTCGAGTCACATCCGCAATCAAATGGTGGATCTTCTTAGAGATGTCGATGGGCTTTTTGCCGCGATCGATGCGCGACTCGGCCGTAGGCCAAGGTGCCCAACGCTTGGGAAGTGGCTTCCCCCCCGTGCCGTAACGCCTTTCGGTGAACAATCGCTGGGAATCGGTCATGTAAAAATGTTAGGTGTATTCGGCGTGCGGTCAACGGGATCATTTTCGGCACAATCGGCACAATCCGTTCAAGTTCGCTCCGCTTCCCAACCGATATTTTGGATAACACCCGGCATCACCGGGCCAGTATTCCGCCGCATTGGAAAGCGCCATGCTGAAACGCAAAATCTTGCTCGCCCGCTGTGCGGCCTTTGTGGTGGCCACTGTTTCCCTCTCGAGCGGATGCCAAACTTACACCGCCGGGCTGACGCTCCCATCGCCCCATTATTTGAAGCACTACCCGAACTACTTCCCGCCCGATCCCCCGTTCCCGCTGCAACGCGAACGGGATTCGATGCTCGACCCGACCGGCGAAATTCGCCGGGGTGCCGTACCCGGTGCGTTGCCAGGCGGATTGCCGACTCCGGGTACCGTCGCTCCGCCCGTTCCCGCTGCGCCCGCCAACTGATTCGGGACGGGATTGACATCGAGCAAAGAAACCTTTATTGACACATCGTAGCCACGAACACGGACGTTCGGGCCATAGCATTGGTATCGAAGGGGAGTGATTCCGATGGCCGGGAACTTCAACAGCCTCGGAAAACGCCGATCCTCGATCTTGGGATTGAGCGGTTTGTTTGCCTTCGCCGGTTGCCACAGTGCGGATCGCGAAGATAACTTCGGCAACCTCGACACGAAAACCCGGCAGATGCTACTCGCACCAGCTGCCGGTAATCTAAAAGCCCCTGTCCAACAGTATGCGATGACCGATCCCGCCATGACTGGCAGGACCGGGGTCACGCCAGGAAATTCGTTCAACCGTGGCCCGATGGGTGCCCAACCGACGAATACCGTACAAGTCGATCAAAACACCACCGGCGGCGTATCCAGAGCGATGCCATTGACGATGGGCGTTGTGCAAGCGTCCGTGGGCGCGCCCACCACTCCGAACAATCCCGCGACGATGCAACTGCAACCGCCGGTTCAGCAGGCGATGGCCACTTCACCGGCTCCAAGCAATCCCCCGGTGATGCCCGTGGTAGTCACTCCGGCTGCGATGCCCGCACTTAGCCCGGTTACAACGCCGATGCAACCGCCCGTGAATGTGGTCGAAGCTGCCGTAGCCCCGGCAATGCCTGCGCAGTTCGATCCGCCGCCGATGCCTACGCCCATCGCGGTGGCACCGCCTGCGATGCCCACTGGCCAGCTCACGGCTTTGCCGAGTTCCCCTTCGAACAATCTGACGACGCTGCCATCGCCGGTGGAACAACCGCCGTCGGGCCTCGGCCCGATTGCTCCGCCCCCGTTGAAGTAGCGTTCCCGATCCGCCTTTACAATCGCTATCGCAATCGGCCACAATGCCTCCTCGTTCGGTATCGCAACCGGCATGGAGGCCGCCATGGCAATCCCGTTTTGGCTCAAACAAAGCTGTTCCCGCTTGAGTATTTTGCAATATCTGCCCGCCGCACGGCGGTATTCGCAAGTCGATCCATCGTTCGTTCGCTATTTCTCGGATCTCATCCTCGC